>OFDC01000138.1_pt1 | contig 74369 bp, 63 predicted proteins | sample 1520941 | NCBI WGS metagenome assembly OFDC01 (sample SAMEA94258168, study PRJEB24077) | hot springs metagenome | biome: Aquatic biome; feature: Water | place: India | collected 2012-12-06 | depth 5 m | reverse complement strand
TCTTCATAGTCTTCATAGTCTTCATAGTCTTCATAGTCTTCATAGTCTTCATAGTCTTCATAGTTTTCATAGTTTTCATAGTTAGCTAAAAAATTTTTCAAAATCGCATACCCATGCTCACTCAAGATAGATTCTGGATGAAACTGCACCCCTTCAATCGGCAATGTTTGATGCCTAATGCCCATCACAGTAGGGGATGGCAGCAAATTATGTGGGTGAATATCATCACACCATGCGGTAATCTCTAGACAATCAGGCAAACTGTCTACCTCAATCGCTAAAGAATGATAGCGAGTGGCGTTAAAAGGTGAGGCAAGTCCGGCAAATATCCCTTGGTGGTGATGAAAAACTTGCGACACTCGCCCATGCATAATCGTTGGGCAACGAATGATATGGGCGCCAAATGCTTGCCCAATGGCTTGATGACCCAAACAAACGCCTAATATAGGAATAATGCCGGCACAGTCTTTGATAATATTCAACGTATTGCCCGCGTCGCTTGGCGCACAAGGTCCAGGACCAATGACCAAATAATCGGGATGTAAGCGAATGATATCTTCACTGCTGCAAGCATCATTGCGCCAGACTTCAACGGGTTGTCCCAATTGCTCAAAATACTGCACCAAATTGTAGGTAAAACTGTCGTAGTTATCAATAAAAAGTAGCAATCCAGAAACCCTATGCTGTAATTGTTGAACGATGGTTAGCCAACAAAAAAACTTCACCGTTATTTTAATCAAGTATTTTATCACAACCATTATACAAGTGACTGACAGCAAGTGACTGAAACCGAATAAGTAAAGCTGAGTCGCAGGAAGCAATGTAAATGATTTTCACTAAAATAGTTAAGTGTATATTTTATGCACCATAAAAGTGAATCTTGATAAAACTTTAATTAAAATGGTGCAATTCTTGCAGCCATATAGCGATTTGAAGGCTATCTAGGTAGATAGTGACATTAGCCAATTTCACCAGCAAATCAACCCTCAAATAACTCATTGAATTTGATATAAAAATTTAATCTTTGGGATGATAGCGCAAAAGTTGGCACATAACTTGAAAGTTTAATTTCAACAAGCACCGCTTTGTTTATCTCTTGTCACAGCACCAAAAAGAGTATAAAGTGGCGTAACGTTTTTTTAATCATTTTTTGCGTAACGTAAAAGGAAACGAGCAATGTCGAATAAATTTTTAGATTTAATCAAATCTAGCGAAGCAAAGTGGGTAGATTTTCGTTTTACCGATACTAAAGGTAAAGAGCAACATGTAAGCTATCCAGCTGACAGCATGGACGAAGACATTTTTGAAGAAGGTAAAATGTTTGATGGTTCATCAATCGCTGGTTGGAAAGGCATTGAAGCGTCAGATATGATTTTGATGCCAGATGCTGATACCGCCTTTGTCGATCCTTTCTTTCGTGAAACGACAGTTGTTGTGACCTGTGACGTTATCGAGCCATCAACCATGCAAGGTTATGACCGTGACCCACGCTCAATCGCGCGACGTGCTGAAGAATACCTAAAGTCAACGGGTATCGGTGATACCGCATTCTTTGGTCCAGAGCCAGAATTCTTCGTATTTGATGATGTAAAATGGTCAATCGACATGTCAGGCGCCCGTCACACCATCTCAGCTGATGAAGCCGCTTGGTCAACCGATAAAGAAATGGAAGGCGGTAACTATGCGCACCGTCCACGCGTCAAAGGCGGTTACTTCCCAGTACCACCCGTTGATAGCTCACAAGATATGCGCGCTGATATGTGTGCCGCGGTAGAAGCGATTATGGGTGAAGGTCGTGTTGAAGTGCATCACCATGAAGTTGCCTCTTGCCAGCTAGAAATCGGTGTATCATTTAACACCCTAGTTCGTAAAGCGGACGAAGTACAACAGTTCAAATATGCGGTACACAACGTTGCCCACGAATATGGTAAGACCGCGACCTTTATGCCAAAACCGATGGTTGGTGATAATGGTTCAGGTATGCACGTTCACTTGTCAATCCAAAAAGATGGCAAAAACACCTTTGCCGGTGATGAATACGCAGGGTTATCAGAAACTGCTTTATACGCAATCGGTGGTATCATCAAACATGCTCGTGCATTAAATGCCATCACTAACCCATCAACCAACAGCTACAAACGCCTAGTACCGCATTACGAAGCGCCTATTAAACTGGCTTATTCAGCGCGTAACCGCTCAGCGTCAATTCGTATTCCATACGTGGCAAGCCCGAAAGGCAAGCGTATCGAAGCACGCTTCCCAGACCCAGCAGCCAACCCTTACCTTTGCTTTGCCGCATTGTTGATGGCAGCGCTTGATGGTATCCAAAACAAAATCCATCCAGGTGAAGCGGCGGACAAAAACTTATACGACCTGCCACCAGAAGAAGAAGCATTGATTCCAACTGTGGCAGAGAACTTGGAAGTTGCGCTTAAAGCGTTAGAAGACGACCATGAATTCTTAACCAAAGGTGGCGTATTTACCAAAGAAATGCTTGACGCTTACATTGCCTTGAAAAAAGAAGAAGTAGAGCGTTACAACGTATCAGTTCATCCAATCGAATTTGATATGTACTACAGCTGCTAATAAGTTCGCTTTTCAAAAAACCCAGCTTATATAGGTTGGGTTTTTTTATAGGAAATTTTTAGGCTAATAGGCAAAATTATTTAGGGATTGATTATCAAGCTTGCTAAAATATGCCCAATAATGGGTTTTGAGGGGAAGGCTTATATGATTTTGACAAAATACAAGTCCGATAATAGTAGTTTGCGCGATAACTTTGCACTCACGGCTGTCGTGTTATTGCTGTCACCGTTAAGTCATGCTCAAGTGTATAAGACGACCACCTTAGAGGGGCAAGTGGTATATACCGATAATATCAATACCGCTTATCAATACAATAAAAACAGCAAAAATATCAGCGTATTAGATAAATTATCTACACAATCACAAGTATCATCGACGATCAATCAATCAACAACGACATCTAATAACTTGAACAATGAAGTTGATAATGCAGCGAGTACGGCTACTGACGATCGTTTGCCTGCTAGTTTAGGTGATAGCTTAACTGATCGCTTATCCACCCAATCCATCTCAGCAAGCCAGCAAGGGGATTATTTATTAAGAATTGTATCGCCTGAAGCCGGGCAAACGCTGCGACGGGGTAGTCAACCAATTGAGATTAATGTTGCCTTGACACCGAGTTTAAAAACAGGGGATAGAATCGTCTATCAACTCAATAACCAAACCTTAGCAACCATAAAAGACACCAGCTATACTATCGCAACTACCACGCTCGATCCTAACCCTTATACCATTACCGTAAGTGTTGAAAACGTCTTAGGGGAAGTCATCGCGCAAGACACTCGCACTATTAATCTCATCAGTAATAATGTACTGTATCAAAAAAAACGTAAAGCGATTGCAGAAGCACAAAAGAAGCAAGCCAATCAACCTTGGTATAAAAAAATACTTTAATATTTCAATACTTTAAGCTATCGTTAAATTTGCTTATACCATAAGGCACTATTCTAACCGATGCAACTTTATCCAATCGAACACCATAGCTGGGTGGCTATTGATATTCATCATAATTTGGGTGAACAGGCTACGCTATTAACCCATAAAACAGGGTCAATGTCTTGTCGTCAATTGCTAAAAAAGCTACAGCAAGCACTTAATTTGACAGGCGAGTTAATGGAGGCAAACTTTCCTTATCATTTTATAACAGCTGACGGTTACACTTGGTATGTCAGTTTTAGCCATAGCCGCCAACATGCCGCAGTATTGATTTCGCCCTATACAAATATCGGTATTGATGTCGAAGACAGCGCAATTAGTCATCAGGTTGTTACGCGCTTTTTTTCACCCCATGAATATCTATGGTTGAATCAAAAGCCTGCAGTCAATCAAGTAATTCTACGAAACTTGCTATGGCGACTTAAAGAATGTTCTATCAAAACTCATCAGAATGCCGATAAGCAATTAATCAAAGAATTAAAACATGATGTGCTAGATGAATGGGGCGAGGAAGTCATCAATCAACTCATTGGCGCCCATGAGATAAATGCTAAAGATAAGGCTAAAGATAAGCCCATACAATGTGTGCAAACCGCCGCTAAAATAATTGGCAATTTTAGTAGCAAACCCTGCAGTTTTATTATCGTAAACCGTTAAATAAGGCTAAAAAATCGCTATTTGAAAAAATAACCAATTCTTACGAAATTACTTTTTTTTGTAAAAAACCCATGCTATGATTGCTATAAGAACAATTTACTATGTAAGCGACATTGTAGAGAAATGTTTTAACAAACTATTACAAAAGCTTAACTAGTATATTATTTAGCAGGCGTGGGTAGCGAGTAGCTAAACTTAACTAGACTTAACTAGCCTTGGTTAAAAAACTACTTTAAAAACCTACCATTAATAGTGTTAAAGGAAGTTATAATATGTCAGTTCGTGAACAAGGCATTGTAAAATGGTTTAATGATTCAAAAGGTTTTGGATTTATTCAGCGTAACAGCGGTGAAGATATTTTTGTTCATTTCCGTGCAATTCAAGGTGACGGCTACCGTTCACTTCAAGATGGTCAAAAAGTTGAATTCATCGTGGTTGAGGGTCAAAAAGGTCTTCAAGCTGAAGAAGTTACCAAAGTCGAATAAGTTGAGCCAAAAAGGGGTTGAAGTGTTATTTTTGACCTTTTTGCAAACCAAGTTGATGTAATTAACTTGGTTTTTGTTGTTTCTCATAGCCAATGATTGATTGGTCAAAATAGGTTAACTCTCTGTGTTTCAAACTTTCTCACAATTACCCCTTCATCCAGCGCTCAAACAAGCGATTGACCAACTAGGCTATCAAACGCTAACCCCTATCCAAGCGCAGATATTGCCCAATACACTCGCTGGGCAAGACGCCATTGGGCAGGCACAAACAGGTACAGGTAAAACAGCAACGTTTTTACTGACCATCATCAATGAATTGCTGAATAATCCTATAAACCCTGAGACTGATGGCGATCGTTTTTTGGGTGAAACCCGTGCGCTGGTGCTCGCGCCGACTCGAGAACTGGCTCAACAAATTTATCAAGATTGCCTTGAACTCACCAAGTTTACCAAACTGCATACCGTTTGTTTGCTCGGTGGCACAGACTATGACACGCAGTCAAAGCAGCTGCATCAAAAGTTTGTCGATATCATCATCGCCACCCCAGGTCGTTTGATTGATTTTTGCTTTCAGCACCATGTGTATCTCGATCGTCTTGAAATTTTGGTATTAGATGAAGCAGATAGAATGCTGGATATGGGGTTTATACCTGATATCAAACGCTTGATTCGTATGATGCCTGCCAATACGCATCGGCAAACCCTGCTTTTTTCTGCTACCTTTAACCAAGATGTGATGAATTTAGCTTATCGCTGGTTACATCAGCCGATTTTTGTAGAGATTGCGCCTGAGCAAAAAACCAGTCAAAACATTGAGCAGCTGTTTTTTACCCTGATGGAATCGGATAAACTGGCGGCGTTACAGCAAATTATTGAAAAAATTTCCCCCAAGAAAATGATTGTCTTTGCCAATCGTAAAGACCAAGTCAAGCGCCTGTATGACAAACTTAATCGTCAATATAAAGTAGTGATATTGTCAGGGGATGTCATACAAGCCAAACGCGAAAAGTATTTGGCACAATTTCGTCAAGGCGATGCCAATATTTTAGTGGCGACTGATGTCGCAGGGCGAGGTATTCATGTGGATGATGTGGCTTGTGTGGTCAATTACACCTTGCCAGACAGTCCTGATGATTACGTTCATCGTATCGGTCGCACCGGTAGGGCAGGCAATAAAGGCATGAGTATAAGCTTTATCAGTGAAAACGACGGGTTTAACTTGCCGGCTATCGAGCAATATTTGGATGAAAGTATCAAAATGCAGCAATGGTCGAATGATACCCGTTTTTTAGAGGATTAAATTTTTTAATTGATAAAACATTAAGGGCGCTATCAATCAATAGCGCCCTTTTTTACGTTAAAACATAGTGAAAATAACTTTATAATCTAACGATATCGACTTTTGCAAGACCGTTTGAAAGATTAGCAATTCTGCTAAAAGCACCTTTTGACAAATCTAGCGTACGGCCATATTTGCCGAACCCGCCTGTGTCAGTCACGCGTACCACTACACTTTTGCCGTTGGCTTTGTTGGTAACTTTGAGCCGGCTACCTAATTTGTGCACATTGCTGGCGGCAGTCAGTGCATTTTGATTAAATTTCTCGCCAGACGCCGTGGTACGACCATGATGCTTACCACCATACCATGAAACAACATCAGCATTGGCTTGCTGGGTGGCTAGAGTAGTAACAATCAAACTGGCAATGATATATTTCATCGGATGTTCCTTTTATCAATTAAAGCGGTCAATAATCTGACTGCTTAAAGGTATCAAGGGGCATTTCCCGTGATTTACATAGTAAAAACAAAGTAATATTGTTTAATATCACTTAAGCGGTGTGTATTCTAATTACAAAGTTATGTTATTGCAAAGACTTTATTGTAAACAAAATCTTCAATATGGGATGTATTTTGCTAAACATATAAATTATGTAACTATATCAGCTAGTTTTTCTAACCTGTTGATTTTGTGTAAAAATGATATCTTAAGTAGCTAATCGGCTATAAAAAATGCAAAAAAAAGAGAATGCAGTAATCTGCATTCTCTTTTTTTATATATGGTGGAGATGGCGGGAGTTGAACCCGCGTCCGCCAGCACTACGCCCATGACTCTACATGTTTAGATTCTGTCTATGGCTTTAATGGTTGGCGAACCGACAGTCAGGATGCCAACCACGAGCCTCTTAAGTTTTGCTCAAATTGGCGAGACAACAATTTAAGCTATCCATCGTGCGTTCGCTTCAAGGAGAGCAACCAGACCAATGGCAATCTGTGCCGTCCCAAGCAGCCCTTAGGCTGCTAGAGCGTAAGTTTCGTCGTTTGCGACTAGTTTAAAATGTATATTTTATTTACGAGTGGACATACTCACTCGACATGCATCATTGGGTTTCATTACCAGCGTCGAAGCCAGAACATCCCCAAATGAACTGTGAATTATATAAGGTTATTAGCTTAAAATACAAGGCTAAATGTCATAATAGTCAGATAAATTACTAAAAACACACACAGCTTTTAAAACCGTCCAAATTATTGTCATGCATTTGACGTATCGAGCTGATAAGTTAACGTGTTAAAGTGATTAAAATTATTTTGATAAAATTTTAATCAAAAAAATAACAGACTGAGTCAATTGAATAAGCTAATCGGGTAATTAATGAATGGCAGGGAACAAAAAAAATTCGCCAAGCATCATACGGATGTCACAAAATCAGCTCAAACGCCAGCGTGAATGGGTGTATTTGGCGCATTTTTTAGCCATGCTACATTTACATCCTGCCAAAACCATCTCAGGTACGGATGACGGTAATGAGCCAGATTTTACCTGTATTTTTTATTGTGACAAAGGTGAATACGCAATTGGCATCGAATTGACCACTTTGCCAAGACTACGCGATAGACTCGGTAATGACAATTTAATGTTAAAACGTTGGTATTGGCAGTCACTGCTACAAGTGTCAACCAAATTTACCCCGACGCAGTTTAATTGTCACGGTGAGATATTAGGTGTCAAGGGCGATTGGCAAAAGATTGATAACCGAAAGATTGTCAATGTGTCGCAGCAATTTATCGAGCCATCCCATGATTTGCCACATCCTACGCTCAGTAGTAAATTACAAAACGGTATTGCCAAAACCATGCGTTGGTTGCCCAGTGCGTTTTTTACCGATATGACAGATGAAAACGAAGATTTACCGATTGATTCCTACATCAATCAAAGTGATATTGATGCAGTCATGAGTAAAAAAGCGCATAAAGTTTCTGCCTATGGCAAAAAAAGGGCGTTGGATGAAGTGTGGTTATTGATTCATACCAATGAACAGCAAGAAAAGGGCTTATTAATTTTTGACACAAGTGAAGTATTGCATCACGGTAGTGAATTTAATCGCGTGTTTTTAACCTTATATCCCACCACAACATTGTTACAAGTTGCTAAATAAAAAAGGCTAAATCTATCTTTAGCCTTTTTTATCCTGAAAAATTTCATTTAATCATCGAGTTGTTCCATGACATCATCAGTAAAGTTGACGTTGGTATAGACTTCTTGTACATCGTCCAAATCTTCAAGCATATCAATCATTTTCATGATTTTTTTAGCATCTTCGACATCAGTGACATCCGCCATGGTTGAAGGAGACATAGTCACTTCTGCATTGTCGGATTTTAAACCGGCTTTTTCTAAGGCATCCATCACCTCACCGAAATTCTCAGGCTCAGTGACCACTGTGATACTATCACCATTATTTTCAATATCGGTTGCCCCGGCTTCAAGCGCCACTTCCATGATGGTGTCTTCTAGGGACACATCGTCAAAGGTAATTTCACCGCGTTTGCTAAACATATAAGCCACTGAGCCTGATGTACCCAAGTTGCCACCATTTTTGCTAAAAGCGTGACGCACTTCGCCAACGGTACGGTTGAGGTTATCCGTCATGGTCTCGACAATCACCGCAACACCGCCCAAGCCATAGCCTTCATAGGTGATTTCTTGCATGTTGTCATTGTCACCACCGCCTGCACCACGTTCAATCGCCCGTTTTACCGTGTCTTTGGTCATATTAACTGAGTTGGCTTTTTCCACCGCCGCACGCAAACGCGGGTTACTCGCTGGGTCTGGGTCGCCTTGTTTGGCAGCGGAGACCAGCTCACGAATAATTTTGGTAAAGACTTTACCTTTTGCCGCATCTTGTTTGGCTTTACGGTGTTTGATGTTTGCCCACTTGGAATGTCCGGCCATGAGTGTATCCTTTATCTAACTTAACCTATATAACTTGGTAATCTGATTTTCAAAATTTTGCGTGCGCTATTATAAACGAGCAACCCCGATTTTTGATAGGGGTTGCGCCTATGTCATCGCACGAAATGTTATTGAAAGTTAAAATCAAACCTAAGGGCGAGGCGAATCATCAGGTCGTGGCAATGTCGGCAAATCAATATAGCGGTGTATCAACTCACTTAAATCAATGGTTACTTTTAAATTGACCAAGTTCCAGTACTGTCCAGAAATGGTTCGATCAAGCATCATGGTAAGTGGCGCAGGTTGAAAGCTTTGCCAGTATTTAAGCGATTCTTTTGCTTTGGCAATTGCTTGAAAATGGGTTTGGCTGGTGGCAAAATCATAAGGCGCGTGTTTGGATAAATCAAACAACTGGGTAAAACCATACGGGGTCAAACCAATCTGCAACCAATCTTTATAAAAGTCTAGGGGCAGTGGTTCATCATTGTCTTTTTTGATGCCAATGCTGACCAAATCTTGCTCAAGCGCTGTCACATCACCGCTCAGGCAGTGGATGGCAAAGCGTTTGAATAACGCAACTTCGTCATGGCTGTAAGATTTGATACCACCAAAGTCATAGGCAATGACCGAGCCATCAGGGCGAAACGCAAAGTTACCGGGATGGGGGTCACAATGCAGACGATACAGTTTAAACAATTGACCGGCACTAAAATCAAACAGGCGAGTGGCGATTTTTTGTTTGGTGGCATTGTCCCAAGTGGCAGCCACTTCGAGCTTTTCACCCAGTTCTTGTGATAGGGTCAAAATCCGTTTAGTCGAATGGCTATGAAAAACTTTGGGAATAATCAGCCCATCATCATCACTGTGAAAACTGCCAAAAATTGCCAAATTATGGGCTTCTTTGCTGTAGTCAAGCTCGTCATACAGGCTATCGCGGATTTCTGCAAAAATGTTATCTTGCAAGGTTTTATCCATATTGAGCACGCCAGTTATCTTAAGCGCCAAGCGAACGTGTTTTAAGTCACTATCGATGCTGGTATCAACATCGGGGTATTGCACTTTGACTACGACCGCTTCACCGGTTGGCAACACGGCTTTATGGACTTGACCGATAGAGGCTGCCGCAAAGGGTGATTGCTCAAACTGGGCAAACAACGTCTCAATCGGTTGCCCCAATTCTTTTTCCACCTGCTGTTTGATGACGGCAAACGGCATGGGCGGCGCGTCTTTTTGTAATTTCTCCAGCGCTTTTGAGACTTCAGGCGGGAACACATCTTTATACTGCGAGGCAATTTGACCCACTTTCATTACCGCGCCTTTCATTTCGCCTAAGGTGTCGGCGATTTGCAGCCCCACTGTTTGCAGCATTTCGCTACGGGCTGTGAGTTTATCTTCTTCAGAGCCTGCAAAAGACTTAATAGAATTTTTAGCTGCTTTTCCTGCGATACTGGCAGTCATACCGGCAAGTTTTAAAAAACGTTTTTTTGATGACATAGTGGTTGTCTTATAGCAGAATTTTTTAATTAATTTATCAGTGAAACTATCAGGTAAATTATTAAATTTTAAGTATTGAGATTAGCAGAAAATGGCTGTTTTTGCTATGTACCGTGCTGAAATTTAGCGAATTTTGTGCATAGCTTGGCATAAAAAACTTGGCACAAAAAAAGGCGCTACGATGACACCTTTTTTATCCAAATCATTAAAAATTATTGTAAAAATAAGCGATAGCCCAAGTTATCGGTGAGGTTTTCGCACGCATAGCCAATGTCTTGCAGTTTGGCAAGTAATTGCTCGGCGGTTTGCTCACCCATTTGAATGCCCGCTAAGATACGCCCTTCAGCAGCCCCATGATTGCGATAGTGGAATAAAGAAATATTAAACTGTGAGCCCAATTTTTCAAGGAAGTTGAGCAGCGCGCCAGGACGCTCGGGAAATTCGATGCGAAATAGTTGCTCGTCTTTTAATCCCGCGTGCCCGCCGATTAAATAGCGAATATGGGTCTTGGCGACTTCATCATCGGTCAAGTCAATCGCAGCATCATCGGCTTCATTGAGTAACTGGTGGATTGCTTTGCGCTCTTTTTCGCCTTCTTTGAGGGCGATACCGACAAAAATATTGGCAGCGTGATGAGGGTAGTTGGGGTTGGTGTTGATGCGGTAGTTAAATTCGGTGATGTTGCGGCCTTTGAGCGAGCGGCAAAAATCCAAGAAAGCGCCTGTGCGCTCAGGAATGGTCACCCCAAAAATTGCTTCTTTTTTCTCACCAATTTCGGTACGTTCAGCGATATAGCGTAACCGGTCAAAATTCATGTTGGCACCACATAAAATTGCCACACAGTTTTTGCCTTGCAGATTATGATCTTCGATGTATTTTTTCATACCCGCGACAGCCAAAGCGCCTGCAGGCTCAACGATAGTGCGGGTTTCATCATACACATCTTTAATCGCCGCACATACTTCATCATTGCTACAAGTGACCACATCAGGCTCGACCACGGGACCTGAGTTATCGCTTTTTGGCATACGGCAGACGGCAAACGGTATTTCACCCAGCTGCGCCACTGCCACCCCATCGACGAACAACCCCACTTGCGGTAGCCGCTTGCGTTCACCGGTATCAAGCGCGATTTTTAAACAGGCTGCTTCTTCTGGCTCGACGGCTACGACTTTGACATGCGGTGCAACTTCCCCCAAAAATGCTGCCACACCTGAGATTAAGCCACCGCCACCAACGGCAACAAACACATATTCCATTTTACGCCATTGTTGCACTAGCTCCATGGCAATGGTACCTTGACCCGCGATGACCAGTTCATCGTCATACGGTGGGATAAAGGTCAAGCCATCGGTTTGGGCGCGTTCAATGGCATAGCGGTTTGATTCATCAAAACTATCGCCATATAGCACCACATTACCGCCCAAGGACTTGACAGCACTGACTTTGATATCGGGGGTGGTGGTCGGCATCACGATAATGTTATTGAGTCCCAAGCGGCTAGCCGAGAAGGCGACGCCTTGCGCGTGGTTGCCGGCAGAGGCACAAATCACGCCTTTGGCTTTGTCTACTTCGCTCAACTGGCTAATTCGATTGTAGGCGCCCCGCAGCTTGAAAGAAAACACTGGCTGAAAATCTTCACGTTTAAAACGAATATCGTTGTTAAACCGTTCACTGAGTTTTTTGGCGGGTTCAAGCGGCGTTTGAATAGCAGCATCATACACGGTCGCTTGAAGGATAAGGCGTACCCAATCTGATAACATAATAATGACCTAAGTTTGAAAAATACGTTTGAAGATTTATTTTTACGCGCTGTGTGCTTTCATAACCAAAACACAGCAAATCGTTAGAGAAGTAAAAAATAAGTGATTAGATTAGGACTTTAGGGTTTAGCTTGCAAGTGCTTTTACGGTAAAATAAGTTGGGTAATTGATAGCATTAAGTTTTCTATCTGTTTTTTTTGATAAATTCCTAACAAGGCTGGGTCTATGAGTACGATGAATGCAAGCACGCAACAACAACAAAAACAAGCCGTGGCAGCAGACGCGTTAAAATATATCGAATCGGGCATGATTTTGGGCGTGGGGACGGGCAGTACCGTCAACTGCCTCATTGAATTATTGCCAAAAGTTAACCTAAAGGGCGCTGTGGCAAGCTCAAAGGTAACCGAAGATAAGCTCAAAGCGCTCGGTATTGAGGTGATGGATTTAAACTTCACGGGTGAGTTAGACTTATATATTGATGGTGCCGATGAAGTAAACGAGCACTTACAGCTAGTCAAAGGCGGTGGCGGCGCTTTAACCCGTGAAAAAATAGTTGCCGCTGCTTCTAAGCAGTTTATTTGCCTGGTGGATGAAAGTAAATGGGTGCAGCAATTAGGCGTTGGCTTTCCACTACCGATTGAAGTATTGCCGCAAGCGCGCTCGTATGTGGCGCGTGAGTTGGTGCAGCTTGGCGGTGAGCCGGTCTACCGTGAAGGATTTGTCACCGATTATGGCAATTTGATTTTGGATGTTTATGGCTTAGATATCGGCTTGGACATTGAGCAGGTAGCAGCGTTTGAAGCAAAGTTAAACAATATCGTTGGGGTGGTGTGTAATGGGTTATTTAGCGCACAGCGCGCTGATATCTTGCTGATGGCAACGGCAGATGGCGTAAAAAAATTGACAGCCAAGTAAGTAACCAGTAAGTTAACGCTTGTCAGCAATGTTGTCACACAACAAAAAAGACCAAGTCACGATGACGGGTCTTTTTTAATTTATAACCGATTTAGTTCACAAATGCTAATGGCAAGCTCATTAGTGCATATACTGACCGCCATTTACATTGATGGTCTCACCTGTGATATAAGCAGCGCCATCGCTGACCAAATACACCACGGCAGCGGCAATCTCTTCAGGTTGGGCGATACGACCCATTGGGATGCCTGCTTTGATGCTTTCCATCACTTTTTCCGGCACCGCCATCACCATCTTAGTACCCGTATAACCCGGTGCAACCACGTTAACGGTCACCCCAGATTTAGCGCCTTCTAGTGCTAGCGATTTACTAAAGCCGATAATACCTGCCTTGGTGGCTGAGTAGTTGGTTTGACCAAACTGACCTTTTAAGCCATTAACTGAGCTGATACTGACAATACGCCCAGATTTTTGCTCAAGCATTTTGTTAAAAACCGGTTGGGTGACGGTGAATAGTGATTTTAAGTTGGTATCAATCACCTCTGACCATTGCTCATAAGTCATTTTTTTGAAAGTCGTATCACGTGTGATACCTGCGTTATTTACTAGCACATCAATGTGACCTGCTTTTTCAATTGCATCAACAATGGCTTTGGTGGCGGCTTCATGGTCGGTGAGATTGGTTTCAACAAAGGTGAAATCGCTGGCATTCATGCCTTCTTCTTTTAACCAAGCTTCGCCGCGGTTGACTGTGCTATCCGCTTTAGGGGTGTAGGTTGCAATGATGTGATAGCCAGCTTGGATTAGCGCATGACAAATAGCCGTGCCAATACCACCTAGCGCACCTGTTACCAGGGCAATTTTTTTGTTTGCAGTTGAGTTGTCCGTTGTCATCACAGTACGCTCCTTGTTTGTTGTGATTGTTGGTTGTAATAAAAAATTCAATGATTTGGATAGTTTATAAAATAAATGTGTTAGTTTTTTTACATGCACATGCGGCTAAAAAATCAGTCACACGCGATTGATATCAGGGTCACAAAAAATCTATAGACCCAATATTCACATAAATTTATTGACTTTTACTTCCTTGTTTTTTTCATCATATATGAAAATTTGATAACTACCAATATTTTTTACGTTTTTATTTTTATTACAAACATTTTGCCACGCGCAAACGAGTATTTATAGGTTTGTGTGCTAAAAAAATTTGCAACAATAGCGGTTTGTGCTAGGCTATAAGGATAACTTTAAGCAATATAAGGTTGAGCAAAATACCCTGTATCAACCGCACTTAATCAAAGCTATTTGCAAAATCTCTTGCTTGATGGTACAAACTTGGCTTGGTTGTATAAACTGATTGTACAAGATTGATTGTACAAGATTGAGTGTATCAACACGCAAGCGTGAATGCTTAGTACTTATATATACCACGATGAGGTGGGTCTGTTTATTTAGTCTGTTTATTTATTTGCCACACGGAAATTAGAATGCCGCAACTCTTACCGACGATAGAACAAATCGCTGTATTACAGCAAGCTAGTAATTTTGGCTATCAGTATTGGCAGACTAAAACAAACGTTGCACAAAGCTTTTTAAAAAGCTATCCGCTTACCCAAACGCTCGATGTCCAACATATCAAAGATTTGATACGCGATTATACGCTGGATGAAGATTACCAATTGGCGGATGAAGCAAGCGTGATGCGTGGGCTGCGTCATCTACGCAATTTGTTGATGATGCGCTGGATTTGGCAAGATGCCTTAAATCTGATTAGCCTAGAGCAGCTGACATGGGAGCTATCAAAATTTGCCGATTATTGTCTTATCTTTGCCAAAGACTATGTGTATCAAGATTTAATCAGTCGCTATGGCGAGCCGTATTTTTTTGATGAAAAAAATAAACCACATAAGGATGATTTAGCCATCATCGCCATGGGTAAAATGGGGGCAGAAGAGCTCAACTTATCCAGTGATATCGATTTGATTTTTGTCCATCAAGGGCAAGGTGAGACGGTGGTTGACCCGTTAAAACAACCAGGGTCAAAAGCTGCTAAATCCATCGATAACAAGAAATTTTTTACCAAATGGGGTCAAGGCATCATCAATCTGCTGGATAAAAACACCCAAGACGGTTTTGTATTTCGCATTGATATGCGCCTGCGTCCTTGGGGCGATGGCAGTGATTTGGCAATTCATTTATCGGCACTGGAAAAATATTTTGCCCAACATGGACGGGCATGGGAGCGATTTGCTTGGCTAAAAGCCAGAATCGTCAACCCTGTCACCTTTAGCGATAGCTTAGAAGCCCTTATCAAGCCGTTTGTATTTCGTTATTATGTTGATTATAGTGCCTTTGCCGCACTACGTGAGATGAAATCGCTGATTCAAAACCAAGTCGAACAACGTCAAGATACCGACAATGTCAAGCTTGGGGCGGGTGGTATTCGTGATATTGAGTTTATCGTGCAGTCGTTTCAGTTGATTTATGGCGGGCGTGTCAGTGATATCAGAGTAAAAAACTGCCTACAAGCGATGAGCCAACTAGAAAAACATGGCTTTATCGATGCGGTGACTCATGAGCAATTGGCACAAGCCTATCGTTTTTTACGTAGATTGGAGCATGGTATCCAAGCCATCAATGATGAACAAACCCAGCGACTACCCCAAGATGCCACGCAGCGACATCAGCTTGCCCAAGTATTGGGGTTTGCTGATTGGGCGGCATTGTTAGCCAAACTCAATGAATACCGCCAAACGGTCAAAATACCTTTTGACGAGCTGGTCAGTGATCGTAAGCAGTCTGATGAAAAGCTACAAGTGGATCATCAGCACAATTTATCTGAGCTTGAGCAAAAATTAAGCGCTGACAATAAAGATAAATTAAACCAGTTTTGGCAAAGTAAGCTCATCACAGGACTCAGTGAAGAAGCCAAAACTCGCTTAAATGCCGCTTATCCGATTCTAATCAATGGGTTGTTACATTCTGATTTAAGCGAAGATGCAATCAATGTGGCGTTACCTAGAATGTTGACATTGCTAGAGGCGGTAAGTCGTCGGTCAATTTATTTGGTCATGTTTGCCGAAAACCCAACGGCAGCCGCCAAATTGATTCCTATGCTGGCAGCCAGCCCTTGGATTGCGAGCGAATTGGTCAGTTATCCTGTTTTGCTAGATTCATTTATCCGTGAAAAATACCGTCATTTACCTGACAAGGCAGAACTTAGTGACATCTTGCGTCAGCAGTTGTTACGGGTAGAGCCTAATGATGAGGAAGGGCTACTCAACGCCTTTCGTTTTTTCAAAAAAACCCAAGTCTTGGCAGTGGCGGCAAGTGATGTGTTGGCGGATAGACCGTTGATGAAAGTCTCTGATTCGCTCACCTTTATCGCTGAAGTGGTGCTTGAAAAAGCGTTGCAACGGGTATTTGGTGAATTGGTAAAAAAACATGGCTATCCTGTCAATGCCCAAGGCGAGCCTGTGAGTGAAGCGCATAATGGCTTTGCGATTATCGGTTATGGTAAGCTTGGCGGGCTTGAGATGAGTTATAGCTCAGATCTTGATCTTGTGTTTATTCATGACATTGATGAAGAAGCGATGACGCTCGGTGAAAAACCCATCAGCGGTATGAAGTTTGCCGCCCGCCTTGCCCAAAAACTGATGAATTACTTGACCACCCAAACGCGCGATGGCCGTGTCTATGAGATTGATATGCGCCTGCGCCCCTCGGGTCAAGCGGGTATGATGGTGGTATCTACCCATGCGTTTGAACTTTATCAAATGCACAAAGCTTGGGCGTGGGAACACCAAGCGTTGGTTCGCGCTCGTGCCATTTGCGGTGATAGCCGGGTGATGACGCGATTTGACCAAATTCGTAAGGAAGTATTGTGTCTGCCGCGTGATAAAGACAGTGTTCGTATCGAAGTATCCACCATGCGGCATAAGATGCAAGACCATTTGGGCAGCAAACCGCATACCAAGCAGCAAGGGTTATTTCATCTGAAACAAGATGCAGGCGGATTGGTTGATATTGAATTTATTGCCCAGTTTGCTGTGTTGGCGTATGCCAATCGTTATCCTGCGTTGGCAGTTTGGAGTGACAATGTGCGTATCTTTGAAGCGCTTGCCAAAACAGGTATTATCGAAACCGAAATATGCCAACAGCTAACGCACGCTTATCTTCGCATCCGCAGTATGACGCATCGCTTGGCGTTAGCAGAGCAGCCGATACTGGTGGATGAAGCCCAGTGGCATGAACTGCGCAATTTTGTTGATGCGCAATGGCATCGTTTAATCGGGCAGCGTCCAGAATAGATGTAACATCAATTTTTATTCCAAACAAAAACTTTTATTTCAAACAAAACACTAGGAGTAATCAATGGCAACAATTCCCAGCATGGCAGACCGTGATGGTTTTATTTGGATGGATGGCAACATGGTAGACTGGCGTGATGCCAAAATCCACGTATTAACCCACACACTGCACTATGGTATGGGTGTATTTGAGGGGGTTCGAGCCTACAAAACCCATGATGGACGCACGGCGATTTTTCGTCTAGAAGATCATACCCAGCGCCTGCTAAATTCCGCTAAAATTTTCCAGCTTGCTGTACCCTATTCGTATGAAGAAGTATTACAAGCACAAAAAGCCGTGGTACGTGAAAATAACCTTGAATCGGCATATCTACGCCCATTGATTTGGGTCGGTTCTGAAAAATTGGGTATCGCTGCCAAAGACAATAGCATTCACACCATCGTTGCCGCTTGGGTTTGGGGTGCTTATCTGGGTGAGGAAGGCATGGCAAAAGGTATCCGGGTAAAAACCTCAAGTTTTACCCATCACCATCCAAACGTCACCATGTGTAAAGCCAAAGCCGTCAGCAACTACCCTGTCTCTATCATGTCAAACCAAGAAGTTACCCGTCATGGCTATGATGAAGCGGTATTGATGGATACCCAAGGCTATGTTTGTCAAGGCTCAGGGGAAAACTTATTTTTGGTGAAAGACGGTGAGCTGCATACCCCAGATTTGTCAGGGGGTGCACTAGACGGCATTACCCGTCGCACGGTGATACAGTTTGCACAGGACTTGGGTATCAAAGTCCATGAGCGTAGAATCACCCGTGATGAATTTTATATCGCGGACGAAATCTTTATGACAGGTACTGCTGCTGAGATTACCCCAATTCGTGAATATGATGACCACGTCATTGGCTGCGGCGCGCGTGGTGAAATCACCGAAAAACTGCAAAGTCTATTTTTTGACGTGGTACAAGGCAAAAATGATAAATACGCGCACTGGCTCAGCTACGTGGATGAATAATCGGTAAAATTGTCGATAAGTGAAAATAACTAGATAAGTGAACATAAAAGGATAGTTATGTTAAAATGACTATGCTTATTTTTTGAAACATTATCGGTACTTTGGAAGTGACATGACAACATCGAGTGCAACCACCCCGCTTAAGCAAATTATTTGTATCAAATGGGGCAAAAAGTTTGCTGCCGAATACGTTAATAAACTCTATGGAATGGTAAGCCGTAATATCACCCCGCCGTTTCGCTTTGTCTGCTTTACCGATGATACCGATGGCATTCGTCCTGAAGTTGAATGCCAACCGCTACCCATCATTGATTATACAATTCCTGTGGGTACGTCAGGGCAGTGGGGAAAATCACGCCTTTGGAGCAAGCAGCTGGGTGATTTGACGGGCAATGTGTTGTTTATGGATTTAGATTTGGTCATTGTGGACAACATTGATGGCTTTTTTGACTATCTACCAGAACAAGAAGTAGTGATGACTCGCAATATTACCAATCCGTTAGAGAAATTGGGTCAAACCTCACTATTTCGCTTTCGGGTAGGGTGCTTATATCCATTACAACAGCAGTTTTCAACCAACCAAATGGCGACCATTGAAAAGTACCGCTACGAGCAGCGTTTTGTCACAAAAAATGCGCCCAATGGTGCGTTTTTTTACCCAAAAGGGTGGGTCAAACATTTTCGCTATCAATGCCGCCGTAATTTTCCATTAAATTATGTCTTGCCTCCCAAAAAACCCGTAGGTACTAAAATAGTGATTTTTGCTGGGGGTGAGCTAAATCCACCTGAAGCCATTGCAGGCAAATATCATCCAGATTATCCCAGTGACATGAAAGCGTATCTTAATATGCTAAAAACGTCCCCTGAAGCCAAGAAAAAACCGTTACGCCATCTTCGTTATTTTATTCTACCGAGTAAATGGGTCGAAGAAGCTTGGCGCGAGTAAAAGTGTCATGAAGAAAATCAGGGTTTTGCATTTTGTAACAGGTGGTTTTTCGGGCGCAACCAGTGTGGCGGTGGATATTATAACGGGTCACCAAGCCTACTCCGATATCGAAAGCTTATTGGTGCTTCGTCAAAAAAAGACGACTACGTCAGAAAAATTAGCCAGCCTTGAAAAAAAAGGCATTAACTATCAATTAGTTATCAATAGTCCTCACTTTGCAACGAGCAAACAGCTTCAACAAATCATCAAAGAATGGCAGCCTGATATTTTGGTGGCGCATGGTTTTCCTGAGCATATCATAGGTAGAGCTGCAGGAAAAAAAGCCAACGTACCGCACATGGTACAAGTTGAGCATAATTCTAAAGAACGCTATACCTTTATCAAACTATGGCAAACCCGTCACTTAAGTCAATTTACTGATAGCGTCGTTGCGGTATCCAAAGGGGTTGCACAAGTCCTTAACAAACAGCAGCTTAAAGCTCCTATCATCGCCATACATAATGGTATTGACCCTGCACGATTTGACAATCAGCCCTTACCGATTCAATGGCGACCAGATGATATTATCATGGTAGCACGCTTTGCCAAAAGTAAAGATCATGCAACGCTGATTGAAGCATTAAACCTACTAAAACAAAAAAACATCACCCCAACACTGACGCTTGTGGGTAGTGGTAAAACAAGCTATCAAAACTTAGCCAATAACTTAGTCAAAAAATATGGCTTATCTGAGCAAGTAACATTGATAAATCATAGTAATGAAATACCCCAGCTATTGGCAAAACACAAAATATTTGTCATGTCTAGTCGTTTTGAAGGGTTGAATTTGTCAGTTATTGAAGCAATGGCGGCAGGCTGCTTGGTAATAGGCAGTGATGCTGTAGGCGTCAATGAGCTTATCGAACATAAAAAAGATGGGCTCATTTTTTCTATTGGTGATGCACAAACATTGGCAAACCAGCTTGAAAGTGTTTTGATCAATCCATTAAACTTTGAAACGACGACTATTAAAGCACGACAAAAAGCATTGTGTTACTATACCAAATCGCGGATGCTCAAAGACTATTATGACGTTTTTACCGAAATTATGAATCGATAAATGATTAGGATATAATATGCAAAGCCAATCCAAACCTATCACCATCAGTATCCTAATACCGGTTTACAATGTCGCTGACTATGTTAAAGAATGCCTAAACTCAATATTGGTACAAATTGACGATAACGCCGAAATTATCGTCATGAATGATGCTTCAACTGATAACAGTTGGGATGTGTTAAAAGCTTATCAAACCCATCCAAAAATCACACTGGTGCAAGCACCTCACAACCGTGGTCTGTCAGGTACGCGTAATGCGCTCTTGCCTTTGGCAACCAATCAATATGTTTGGTTTATAGATTCTGATGATGCGATGCACGATGGTGCATATACCAAAGTAGTGAATGCATTAGCATCAATGGATGTAGATATGCTAGGTGGCAATTACATGGCATGGCGCGGCGATAACAAACGCCTAAAAAAAGCCTATGTTGGCGCGGCTAATCAAGTAATAAACAATGATAATTTGCAATTTATTAAAAATATTGTTGAAAATAATAGCAATCATGTTTGGAATAAGGTCTATAAACGCTCAGTCATTGAAAAAATAAGTTTTCAACAAGGTAAAAAGTTTGAAGATATTTACTATATGACAGATTTGTCAAAAGTTATCAAAAATTTTGCTTTTATTGACTATCCATTGATTGATTATCGTGAACGCCAAGGCTCAATTATTCAAACTCTGGATAAAAAATATGTCGATGATTATCTTGGGGCGTTTCTTTACCGAGTTAATCATTTAAAAGCTAATTTGCGTGAAGACCCCTCTTTTCAAAACTACTTACACTATAAAACTTACAATCGTTATGCAGGGTTGGTAAAAAAATTAAAAGACAATCAGCAACTTGATATGCTTAACTACCTAAAAGACCATTTTAATATAAAATTTGATCATATCTATCGATGCATCGGTCAACAAATCGGTTGGATACGCTATCAAAAGCTGGGTTTTAAACATCGTCAGACTGAAAAAATTTTAAGCCAATAGATTGAGATAGGGGGTATCAATGAGATTTGTCTATGATAATTTTAGAAATAAGCCATTTAAGCCTTTATATAATGCATTGGTACCTAGAAGGTATCGTAAACGATGGGACTTTATTTACAATGAAATTCCTACCCAACATGCTGTTGAACAGTATTGGGAAATGACGATTAATGAATATATAAAAGGTAATATCGAAAAACCTGTTATTAAAATTAACAAACCTGAATTGGTTGGTAAAAAAATTATTTGGCAATATTGGGCGCAAGGTATTGAAAATGCACCAGAATTTGTTAATTTTTGCTTTAAATCAGTAGATAGATTTAAGGGTGATTATACTGTCATTCGCCTTACTGATGACACAGTTAAAGACTATCTGATATTTCCAGATTTTGTTAAGGAAAAACGAAAAAGCAAAGTTTTCAAACCTGTGTTTTTCTCTGATTTATTAAGAATTACACTTATAAATAATTATGGTGGCATTTGGCTAGATGCATCAATATTTTTGACTGATGCATTACCCCAAAACTTAATTAATCAGAAATTTTTTATGTTTTCAAGAGATGATAATTCTGCCAATAAAGAATGGGGATTAAAAACTGATAATTGTTACTTTGGTTGGAGTGAACAATTTAAAGTAAACTTCTTAAGTAGTATTATTTTTGGTCAACCGAACATAGATATATCAATGATTTTACAAGATTTAATGTTAAATTTTTGGAAAACGCAAGACACCATACCACATTATTTCTTCTTCCAAATTCTAATTAATACGCTGCGAAAAAATAACGTTGTAAACTTTGAATTTCCCATTATCGATGATACCTTACCACATAAATTACAATTTAGCCTAAACGAACCGTTTAACTCTTATATTTTTGAAGAGATTATAGACAATGTTAGCTTACATAAACTTAGCTTTCATAAACAATGGGAGAAAATCGATGAAAGCGGTATTATCACCTATTATGGAAAACTATTAGAAAAATACAACTAAAATAATATGACTAGCTTAAAGTCTGGAATATAGTTAGTAAAAATATATAGTTAAATCTTATATCATTTTAGTTTTAAAAGGTGGTAGGTTACCACCAATAACCCCAATCTTCGGTATGTAGCTGTTTAATCAGCGAAAATTCTGCGCGTGATAAGCAGCTAGTATTTGTGTTGCAGCCAATAATTTATTATTTTGACGCATCATGGGGTTCGCAAATAAAGTAGAAAACAGTCGCTTAAGCAATGAAAAGAGTTACTTTACTGATATCAATACCAATAATCCCTAATCCAGTCAGTTGGTAATACCTTACGATACCACTTACCGCTTTTACCCATGATGGCATCAGGTGGATTCACTTCCCCATGAAAAATCACCATTTTTGCCCCTTTAGGCAAAATCGGCGGTTTGACAAAACTTAAGGGAAATGGCTGCACACATTGGTATTTAAAGCTCACGCACCAAGACGCATCCCAATATTCAAGGTGATGATGTTCACGCAAATAATTAGATAGGTAAGCTTGCTCATGGCGCACTTGGCTACGAATCGTGTCAAAATTTTGCTCAAAATTTGATAACAAATTCGGATAAGTATGTTGTCCGACTTTAAAGCGATACACTGATGAATTACCCACCATGCGCCACGGTTTTTTCCAATCACGGATAATCACCACACTGTCATCGTGCTGCGCTTGATAGGTAAAAAAGCAATCAATATTATCGACAATCACAATATCAATATCCAAAAATAACGCCGTGCCTTTTAAATCGTATAATTGAGGGCTAAAGGTGGTCAGTTTTTTCCAGCCGCGTTCAGGAATATTACTGGGTAAATTGAGCTCAGGAATTGGGTAGCATTTGACGTTGGCATCTATCCCTGTGCTATCATCCGTCAAACATACCATTTGAAAGGGCAAGGTCAAATGTCTATCAACCATATTGTACAGGCGATTAACGTACTCGGCACCGTATTTGCTGCCCCATTTCATACAAATAATGTAACGGTTTTCATCAGGCAGAGCAGGCGCTGAAGTATAATTTGGTAAAGTCATAAGTCAATGATTATCATATTAAGTAAGTGAATTGATAATATCATGATTGCTAAGTTTTGGATAACGCTGGCGAACCGCTACCGCGATGGATGGCTCGGCATTATAAATAACCGGAAATTCTGGCACACGTTTAAAGCGCTTATAGCCCCACATATACTGACTGGGGAAACGGTCAATCATCCGCTCGATGGCGTGGTTCATCGCGGTTGTCGCTGTTACCATGTTTTTGTCATACAAGGCGGGGTCAGTTAGCTCATCACAATAAATATCAAAGCCTTGTCCATCGTCACGGCGTACACAGGTCAAACCTACCAAGCTACATTTGGTTTTACTGGCCAATTTGCTAGCAAGGGTACTGGTCAATGTCGGAATACCAAAAAACGGCACCACTTCACCGCCAGATGGGTCGGGTACATGGTCAGGCAAGATGATACTAAAACCGCCTGCTTTTAGGGTTTTAAAAACCGCTTTTACCCCAGTGGCATCGGTTGGTACCAAAGTTGCATTGAGCCGCTGACGCCCTTGCAGCACAAACTGATTGGCTTGTTCACCTTTGACGGGTTTATACATGATGGTCGGTGCACCAAACTGGTTGAGCCATGCATTCATGATTTCCCATGTCCCCAAATGCGGCACAATTGCAAGCATGCCATTGGGATTTTGTAAGCCTTGCATCAAAACTTGTTGATGATGTACGGTATGGATTTGTTTGACCGACCACGCAGGTGGCATCGCCCAGCTTTTAGCCGATTCCACCATGTTTTTGCTTTGATTGGCAATACAGGCTCTGGCAAGCTGGTCACGCTGCGACTCAGTGAGTTCAGGATAGACAAGTCGTAAGTTAGTATCCACCGTTTTCATGATACTTTTGTCACGACGAAGTGAAATGATAAAGCTTGCGATATGTGCCAATAGATACAGCATCCACATTGGCACATATTTAAGAAGAGTAAAGGCATTCATCTAATTAAAGGGGTGACCTTGATTAAGATTGTGGCGCTTTACTGTCTTTTTCGCGTATACGAATACCCAATTCACGCAGTTGTTTGCCATCCACAGGTGCAGGGGCATCAGTCAGCGGGCATTCAGCCGTTTTGGTTTTTGGGAAGGCGATGACGTCTCGAATCGATTGTGAGCCTGTCATTAGCATAATTAACCGGTCAAGACCGAATGCCAAACCACCGTGCGGTGGCGCACCGTATTTTAGCGCGTTAAGTAAGAATGAGAATTTCTCTTCTGCTTCGGCTTCAGAAATACCCAAGGCTTCAAATACCGCTTTTTGCATATCCAAAGTATTGATACGCAGTGAACCGCCACCAATTTCAGTACCGTTTAATACCATGTCATAAGCGATAGACAGCGCGGTTTCTGGGTTGTTTTTCATTGCTTCAACCGTGCCTTTTGGCTTGGTGAAGGGGTGATGCACCGACGTCCATTTACCCCCCAGCCCATCACCACTGTCGGTTTCTTCAAACATCGGGAAATCCACCACCCAAAGCGGCGCCCACTCACAGGTTAGCATATTTAGGTCTAGACCCAATTTGACACGCAGCGCACCCATGGCATCATTGACGACTTTGGCTTTATCCGCGCCAAAGAAGATGATATCACCGGTTTGCGCCTCAGTACGTTTAATCAGCTCTACCAATACTTCATCAGTCATGTTTTTGATAATCGGTGATTGCAGACCTGATTCTTTATCGACACCGTTGTTGATGTTGCTCACATCGTTGACTTTGATATAAGCCAAACCTTTTGCGCCATAGATGCCGACAAATTTAGTATATTCGTCGATTTGTTTACGGGTCAGGTCGCTACCGTTTGGCACACGAAGCGCCACTACACGACCTTTTGGGTCTTGAGCAGGGGCTGAGAATACTTTAAATTCCACAGACTGCATGATATCAGCCACGTCAATTAACTTCATAGGAATACGCAAGTCTGGTTTGTCAGACGCATAGTCACGCATGGCTTCAGCGTAGGTCATACGCGGGAAGGTATCAAATTCAATGTTCATCATGGTTTTGAACAAGTCTTTTGTTAACCCTTCGGCAATGTTCATGATATCTTCATCACTTAAGAATGAAGTTTCGATATCGATTTGGGTAAATTCTGGCTGGCGGTCAGCACGCAAGTCTTCATCACGAAAACATTTCGCGATTTGATAATAACGGTCAAAACCTGCTACCATCAGCAGCTGTTTAAATAGCTGAGGCGACTGTGGCAATGCGTAAAACTCACCTTTTGACACGCGGCTAGGCACCAAATAATCACGCGCACCTTCTGGGGTGGCACGGGTCAAGATGGGGGTTTCTACATCCAAGAAACCTTGGTCATCTAGGTAACGGCGAATGGTGGAAGTGGCTTTGGCACGAAACTTCATACGCGCTTGCATCTCTGGACGGCGCATGTCCAAAAAGCGATATTTTAGGCGCAGTTCCTCAGAAACGTTGGTAAACTCATCATTGAGAGGGAATGGCGGCGTCTCAGAAGTGGCGATTGTTTCGATGTCTTTGGCCAATAACTCCACTTGACCGCTGGTCATGTTTTTGTTTTCAGTACCGGCATAACGCTGACGCACACGACCGGTGATTTTGAGCACATATTCAGAACGCGCGCTATCTGCTGTAGCAAATGCTTCTGGGGTATCTGGGTCGATGACCACTTGCAGTAGGCCTTCACGGTCACGCATATCCAAGAAAATAACCCCACCGTGGTCACGGCGACGATGCACCCAACCGCAAATAGTGATGGTGTGGTCGTTTAAGTTTTCGGTGACAAGCCCGCAATAGTGTGTACGCATCATAATGAAGCAATCCCAATATTTTTCGTAATGTAAGAAGTAGCAAAAATTTTTATAAACGAATATTATGCCTTGTTTACTCAAATTTCACAATATGAAACACGGTTTATCATGCATCTCTACTAGCCATGCTTGTCACAGGCATTTGGCGAATATTGTGTGGATAAGCGATTGAAAACAGCGAAATAAACGCTATATAAAACCCATTGTGTGAATTTTTTCCTTAATTTATTTTTACTTAATCTAGAGAATTATTATGCTATTTCAAAATGCCAAACATCCGCTTGAAATGAAAGTCACCCATTTAAATAAAGTCAAAGCGCAGCGCAAACAACAATTACAATTGCAAATGGTAAATGATAAAGGGTTAACCTCACTCATCAGCCGCGCATTTACCGACTTGACGAAAAAAGAAACTACCAAAAAAACCCCCTCAAAATTTGGTCTGTTTAAAAACAAACCCGCCAACAAAAATTGTTTTGTGCTGGATTTTCATGGCGATATCAAAGCCACTGAAGTACAGCAGCTGCGGGAAGAAATCAGTACGCTACTCACGGTCGCTAAAGATGAAGATGAAGTCATTGTGCGCCTTGAGTCCTCAGGTGGTATGGTACACGCGTATGGCCTCGCTGCTGCCCAGTTGGCACGTATAAAAGAAGCAGGGCTACAATTAACGGTCTGTATTGATAAAGTCGCCGCCAGTGGCGGCTATATGATGGCGTGTGTGGCTGATAAAATTTTGGCGGCGCCATTTGCGGTGGTGGGCTCGATTGGTGTGGTGGCACAAGTGCCCAATTTTCATGATTTATTACAAAAACATGACATCGATGTCGAAGTATTTACCGCAGGTAAATACAAACGCACGGTAACCATTTTTGGTGAAAATACCGAAGAAGACAAACAAAAATTCCAACAAGAGCTGGAAGAAACGCACAAACTATTTAAAGACTTTGTGCGCAAATACCGTCCAACTTTGGATGTTGAGCAAGTGGCAACCGGTGAGCATTGGTACGGTGAAGATGCGATAACGCGCAATTTGGTCGATGCGCTGCAAACATCGGACAGTTATATCTTAGAGAAGATGACAGATAGCGAATTGTATGCCATTCAGTCTCGCCAAAAACCGACCATCGCGCAAAAGCTAGGCATCTCGCAAGCGGCACAAGCGGTGGTAGCGACAGCGATGGATAAACTACCAGATGCCTTGGCAAAGCTAGAAAACGCTAAAATGCCGATGGTCAAAAAATAACCGTAAGATAAAATGATAAAACCTGTGGTGATAAAACCTGTGACAAAAACCTATGAGGCTTGTGTGAGGATTGGCAGGTTTTTAATTTTTAATGGCAACACATTTGGGCTTATCAATATGAAACTATTTATGGTAAAAATCGGGGCGCGTCCCCAAGGACGACTCATTGAACAGCATGATGTGATGTTTGTGATTGCAAATAGCCTAAGTGAAACAATTGAGAGTGTCAATCAGCACTGGCCGGCAGTCAAAAACAACTGGCACTTAGACGCATGGCGAGAAGTGAAGCGGGTGGGTGACTATCAAATTTTGTTGTCGAAAGAGAGCTTGTCAAAGGATGGATGGTCAAAAGATAACGCGCTTGCAGATAACATATTTGCAGATGATAGGGTAGATAACAAATTAGATAATCACGGCAAACAACTTTATTTTGTCAATTTAGGTGGTTATCTGCCAGGTCAATTTGAAGAATTTCATTATAAAACACTTGTGGTAGCCGAGACGCTAGGTAAAGCAACAGCGCAAGTTAAAAAAACGGCATTTTATCAAGACTATACATTTGATAATGTCGATACCGCCAAAAGCGGCGTGGCAACCAGTCATGTAGATGATAAGCATCAACTAGACTTGGATGATATTCACTGTGTGGCTGATTTACTGCCAAATGACGTGGCATTAACCATTCAGCCATTAACCGAGCCTGAACAAAATCAGCTACCTGACGATGCGCTGCATATTGGTTATTTAAGTCTCAAGCAAATCAAAACCATGATTGACTAACTGGTGAAGCGTCTGATGGCGTATTTTGGCGCTGTCAATCATTGCCTTTACTCGGTTTTGCCTTTATAGTAGGCTCATTTTTAACTCGCTTTTTTTAACCCCTTCTTTTTATCTACACAAGCTTTGTATAACCAATGAAACAAGCCACCGCCCTTGATATCCTTAAAACTGGTAAAAATGTATTTTTAACAGGCTCAGCAGGGGCGGGCAAGACCTATACCATCAATCAGTATTTGCATTATCTGCGCGCAAGGGATGTGGCGGTCGCGGTGACGGCAAGCACAGGCATTGCTGCTACCCACATGAACGGCATGACCATTCACAGCTGGGCGGGCATCGGCATCAGTAACGAGCTAACCGCCAAAGACATCGCCCGTATCAAAAAACGCACGGTGGTTGTGGAGCGCATTGAACGCACCAAAGTATTGGTGATTGATGAAATCTCGATGCTGCATCGACAGCAATTTGAACTGATTAACCAAGTGCTACAAGCCATTAAAGAAAACACATTGCCGTTTGGTGGGATACAGCTATTGGTTGCTGGGGATTTCTTTCAGTTACCGCCGATTGGTGAGCCCCATGAGAGCAACCGCGATAAATTTGCTTTTATGGCGCAAGCTTGGCTGGATGCAGATTTTCAGATTTGCTATTTATCCGAGCAGCACCGTCAAAAAACTGACAAAACAGCGGTGGCAGGCAACACCTATTATGGCTTGGATTTGACTGCGATTTTAAATCAGATTCGTAGCCAGCAGTTTACCCCCCATATCATGCCTGCTTTGACCGCGACGGCTGAGCATGTGCTAGCCGACAACCGTACCCGACTGTTTACCCACAATGTCAACGTACAAGCTATCAATGAGCAGGAACTTGGTAAACTTACCACAGCGGCGCATACTTTTCGCGCTTGGGGAGAAGGCGATGAAAAGCTCGTTGAAACGCTAAAAAAATCGGTGCGCAATACCCCAGAACTGGTGCTCAAACTTGGCGCAAAAGTGATGTTTATCAAAAATAACACCGAGCTTAATGTGTCAAATGGCACCATGGGCAAGATAGTTGATTTTGTTGCCACCACCCTTAAACAACCAAATAAGCAAACAAACAGCCCGTCAAACAATAACCCATCAAAAAACCTATCTGAGCCGCTTGATGAACAAGCGCTGGCAGCAGATTCAAGTGCCTTGCTAGATGCCATCGAACAAGAACAACAAGCCGATATGGCAGACTTGCTAGATGAAGTCAATGGCGGTCAATCACAACAAACTCACCACACTGATGATGATACCGCCGCGACAGACACAGCTGATGATAAGCTGTCGGAGTTACTTTATCCCTTGGTTGAGCTCAATGACGGCCGCAAAGTCATTGCCGAATATGATTCATGGCGTATTGATGATGAAGACGGCGAAATACTGGCTGCCTATTATCACATCCCCTTGACGCTGGCGTGGGCGATTACCATTCACAAAAGCCAAGGCATGACGCTGGATGCGGCAGAAGTGGATTTATCCAAAACCTTTGAAAAAGGGCAGGGCTATGTGGCTTTATCACGGTTAAAGCAGCTATCTGGACTACAATTACTGGGCGTCAATGAATTAAGCTTACAGCTTGATCCCTTAGCGCGCGGCGCTGATCAGCGATTTCAGGCGATTAGTGCAGAGCAAGAAGGTGAATTTTTGACGCGCAGTAAAAAACAGCTTAATGACCTTCATCGTGAATTTATCATTCAATGCCGGGGGACGCTGGATAAAGAAAAAATCGCTGCGTATGAAAATCGCGCCAAACAACAGCAAAAACTGATGGAAAAACGTCGCCATGCTGTACAGCAGCTGCAATCTTTGGCAGATGATGCGACAGGCGTCATCACTCCCACGGTGCTGGAAACCAAAGCGCTGCTGGATGAAAGTTTGACCATCGCAGAAATTGCGCAAGCCCGTAATCTCGCCCAATCAACCGTAATGGGGCATATCGAGAAAATTGCTGAGCATTTTCCCCGCGCCAACATCGCGCATCTACGCCCTGATGACGAATGGCTACAGCCGATTGATAAGGCGTATCAAAAAATAGCTAAACGTGATGACAAACGCGATAAAGATAACGATGGCAAAATCAAAATTCGCGCGATTGTCGAAGAGTTAAGAAACGCCTATTCTTATAATGATGTGAAACTTGCCTTGTTGTTTTTAAAACCGCAGGGCAATTGAGCGCTTGTTTAGTAAGGAATATCCCTGATTGAATGCTTCTACCATCAAACCTTTTAACATCGCTATTAATGGCTTTGGTCGTATTGGGCGCAACGTGCTACGTGCTTATATCGAACGGTTTTGTCAAAATCCTTTACAATTGCAGCCGTTAAATATCGTCGCCATCAATGATATTGCTGAGCCAGCAACCCTGTTACATCTACTCAAATATGACAGTACCCATGGCCGATTATCTGCGGTCAGTGATATCCATATTGAATTAAAAACAGTGGATTTGGGGGAAAAACAACAGCATTTTTTGCTATTAAGCCAAGGAGAATTTCGGCAAAAAATTGCATTGATACAGCAGCCCCTTGCCACCAAATTACCTTGGGAAAAACTGGGCATCGACATGGTACTTGAGAGCACGGGTCATTTTCGCAGCTATGAACAGGCGTCACAGCATATTATCGCGGGCGCCAAGCAGGTGATGATTGGGGCTGCCCCGTTTGATCATGTGGATGCCAGTATTGTAGTGGGCGTCAATGACCATGAGCTTAGCCGTGATAAAAAGATTTTATCCAGTGTGTCGTGTACCACCCAAGCGCTCGTGCCTTTACTATATGTATTGCATCATGCCTATGGCATCGAATCAGCGATGATGACCGAAATCCATGCGGTGACTGCTGACCAAACCGTGCTTGACCAAGTGCACCGTGATTTGCGCCGTGCACGGGCTTCTGGGCATAACATTATCCCAACCACATCAAGTAGTATCGCTGCGGTCAATCGGGTGATGCCGCATATGGCAGGCAAGGTGAATGGGTATTCTATCCGCGTCCCGACTATGGATGTGGCGGCAATTGATGTGACATTTACCTTTGACAAAGCCACGGATGTTACCGCTATCAATCAGCTATTAAAACATGCCAGTGAACAAAATTTATTGGGTATCATGGATTACAGCGATGAGCCGTTGGTGTCCAGTGACTTTATCCATGATGCGCATTCATTGGTGATTGATAGCTTACAGACCATGAGCGTGGGGCGGCAGTTTAAAGTGTTTGCTTGGTATGATAATGAATGGGGCTATGCCAATCGCATGCTCGATATTTGCCAAACCTTAGCCAAACTCTAAACCTAAGCTATAAACACTAACGAAGCTATAAAAAGAGAAATTATCAATGAAAAAAGGCGAAACCCAGCCAGTCTCGCCTTTTTTATGGCTAACAAAAATTAGTGTCTAAAATGACGCATACCGGTAAACACCATCGCAATCCCATGCTCATCGGCTGCAGCGATGGTTTCGTCATCACGCATTGAGCCACCGGGCTGGATAATCGCCTTAATCCCCACCGCTGCAGCATTGTCAATACCATCACGGAATGGGAAGAAGGCATCTGACGCCATCACCGCACCCACAGGCGATAGACCAGCGTGCTCAGCTTTAATCGCGGCAATACGTGCTGAGTTGACACGGCTCATTTGCCCTGCGCCTACCCCGATGGTACGTCCATCTTTGGCATACACAATGGCGTTGGATTTCACATATTTGGCGACTTGCCAAGTAAATAGCAAATCATCGAATTGTTGCTGAGTCGGCTGTACTTTTGTCACCACTGTTAAATCATCTAAAGTAATTAAGCCCAAATCTTGCGCTTGCACCAATAAACCCCCGGTGACGCGTTTGAAATCAAACTGGGCTTGTCGCTCACTTGGGTTTGGTAATTCACCGCAGACTAACACGCGCACATTTTTCTTGGCAGATGTGACATCGAGTACACCGTCGGCAACGCTTGGGGCGATGATGACTTCAACAAATTGCTGATCCACAATCGCTTTTGCTGTTTTGATATCTAATTCACGGTTAAAGGCGATGATACCGCCAAACGCAGATTCTGGGTCAGTGGCAAAGGCTTTTTGATAAGCATGGGTTAAGTCGGCATCCACGGCCACACCACAAGGATTGGCGTGTTTAACAATGACACACGCAGGCATATCAAACGATTTGACGCATTCTAACGCCGCATCGGTATCTGCGATGTTGTTGTAAGATAGTTCTTTACCTTGTAATTGCTTGGCGGTGGCAATACTGGCTTCTTTTTCACCATTAACCTGTGCTTTTTCCACATAAAAAGCGGCTTGTTGATGCGGGTTTTCACCATAGCGTAAGTCTTGCGCTTTGTCCATTTGCACGTTAAAGGTACGCGGGAATTGGTCAGCCGATTCAAAGCTTTGCAGGCGATTGCCTAAAAAGTTGGCAATCATACCGTCATAATGTGCGGTATGCTCAAATGCTTTTACCGCTAAATCAAATCGGGTGGTATCACTGATACGGCCGTTTGCGGTAAGTTCGCCCAAGATGGCTGCATAATCGTTGGGGCTTGTCACGATGCTGACATGGTCATGATTTTTTGCCGCGGCACGCACCATGGTAGGCCCACCAATATCAATGTTTTCGATGGCGTCTTCTTTGCTGACATTTGGGTTGGCAACGGTTTGGGCAAATGGATATAGATTGACAACCACCATATCAATGCGGTCGATGCCATGCTCTTGCATAATGGCATCATCCGTGCCGCGGCGACCTAAAATACCGCCATGAATTTTTGGATGCAAAGTTTTTACCCGACCATCCATCATCTCTGCAAAACCTGTGTATTCTGCGACCTCAGTCACTGCTAAGTCATGTTTTTTGAGGAGTTTGTAGGTGCCGCCCGTTGATAGTAGACGAAAACCGTGGGTGATTAGACCTTTGGCAAAATCCACAATACCCGACTTATCAGAAACAGAGAGCAATGCATAAGCTTGATTCATAATTGACTCGACTTGTTGACAAAAAAACACTGGGCGCAGAAAAAACAAAAAGTCAGTTATGACGAACTGACTGATTGACTTTCATACCCCAACTCTATAAATCCCAAAATATAGGGATATCTTATCATAAAAAAGCGGGTATTTTTATCCATTATAATAATTGGTGGGTTTTGAGTTTTTTGCGCAATGTACCGCGATTAAGTCCCAAAATCTCTGCGGTTTTGGTTTGATTGCCGCGGGTGTGTTCAAGGACAACACTGATTAGCGGTTTTTCAAATTGTGACAACATAAGCTCATAAAGCTGGGTGGGTTGTTGTTCTTTTAAATTATCGAAGTACTCTCGCACCACAAGCTCAATATGGTGAGCTAAGCTTGCGCTGGGAGAAGTTTGCGATGGGGTATGGGTAGTGTATGGATTAGATGGGCTATCTGACATATTGGAATACTTGGCGCGATTTTTTAAAGCAATAGAATTGGGCATAACAGATTCTCAAACTAAATTTGCTGACAAATTTATTGAATAATTCGTTAGTTGATAAATTAAATAAAACTTAAATATACGGACGAATAATAAAGTTATCGATACTTATACTAAAACAATTATAAAAGCGATAGCAAGTTTAAGTTGTTTGTAATATGTAAAATTCTGCGCTAAATCGTGGGGGCTGTATGAGCTTGATTTAGCACCGCTGTAATCAAGCTAAAAACAATTTAATAAACCAGCTCAATGTTAGCGGCTTGGACTTTGGTTTTTGGAAAATCAATCCGCAATTTGATGGGTTTTATTTGATGCGGCATCAAATAGTTGTTACCGGCTTCTAGATAGTCTGTAGGGGTGAGGAGGGTTTGCGCAAGTATGGTATTGCCACTGCGCAGCGAAACCTTAACACTCGGGTAGATAATATGATTATCCGTGGTATTGGTCAGGGTAAATACCACGTCAGTCTGCCCCGCTTGTTTGGATGAATGGGCAAGCTTTAGCATCTGCACATCAATAAGACCAGTATCAGCCAGAGGCAATTGACAGGCAGGGATTTTATGGCAAATAGTTGAGAGCAGGGCGGCGTTTGTTGTTGACGTGATTAAGGTGTTAATGTTAAAAATAATATATTGCGCGGCTAACAAAAAGATTAATAGTAAACTGCCTAATCCCCAAACGATGCCCATATTAAAAAATTTTGCATTCAGTGATTGCTGCGAGGAAACCTGTTGCGACAAGCGCTCATCAATCTTTTTTTGATACGCTAATAAATCTGCTTTTTGCTCGCTACCCGTATCTACCGCAATTTGATCAAAAATATCTGTGTTAAACACCCCATCCATGCCTCGCTTGGGTTTGGTGTGGGTGGCGGATGCGTCGTCCATTGCTTCGTTGTCATCCGCTTGCGCCATCAAACTTTGTAGCCAAGCATTCTCATCGCCTGAAGCGTCTTTATCTTCGGCGAGTTCTATCGCTTCAGCGGCATCGTTATCGTCAAGGATTGGCTTTTTAGGCTTGCTATCTCTGGCTTTTGGCAGTTGCTCAAAATTGTCTATAATCTCAAAGTCATCTAATTTGCTGGTTGATTTAGCTTTGGCTGATGTGGTTGAAGATTTTGACAAGGCATACGGTGAGGTGGGTTTAACGGGTTTATTGACAATGGGATTACCAGCTTCATCAAGACCTGACTCATCATCAAATAAAATACCCTCAGATTTATCGTCGATAAACGCTGAGGGCGTCTGATGGTTTGGACTTGACAGTGGATTGTTGTTAGTAATTTTTTGTTCTAGTTGTTCAGCGGCTGAGAAAATGGTTTTGCAATGGGAACAACGAACGTACCCATGTCTAACGGCTAACTGTTCATCGTTGATTTTAAATGCATGTTGGCAGTTTGGGCATTTGGCATCGTACGAATTCATCGCAACATCACTTCCCTTTTAGCATTTTTAGTTTGCGTCTTTGATTGTTAATAATGTCGTGTGCTAAATCATTTAATGACGAATAAAAAATAAAGTCAACAAATTTTCTACAATTTATGTTCATTAGGCTGCTAGCTATATTATTAGGCTGTTACTAGGCTTTGACGGGCAAAAGACGACCTTACTTCCTTGTAAGGTTTTTTATACCAATCGCGACTTGTCCTAATCGCGGCGAAACCCCGAGAGGCGATGCCAATGTTTATCTTCCTGCGCGCTAAAGGTAAATTCGCCATCCATCTCAAAATAAGGCTGATAGGCAGCTTTTACATCTTCCACTTGGCTTTCAATCAGACCGGCTAACACAATGCTACCTTGAGATTTCAATAATGTGGCAAAATAAGGGGCAAGGCTCATTAGCGGTTTGGCTAAAATATTGGCGGTAATCAAATCCACGGGCAAAATAGCCTGCTGTTTACAATAGTCACTAAATTGCTCAGGTAAAAATGCTTGTAGTTTGTCAGCCACATGGTTGCGCTCAGCATTTTGATGGGTGGCTAAGACTGCTTGGGGGTCAATATCGACCGCATACACCTGTTTTGCGCCTAGCAAAAGCGCCGCAATACCCAAAATACCTGAGCCGCACCCATAGTCAATCACCACTTTATCTTGTAGGGGCTGTCCTGTCAGCCAATCGATACAAAGACGGGTGGTTGCATGGTAACCTGTGCCAAATGCCAAGCCTGGATCCATGATGATGTTAATGGCATTGGGGTTAGGCGGTGACATCCATTTGGGCACAATCCAAAGTCCATTGGCACATTCAATGGGATGGTAGTTCTTCATCCACTCACGTTCCCAATCTTTGTCATCCACTCGGCTTGTCCAAACTCGCGTCGCCACCACATCATTGGCGATATCTTGACTCAAAGTTTCCAAATTATAATCGCCATCAAATAGCCCAGTCACAATCACATCATCCCACAGTGGCGATTCACCTGGCAATGGTTCAAATAGCGGTTGGTCACCTGCATCATCTAAACTAATACTGAGCGCATCGGCTTCTAGCATCAAGGTTTCCGCCAGTTCGGCTTGCGATTTTTCGCATTGAATATGTAATTGCTGCCAAGGCATAAACAGTCCTTAAAAATAACAAATAAAATAATGAAACAATAAAAGGCGAGCGCTGGCTTGGTAGTATAAACGCATTGAGTCAAAAATGCGATGTGACTCAACAATGAAAACGCCCATGTTATTGCTTGACGCACCCAAGCCAAAACACCTAGCGGTAAGGGTAAGGACAAATAAGAATTTTTACCTTTTTTATCCTTAAAACATTTCTTTGACCGATTTTTCTAACCAAGACTGCGAGCGCGGCGCTGCATTGAGTGGTTGGTTGCTATGGGTCGGGTCGCTGCTGTTATTAAGGGTATTAGGGTTATCGGAGTTGGTCTGAGTATTCCCCGTATTAGTCGCCTCATTTTGGTAGGGATTGGGTGCAGGTAGGCTGTCGCCAATGGTATCTTCATCGGTTTGTCTGCGCGCAATATTGTCATAGCGCTGTTGTTGGCTTTGTCCAAACTCACTCATTGCCTGTTGTTGCTGTGCGGCAAATCTAGCTTCTTGCTCACGTTGATAAATTTGCACCGCACATTCACTAATATCTTGCGGTAGATTGTCGGTATCAACAGGTACATAGATGGCATTTGGACATTTTTCATGGGATAATTGTGATTTGCCGTTTTCCATCCATAGCCATTCGATATTGGCTGGCGCGATGAGATTAACTGGGGTAAGCTTTTGCTGCTTCATAAAATTAATCCACATCGGCAAAGCGCCATTACCGCCACTTAGACCGGTGGGTTTATTGTCATCTAAACCGACCCAAACAACGCTGACCACATTGCCACTATAGCCTGCAAACCACGCATCGCGATAATCATTGGTAGTCCCTGTTTTACCTGCAAGATTGAGATTGTCACCGAGCTCTAGCGCCGCTTTGGCGGTACCTTGCTTGATGACCTGCTGCATTGCATAATTGGTGAGATAGGCAGCCGTGGGGTTGATGACTTGCTGATTTTTTTGTTCTATGCCCTGAACCACTCGTCCTTGGTCATCAATAATCGTGCGAATGGTATGAATTTCATGACGCAAGCCACCGGTTGCCAACACTTGATAAATCCCCAACATATCCATGGGCGATAGATTTACCGCGCCAAGCAAGGTAGAGGGATAATTGGGCAATGGGCTAGTGATACCCATACGGTACAATTGATTTAAAAAATTGGGAATACCGACTTCCATACCTACACGCACTGCGGCTTGGTTATAGGAATTGGCTAAAGCGCTGGTGAGGGGGATAATACCATGACTGCCGCCACCGTAATTGCTGGGTGTCCATGTCTTACCATCGGTCATTTTTAGCACAATCGGGCTGTCATCGACACTACTTGATAAATTATAACGACCCTGCTCAAATGCGGTTAAGTAAATAATCGGTTTGAGTAAAGAGCCAACTTGGCGCTTGGCATCGACGGCGCGATTAAAACCGGTAAAATCACGACTACTTCCCACCACAGCGAGCAGTTCACCGGTGTTGGGATTGGCGCTGACTAGGGCAGCTTGCAAATTAGTGAGCTGTTTGGGATTACTTTTTTTTAACTGATTGATGCTTTGAATGACCGCATTGGTCGCGGTTTTTTGAACATTGGGGTCAAAACTGGTAAATATTCTTAAGCCTTCGTTTTTGAGATCGTTGGCATCATAGGTACGGGTGAGTTCTCGCTTGACCACGTCGAGATAATCAGGAAAACGCGTTTTACCAATCACAGGATTGTAAGAGACGCTCAGTGGCTGTTGCACCGCTTCATCATATTGCTGTTGGCTGATTTTACCGGTTATTAGCATATTGCTCAGTACCACGTTACGGCGTTTTAGGGCAGCATCGGGGTAGCGTAGCGGATTGTACTGGGTAGGGCCTTTGGCAAGCCCTACCAGCATCGCCATTTGGTCGAGTCGAAGCTCTTTTGGCGGGCGGTTAAAGTAAAACTGCGAGGCAAGCCCAAACCCGTTAATGGAGTGATTGCCATTTTGACCTAAGTTAATCTCATTCATATAGGCTTGCAAAATCTCACTTTTGCTGTAATGCATCTCGAGCAAAATCGCCATCACCGCTTCATTGGCTTTACGTTTGATAGTACGGTCTGAGTTGAGATAGAAGTTTTTAACCAGTTGCTGGGTGATGGTGGAGCCGCCTTGGCGTGAACCGCCCATAAAATTGCTATAAATCGCACGTCCTATCCCGCGGATAGAAACGCCGTGATGCTGATAAAAACTGCGGTCTTCTGTTGCCACCAGCGCATCAATTAATGGCTGCGGATAGTCATTGATAGTTAAAACGATGCGGTCTTCATTGTTGTCTGGATAGATACCGCCAATAAAAATTGGCTCAACCCGCGCCACGCCCGATGGATTGGGACGGGTACTTTGTAGTTTTTCAATTTGGTTGTCTTTAAGCCTGACCTTAATAATTTGCGATGGTTCAGTATCATTGGCAGCAAATTTAAATTCGCGGGTATGAATATAGTACTCGCCATTTTTTTTGCTATAAGTGCCGGCATTGTCATAGTTTTTGTCAGGGGCATAGGTGAGTAAATTTAACCAATTTTCCAATTCATCATCGCTAAGGGGATTACCCACCGTCAACGTTAGTGGTTGCGAGTAGACTTTTGCAGGGATATTCCAGCGTTTGCCCTCAAATTTTTGGGTGATGACATTGTCTTGGCGCACCAAATATAACCCAAGCAACACCAAGCCGACCAATACTGCCACCACAAAGATGAAGCTTAGGATAAACATGCCTTGTTGGTTTGAGTGATGCTGGAATTTAGGCGAGTTTTGGCGATTTTTAGCGGCAGAGATAACGGTTGAATTCATACAAAAATGCGTCACGATCAAGGGTATAAAAAAGTGCTTTATCATGACCCAAAATACGCCAAAATACAATGTCAACATCGTGCTATTTTGCCACGTCTATACAGGATTTTTGAACTTTAATAGACGGTTTTGCAGTACAATAACAGTCATTTTTGGGTGAGTTAGGGTGTTTGCCCTAGGGGTTTTGATGATGCCAAACGATAGCCAATTTGGGGCAAAACAATCGGATATTGGGCAGTCGGTTGTGACCGATGCGCCTAGCCGTACGCTTGTTGAAGCGGATAGCAAATTTACGACCACGTATCAAGATGTGGAGCTGGTGTTGCCAGCAGAAGGCCATTGTTTTCATTGTGGCGATCCGCTACCAAGCCTGCCATTTTTTACCCATGTATTGGGTGAAGATCGGGCGATGTGCTGTATGGGCTGTCAGCTTGCTTCGCAAAGTATCATCGAGGCGGGGCTTGAGCAATACTATCTTGACCGCAGCGAAATCAATCGTACCGCCAGTCTCCCTGATTCGTTATATCAGCTGCAAGCGTATGACCACGATGATATCAAATCGCAATTTATTTACCATCAGCAAGGGCAAAGCGTTGCTGAGTTGTCAATCAGCAATTTGCGCTGTGCTGCCTGTAGTTGGCTGATTGAAACCCAGTTGTATCGCCTTGATGGCATGGACAGTTGCCAAGTCAATCTCACCAATCAACGGATGCGCGTGGTATGGGATGACAAAAAACTGCCGATTAGCCAAATTTTGGCAAATGTGCAAGCCATTGGCTATGATGCCAAACCCTATCGGCAAGATACCCATGAGGCGATGCTCAAGCGAGATAATCGCCGTATGTTGTTTCAATTGGGTATTGCGGCATTGGGTGCCATGCAAGCGATGATGTTTGCAGTGGCGCTATATTTTGGGGAATATTCGGGTATCGACGTCAACGATCGGCAATTTTTACGCTGGGTATCGCTGTTTGTTAGTATTCCTGTGTTTTTGATTGCAGGGTTGCCATTTTTTCAATCGGCGTGGTCAGCCATCAAAGCCCGCCAAGTCAATATGGATGTGCCGATTAGTATCGCCATTGTCATTACCTTTTTGGCAAGTGTATATGCGACATTGACTAGCACAGGCGAGACCTATTATGACTCGGTTAGTATGCTGATATTTTTCTTATTGGCGGGCAAATTTGTCGAGCACAATGCCAGGCTAAAAGCTGCCAATTTAGCCAATGATTTGGTGGTCGTCGAACCTGTGCTGGTCGCAAAACTAGGGCATGAAGCGCCGTTAGCGATAGAGAATATCGATGCCTCACAAGTGACGCGCTATGCCAATCAATATAAAGACCTTTTTTATCAGTCACTTAGTATAGACCCTGCCAATAGGGGTGATAATGAGCAAATGGTTTCGGCGCAGTCGCTAAAAGTTGGTGATATTGTCCGCATTGATGCCGGTAGCAGTATCATCAGTGATGGTATTTTGCTGTCGGATAATGCCACGGTGTCCGAAAGTTTATTGACTGGGGAGAGTGACTTAATCGTCAAACGCTTGGGCGATAGCATTGTGGGCGGTAGCCAAAATGACAGTCAGCCGTTTGTGATGCAAATCACCACATTACCCAATGACAGCCAAATGGGCGTGATTGACAGGCTAGTGAATCGCTCACTCAGTGAAAAACCGCAAATCGCGTTAAAAGCAGACAAACTGGCGCGCTGGTTTGTCGCGCGGGTACTGGTGATTGCCAGTATGGTGTTTTTGGCATGGTATTTTATTGAGCCGAGTCATGCCATTTGGGCAACGGTTGCCGTATTGGTCGCGACTTGCCCCTGTGCCTTATCATTGGCCACACCCATCGCATTAACCGTTTCTACCAATCGACTAGCAAGCTTGGGGTTTTTGGCGACCCGCGGGCATACCATTACCACACTCGCTGAGGTCACCCATGTGGCGTTTGATAAAACCGGTACATTGACCTACGGTCAACCCAATTTGATGGCGATTGAAACGCTGAATGTGCCGTATGGTGTTAAACAAAATCCGTCAGTGGATTTTACTGAAGATGATACCAAAAACGAAGACCAGATAAAAAACCATTTTTTAAGTATTGCAGCGAGCCTTGAAGTGGGCAGTCGTCACCCCATTGCCCATGCGTTATTGACAATGACTCGGCAAATGCATTTGCCCGCTACCAGCGATTTGATGCACATTCCCGGGGGCGGTCTGCAAGCTACGATTGATGGGCTAAGTTACCGTCTAGGTCATCACGGCTTTGCAGTGCCATCAGGATTAGACGATGGCTTACTGCCAAATCTGAGCAAACACCAAGCCAGTACCAGTGTGACCTTATCAAGACAAGATAGCCTAAGCAAAAAATGGCAACCACTGGCGCATTTTTATTTTCATGATAAAGTCCGAGAAGGCGCCTTAGCTACCATTAAACATCTTAAAGACCAAGGCGCGCAGGTGCTGATGCTCACCGGTGACCCTAGTGCTCAGGCGTTTGAGGTAGCGCGCGAGCTTGGTATTGACACGGTTTATAAAGGTCTTACCCCAAATGATAAAGTACAACATTTAAAAGCGCTGCAGCAGCAAGGACATATCGTGCAAATGGTCGGGGATGGGGTCAATGATGCACCGGTACTTGCCGCTGCCAATGTCTCAACCGCCATGGCAGGGGCGGCAGATTTGGCGCAAGTCTCCAGTGACTCTTTGGTACTCAATGGTCAAATCCAAGCCGTGGCAAAAGCACGTGAAGTGGCGTTCAAGACCGATCGCATTATTGCCCAAAACTTCAAATGGGCGCTCGGGTATAATTTTATCGTACTGATACCCGCTGCGTTAGGCTATGTGCCGCCTTGGTTGGCTGCGATTGGCATGTCATTGAGCTCACTGTTTGTGGTGCTCAATGCGTTACGTCTCAAACGCGCTTAAATAGTGCAATTTACTCAAGGTTTATGCTTTTGGCTTACTAAAATCATACGCCGTGACTATTTGCGCGTTTTTGGTAAAATCGATGAAATAGTAGAAGTATTTATCATTCTCATCAATCACCCGATCGCCATTGCTATCGGCTTGGGTTGAAAAGTAAAAACGCTTGCTCTCAGGCAGCCATTTATAATGTTTAAAATATTGATTATTGGGCGTGAGTTTCAATAAATTTTTGCCATTTAAATCGCTTAAATACAAGGTAAGCTGCTGATCAAGATTGGTTTTATTGTCATCATCATCAGCTATCTCTTTGACTTCATAGATAAAATAGCCTAGCAGTAAGGTAGTGCCGACTTTGACTGCGAGTGGGCTGGTTGCTTCTTTAGCGGCTTGTGGTTGGGTAGGTGCAGTTTGCGTGATGGCAGCTTTTTTCTGCGCTGTTTTGTTCTCTTGGCTTAAATCTACCAAGGGCGTGTGCACCGCTCTTATCACAAAATTATCGTGTGGAAACAGCCGGTGTACTTGCCCGGTTTTTAGCCCTTCAAACACAATATTGTAAACACTGCTTTGAAAATCATAGGGCGCAACTTCTTGAAAGTAGCTAACGGGTGATTTTTTAGCATCACTGGCATCGCTTTCAGCTTTGCGATTGATGGGCACTGACGGAATGATTGGATGCAGTAGGTTTGGCACACCTGCCAAATACACCGGAAAATCCATGCGTTTTAATCCGACTGTGGCAGGTGGGATACTAGCTGGGGTTTGGGCAATGATGACTTCAGGTACGTTAGACGGTGAAGGGGCAGTGTCGCTGGCTTGGTTATTTGTCTCAGGGGTGGGCTGGCAGGCGGTAAGTGCCAAACCTAGCCCCATAGCGCTCAAGGTGCTCATAGTGATATGTAATGGTCTAAAAAAATTCGCATCACGCCATTGATTCACAAAAGACATAGGGGTCTCCATTACAAAGATAATCAAATATACTACTAAAATGATAACACATGTACAATCTTTGGTCATATTATCGCATTCAGCGCTAAAACAGTATTGACTGTTTTTTTCTTGACGGGCTTCAAAGGTAAATAACAAAGGCAAATAAATTTGAAATAACCCGACACGGGGCAAAAGGCGCGTGAGTAGCTATTTCATAAATTTAGGTTATAATAGTCAAAATTTAGTTAGACGCTTGAATTTTTTGCTTTTAAACTTTCAAACTTTCAAACTTTTAAGCATTGGGCGGCTAACTGGGCAGCACTATGTGTTATATATACAGTGTGTTATATGTACAGTGGTTTATGATTTATTTTCAAAAAGCGATATCTTACCGATTGCGAGTGCATGAATGTCGGAACAATTAAGTCTAAACTTAAATATCAAGCAGTCCGCGAGTATCAGTGACTTTAGTGGTCCAGGCTGGGTATCCATCATCGATGTGGTGCGCCAAATGCATGTAGGGCTATTGACGCAGCTATATCTATACGGCGAGCGCGATACAGGTAAAACCCATCTACTAAACGCTATCTGCGAATCCTTCCGTGATATCGACCAATCTGTTATTTATCTGTCGCTGCGTGAGCTGATAAATGCCAATATGGATGCCATGGTGTTGTCATCGCTAGAGAATACTACGGTGATTGCGCTTGATGATATGGATGCAATTCAAGGTCATCCTGAATGGCAAGAAGCGATTTTTCATCTGATTAATTTATCGCAAGAATACGGTAATAAAATTATTTTTGCCAGTCGGTTGCCAGTAAAGTCGTTAAATTTTGAGCTGCGAGATTTGCTATCAAGGCTTGCGCGAGCCGCGACTTTTCAGTTGCCAACTGGCAGTGATAGGCTTGATAGACAGCTAATTTTGGAATCGGTATTACGCCGTCGTCATTGGCACTTTGACCCGCGCATCATTGACTATTTGCTCAACGAAGGTCCACACCGCATCGGCGCGATGTTGGCAGTGTTAAACGAATTGCAGCCATTATTTTCTAACATGGAACGCACCCCATTAAACAAAGTGACCAAAGCCAAAATTCAAGATGCGATGAATATTATTGATAATTTAACGCTCAATTTTGAATTGGCGGACTTTGATGAAATTGCAGAAAATGAAAATTTTTTAGATTTTTGACCGGGTTTGTCATAGGAATTGCGTGATAAATGGGTTAGAATCCATCAACAGTTTGATGTAAAACAACAGGATATCCTATGAATAAACAGTACTTATGGACGGCTGCGGCGTTGACTGCCGGCGTGTTCGCAACCACACAAACATTTGCCCAAGTCACCTTGAATGTTGCTGATAATACCGTGGTGACTGCCATTAATGGTCAAGAAGTCAAAAACGGCTTGCTTTCAAAACCGCAAAAAACCTACAAACTTGAGCCAGGCAAACATGTGATTACTGCCAAGTACAATCGGTTGTACGAGCTGCGCGGTGACAATCACGATGTGTTACGTTCAAGCAATATTAGCGTTCCAGTAGAGCTTGCCGACAATCAGACGTATGTGTTGGATATGCTAGGTCAACCAGAAGACTATAATGCCGCTAAAGAATATGTCAAACAACCCACACTAGCGGTGCTACAAGGCAAGCAAATCATTGCAAGTCAGAAAGCCACATCCAGCAGTAGTTCAAGCATTTTTAGCGGCTTGGGTAATGCGTTAGGCGGTGTGTTTGGTGGTAGCTCAAAAGCAGTTGAAGCCAATCAGCAAACCATCAATGCCTTAGGGCAATCAGGGGGCGCGATTCCCGCTATCAATCAACCTGTTGTGACCACAGTCAGTTCATCGGATAATCTCGATCAATTTATGCAGTTATGGTTGAGAGCCACGCCAGCAGAGCGTGATAAAATTCGTCAGTGGGTGCAAAAATAATCACCCCATGCGCCCCCATGCCCCAAAAAAACGATGCCAAGTGCATCGTTTTTTATGGTCTTACTATTACTTACTTTTACTATTAGTTAATAGATAAGACAGATTGTACTTCAAGCTTATCGAGGTCTGGCTGGTTGATTTGTAGTTGCTGGATGCGAATACCTTGTTGTTGAAACTGATTAAATATATTGGTGATTACGCTGGCCTGCGGGTGACTAAAAGCAACTTGGATAGTACTGCCATTCTCGACCACTTGCGCATTGACAATACCTGATTGGCTAAGTATTTGTTTGATAGCATCGGCTTGATTGACTTGTTGGGTTTGGTTGGGATTGATGTTGCCTGCTTGACTGCGTAGCCAAAACACATCTGCCATGGTGTCATCGTATTTTTTTTGTGCCAGGTTGGCTTTGCTGTGTAGCGTCCAACCACCGACACCGACCACAAAAAAAAGCAAGAACATTGCCAATATCAGCAGCGCAATCTGATCACGACGTGATAAATTTTGAAACGCGTGACCCAGAGGCGTGGTTAGTTTTTGCAGGGATTGGCTCAGTGAGGCGTGCGGTTTCATAAATTCATCTCAGTCGTAGGTTTAGTCTGCCAATTCAATATCTATCATGGCAAGGGCACTGCCAGTAGAAGTTGGCGCCACTGCACTGGAAACCGCACTGGCAGTATTCGAAGACATCGCAGCGGGCATAGCAGCATCGACAGACCCTAGCTTGGCTTTTATCCCTTTGTTTACCATGTCATTGACGGCTTTGTTTAATGAATCATTGCTTGATGATAAAAGCTGCAGTTGTAAGTGATTATTTTGAAAATTAAGCTGCTTGGCAGTCAGTTGGTATTGCTGCAATACCGGCTGTATGGACGACAATGTCTGAAGTACGCTTGGCGTGGCTGATTGCTGGGTGGTTAATTTGCCAGATAACTGTCGCTGCAGGGTAAGTTTGCTACTAAGCGGCTCATTGGGAAACCACTGGGCGTATTGCTGCGCCAGCAAAGTTGCGGCTTGTTTTTGTGCTTGGTTGTAATAATACCAACGAAGCGCATCGACCATAAAGGCTGTCAGCAGCGCACACACACTGACTAGGGCGATGACTTTGGCATAAGGCGCAAGCGTCGTTTTACCTTTGATTGTGGCAAAGTTAAAAAAATGTCTGACCGGGTCTTTGATTGGGGTAGGCAACAACTCAGAAGACTCTACGGATAAATTAGGCATACTGGCTAATTGCTGGATAACGGTTTCATCGTGAAAACCGGTTAAATATAGCGTTTCTAGCATGGGTAATTTGGTGAGCACCAGCGGTAAAAAACTCACTGCCATGCCGTGATAAGTATGGAGTTTTAATAACTGGGTATCTGTATCTTGGTAATACACCGCGCTTGTGGTAGGTATAGCCCTAGTATTCATACTAGTATCAATTCTAGTATCTATGGTCGGTAGCAATAAAAAATCTGGCAGTAAAGCGATTATCTCAATACCCGCCAACGAGGCAGCATTGATCCATGAATGAATATCGGCAGCATGAAGCCCAAATAACGCGGGTAACTCGCTATTTCTGACCGCCGGCTGAATTTTGACTTGTAAATCTTCTACCGACCCAATGCTGATATCTTCAAATAAATAGCGCCTGCCGGTGTCGCCCAAAGCGTTGAGCTGGCTTGCTGAAAGGGTAGGCTGGATTGTTAATAAATTGACACTAGGAAAATACAGACAGGCTTGTAGCTTGGCTGATTGGGTGGTTTGCAGATTGGCAAGGGTCGCAAGCGTTTGCCAATCGTCAGCCGTTTGCCAAGTCTGGGTGGTTTGTTGCCATAAACGTAAGGCAGCATGCTGAGTTGGCAACCAAATATGAATCACAGAAGTGTCCTACACAAAATTGACAAATTAAATCACCTAACAGGTGGGAACAAAGCGTTTAATCTCAGCGGCAAGACTGGGTGCCAATATCCCCATATCATACACACGCGCTTCAGCCAGCGCAAAACCCTCTAGCGGTTCATCCGTGAGAATATGGGCGATTTTGGCAATGATATTCATATGACAAACCACCACCATGCAGTCGCCAACCAATTCGCCTAGTGCATCCACAGCAATGTCTGCATCGTTATCAGGAGTGATGCCCTCATACGTGGTCACAGGGACATGGGGAAAAAATTGCTGGATTTGGGCAAGGGTTTGCTGAGCGCGGTTGTAAGGGCTGACGATAAAATGATCGGGCTCAAAGTTCTCAGCAAGCCACGCTGCGGTCTGTGAAGCTTGGGCCTGACCCAGTGCTGATAAATTTCTTTCTTGGTCTGGCAGGGTATAAGCGCCTGCATCGCCGTGACGAACTAAAATTAATTGCATGTATTTACCTAAAAATATTTAAAGTTATGTTTGTCAGTTATGCGTTGGTTGCACTTGATGCGGCATGACAAATTCCACATCACTTCTAAATCCTGCTTCCATCAAGTTTAACGCAACCCCAAGCGGCGCTTTGTCTTCATAGATAATATCGTGCAAGGCATGGGTAATTGGCATATAAATACCCTCTTTCATGGCTTTTTCATTTACCTGCTGGATAGTATTAATCCCTTCCGCGGTTTGCCCCAGTTTTTTGATGGCTTGGTCAAGGCTCATGCCACGCCCTAGCATATTACCAATCTGGTAGTTACGGCTTAAGGTCGATGAACAAGTTGCATACAAATCACCCACGCCCGACAACCCCAAAAAGGTCAGCGGATTAGCCCCTGCTTTGACACCAAATCGGCTCATCTCAGCCAATGCGCGGGTTAAAATCATGGCTTTGGTGTTTTCCCCGATATCATAGGCAGCCGCCATGCCCATGGCGATGGCATAAATATTTTTGAGCGCACCGCCAAGCTCCACGCCAATTAAATCATCACTGGCAAACACGCGAAAAAATGCACTGTGCAGCGCTTTTTGTACCGCAAGCCGTAGCGCTGCAGATTGACTGGCAATCACGGTGGCAGATGGCATATTATTCATGATTTCTTTGGCGAGATTGGGGCCGCTCATCACACCAAATGCCACATTGGGCAATTCATCCGCGATCACATCACTCATTAGCGCAAAGGTATCTTTTTCCATACCTTTGGTTAAAGACACGATGGCTTGAGCGCTGATAAAAGGCGCAATTTTTTGTAAGGTTTCACGAAAAGCAGCGCTAGGCACTGCCACAAAAATCAAATCTTTACCTTTGACGGCTGCTTGCAAATCATGGGTAAATTGCAGGCGCTCGTCAAGCTTATGGTCTGGCAAATATTTTTTGTTGATATGGGTTTTTTGCATCGATTTGACGCTGCGCTTATCGCGTACCCAAAGCGTGACTTCGCAGCCATTTTTGGACGATAAATTTGCCATTGCCGTACCAAAACTACCACCGCCTAGCACGGCAATTTTGAGGGGCGCAGGCTCGTTGGCGAGCTGATTGTCTAAGGCTGTCTCTATGTCTAAGTCTTTCTCTAATAGCGCTGTGGTGTCAGGTTTGGACTTTTTGACCGCTTTTTCAATGACGTCGGCAAACAGCTTGCTGGCTTTTTCACGATTGACATTCAGCTTTTCTAAATTTTCACTTAGATTGGTTGCTAACTGGGGTTTTTTCATTGAAAATCCTTGAATCCACTTGTCCTGCAAATACTGACCACAGGGCACCCTTTACATGAGCAAAATATAAACGGCTATCTTAGCCGTTAGTTTGTGCCATTATCATAAACAATAAATGGTGTGACGTCTATCTTAGAACGCGGTGGGATGGTCGACACGGCTGTGCCAACATAGACAAAGGCAATGACTTGGTTATCAGCGGTTACATTAAAGTACCGTTTGACCTCAGGCGCATTGGCAAGTGGACCGGTGCGCCATACGGTGGCAAACCCTTGTGCCGACAAGGCAAGCAGTAGATTTTGCACCGCACAACTACTTGCTGCTATTTGTTCCCAATGGGGGACTTTATCATGGGGTTTAAAATCGGTGACACAGGCGATAATCATCGGCGCACGCAGCGGCATATTTTCCGCTTTGGTGAGGGTTTTCTCATCGGTTTCACCTTGTGCTATCGCCGCATTTTTTAACGCCGTGCCTAAGTTATTGAGCGCTTGGTTTTCAAGTACGATAAAACGGTATGGGTTTAAATCCTTGTGATCGGGGGCGGATAGCGCCACTTCAATGGCTTGTTCGACTTGCTCGCGGTTGGGCGCAGGGGCGACAAGATTGCCGATTGAACGGCGCGATTTGATAAAGTCTAAAATTGCTGAATTTGTCATTTTTATTCCTTAAAAAGGTGATTGATTAGCGTTGCCATATTATCCGCTGAAGCTGATTGCAGTTGTGTTAAACCGCCAATCACGCCTTGCTGATTAGCCAAGTTTTTATTTTGACTAAGTTTAAATTTGGCTTCAAAATCGGTTTGGGAAAAATCTTTGGGAATATACATCGTAAAAGCCACTCACCTGCATAACAATTAAGGCTTTGGATTATTTAAATAGTCATATCTTCTTTTTTTATCTCATCCAAACGATGTTCCGCTTTGAGATATTCTTCTGATTGCATCTCTAACAGCCGTGACCGCGTACGCTCAATTTCAAACGCCAATTTTTGCCCATCATACAGTTGTAAAATCGGCTGTTCTGCACGTACCAAAAGCTTGACGCGGCGATCATAAAACTCATCGACGAGGTAAATAAAGCGCCTTGTCGGGTCAGCGATAATATCATTGAGTATGGGCACATCATCCACCAGCACCGTGCTAAACTCATTGGCGATTTCAATAAAATCGCTGGCTGAGCGCGGCTGCATACATAATGCCCGAAAATCAATGTACAGGGTGTTTTCGGTGCGCCCTTTGATGGCGATATCACGACCATTGATATGAATGGGGTCTTGGATAATGTGCTGGTTGTTGCTTAGCGCGGTAAAGCGGTTGGCAAGCCAGTGGATGTTTTCTTTGGTCAACGGAGACACATAAAGTTCGGCTTGCTGCAATACACGCAGACGGTAGTCGATGCCACTGTCAACGTTCATAACCGTACAGTTTTTTTCAACTTCGGCAATGGCAGGTAAAAAACGGTCACGGTGAATACCATTTTTATATAAGCCATTTGGCGCGATATTTGATGTGGCAACCAAGGTGATGCCTTTTTTAAATAGCATGGTAAATAAATCACCCAAAATCATCGCATCGGAGACATTGGAGACAAAAAATTCATCAAAACAAATCACATCTGCTTCATTATGGATGATATCGGCGACTTTTTGTAGTGGGTCTGGTTGACCTTGTAGCTTGTTGAGTTCGGCGTGCACCCGTTTCATAAAGTGATGAAAGTGTTGGCGCATTTTGTTGTCGGCAGGCACCGACTCAAAAAACATATCCATCATCCAAGTCTTACCACGACCCACGCCGCCCCACATATACAGGCCTTTGGGCGGATCAGTACGTCTTAAAAAGCTAAACAGCCCACGTTGTTTGGCGCGGTTGTCCATGATTTGTTCATAGACATTGTCCAAATAAGTCATCGCAGCGCGCTGCTGTGCATCTTCGCTAAACTCACCAGATTTTAGCGCAAGCTCATAGCGTTGTAGGGGTCGTAAATTTGAGTTGGGCATGTTGTCTCTCAGCGTAAATTAAAAAGTTGTCAAAATTCCATTTCAACGTGCTTTGACGTAGGGGTATTAAATAAATAGATGCGATTAAATAGACGGCATTAAAGTGCCAAATAGCGCACGATGTCAAATACAGCAAAAATTTGAATCGAAAACACCCGTCAAAAACACCAATCAGGAACTAGGATAAAATAAAAACTGCGTTATTTGCTACTTAACGCTTCAAGCAGCTGTTTTAATTCCCCTAATTTACCATGAAAAAAGTGCCCTGTATCGTCAATGATGTGCGTTTGAATACCAAAGTTTTCCCCAAATTGTTGTAGCGAGCTTGGCGCAATCACTTCATCATTCGCGCCATAAATCATAAAGGTTTGCGCGGTGGGCAGTAGCAAATCTGAGGTGTCGTTTTTTTCAATAGAAGGGGCAATGAGTGCCAAATCCGTGATGTCAAAATCATCGACGCCCAAAAATGCACCTTGTTCATTGACAAGCTGAGCAAGCTTGGCGGCGACAAATCCGCCAAACGAAAATCCGCCAATCCATAGCTTGCGCGCCTCGGTTTGGCTATGAATCCATTGCAGCACGGTTAACGCGTCTTCGATTTCACCTGTCACATTGCCATACTCGCCCGTTGACTGACCCACACCGCGAAAATTAAAGCGTACCACATGCATGTTTTGGTCGCGGGCAAAACGATACATGGTGGTCACCACTTTATTCATCATTGTGCCTTCTTGCAATGGGTTTGGGTGACAAAGAATGGCAACACGCTCAACTGACGCGGCGTTTGGGTTGGCAACGCCCGTTGAGTCAGCTTGCCAAAGCGCGTCAACTTCAAGCTTGCCGCAAGGGGCATCTATTAATTGCGAATGGGTCAATTGTGAATGGGCAGGTGAGCGCATAATCGTCCTAATCTAAGCAAAAAACGTTAAAAAAACCACCCATCATGCTAACCAATTTCACCCAAAATAGCTAGTTTGAAAATCAACAAACCAGCCAATTGTTGCGCGGATTTTATGATTTGTAAGACCACTTGCGGCAGCTCACTTTTTACCACACACTAATACAAGCCATCAATCAAATTCTATTATTGACATGGTAAGTTTGCCTGTATTGTTGATAATTGATGAGAACTTTAACATACGAGAACTTTAACACCGCTATTGAAAAGGAACAGCCTGCAGATCATGAAATCATCGCTCAAACCGTCTTTATTAAAAGTCACCCCATTAAAAATCACCCCATTAAAAATCACAACTATCGCGCTAGTCGCAGCAGTGAGCTTATCTGCTTGTCAAAGCACACCCACTAATTTACCCGTGCTACAGCGCGCGAACAACACCCTAGAAACCACTGGGTTAGGCAAAAGCAAAAATATCGCCAAATTAAACGCGTCACATATCGCAACCGAGCAGTGCCGCGGAAAATCGCCCATCGTGTTGACCGATAGCTACCAGTATAATGGTGTGTTGGATGAAAACATGGGACGCGCGGCTGACCAAGCCATAGGCATGATTGGCAGTGTGTTTGGTAGCAAAAAAACCCTTGCCCGCGATGATGATTATGAATATACCATCACCTTTAAATGTCCCTAATTGTCATAGTCAAATCATCTATCAATAAAAAAAGGTTAGGAACGCTCCTAACCTTTATTGTTGTTGTATCACTGACGATTTAACAAATGCTGATTGAGCTGTGCAATCACCGCTTTATCGCCTAATTGATTGATACTATCACGAATTTTTGGAATCGGCTCAGCAGCAATCGGCTGACTATCAAATAGCTTTAACAACCGCAGTTGTAATGCTGGCTCACCTTGCTCAATAACAATATCTACGAGGGTAGGCACATCAAAGGGCAAATCCGAGGTTGACTGTGCCATTGCCACCGCATGATAAGCGCCATGTGGGTCTTGGTCGGTTATGATACGGGTATTTACCGCTCTGTAAGCTTTTTCTGAGGTACCGCCTAAGACATTGATTTTGTGTAAACAGTTAAGCGCAGAATTATTTTGTAATTGTGCAATGGCAATGATGTCTTCGGCTTGCTCTTGCAAATAGGCGCGTTTTTGTGCCAGTGCCTCTAATTGCTGCTCAGTGAGTGGCGCAGCGCTTTCGGCTTTTTTTAAGTTGGCATTAAATTGAATTTCTGACATGGCTATCCCCTTATTTATGTGGTTATTAGATAAGGGTTTTTTTTATAAAATCAAATCCACCGGTTAAACGAGCGCATTTTAATCACAATCAAGCTATTTAATGACAATCAAGCTATAATGAATCAAAATGGCAAAAGGGCGTGCTATGTTAGTGTTAACAATAAATGCTGATAATATCAGTGTGACGTTGCAAGATAACCTATGGGACATTGGACTTACGCTAAAAGTAATTGCAGAGACATTGCACGCATTGCCGCCCACCGAATTGGCATGGGAAACGGCAATTATGCGCATAGAAGAGGCTATTTCACCGCTAAAACCTAGCTTGCCCAAAGATGAGTTATTAAAGGTGATAGGGGCAGAGGATTTACGCTTACTAGCGTTCGAGCAAGATGACAATGGCGATTATATTCGCGCTGAGATGCTAGAAAAAGCTTTTGCAGTGCTGGCGGGCTATCGCTCACTGCGAGATTTGCCTGCTATGCCCAATGACCTAGCGTTTTATGCCAAGGTATTGCTACTACGAGAATGGGTACACCATTTGGATTTTGATAAGCTTTATTTGGGTTAATTGTCATCAATAAAAAAATCGCCAATAAAAAACGTCAATAAAAAAATCGCCAGTACACAACCAGCGATTTTTTTAAAAAGGTAATTTAAGGCTGTTTTGAACGCTTACTAACCGGTATTTCTTAAGCCTTGGGCAATACCATTGATAGTTAAATGAACCAAGTTAAGCGTTGCGGTATAAGACGCTTCATTATCGCTCGTCGTTTCATTGGTGGTTTCAGTGGTAGACCTTTCATCAGTAGTGGCTTCATCAGCAGTCGCTTCGCGAAGTTGTTTTAATAATGCTACTTGCAACCAGTTCAGGGCATTCAAATACGGCAGGCGTAGCGCAAGTGAGCGTGCCAATGTACGGTTGTCATCCAGTAGCGTTTCTTTATTGGTCAGGGTCAACAAGGCTTTAAGGCTGCGGTGATATTCTGCAGTAATAAGTGCAAAAATAGCGTTGGCTTCAGTGGCATCGCTGGCAAGCTCAACATAGGCTTGGGCGATTTCGATATCGGTTTTTGCCATCACCTGTGCCATATTTGATAACATGGCTTGCATAAAGGCGCTATGTTGGGCGTTGTGTTGCAGTTTTGCTAAGTTTTCTGGGTTATCTGCAATCAGTTTTTCGACTGCGGTGCCAAAGCCATACCACGCTGGCAGCATCAAGCGATTTTGCATCCAAGAAAATACCCAAGGAATCGCACGCAAATCTTGAATACGCGCCAAAGACTTGCGGCTGGCAGGACGTGAGCCAATATTCAAACTGGCAATTTCTTTAACCAAACTTGTCTGCAAGAAATAATCAATAAAATACGGCTGAGTGATAAGCGCGCGGTAGCAATTAAAGGCTTCATGCGATAATTGATTCATTAGGTCGCTATCAGGGCTTTCGCTATGGCTTGGTAATAGGCTTGCTTTGAGCGTTGCCGCAATCAGCGTCTCAAGGTTGCGTTCTGCGTTGCCCGCATCGGCATATTTTGCGGTAATAACTTCCCCTTGCTCGGTAATACGGATTTGACCATCCACTGAGCCTTCTGGTTGTGCCAAAATCGCCTCAAATGACGGACCACCACCACGACCTACGCTACCGCCACGACCGTGGAACAGACGCAGTTGAATGCCATATTTTTCTGCCATTTCCACTAGCTGAATTTCAGCTTGGTATAGCGACCATTGACTGGTGACATAACCGCCATCTTTGTTACTGTCTGAATAACCGAGCATAATCTCTTGCAGATTGTCACGACTGGCTAGCACCGATTTGTACCAAGGTTTATCCAGTAACTCACTCATGATGCGGGTACTGTTTTGCAGCGCTTCAATGGTTTCAAATAAGGGTACGATATTGATACGGCTCACGGGTACGCCATCTTTGACCAATAATAGCCCTGATTCTTTCAATAACAACGCCAGTGCCAACAAATCACTTACTTGTTCGGCATTGGAGATAATGCTTTGGGTAATCGCTTTGTCACCAAAGCGATTTTTGATATCGGCTGCGGCTTGAAAAATCTCTAGCTCACGCTGGGTTTGTGGCTCATAAGTGATATAAGGGTTGTATAAAGGACGCGCAGTTGCCAATTCACGCAGCAGCACACGTTGACGCGCGGATTCAGACAAAGAAAGGTAATCTTCTAAATCGGCATGTTTGAACAAATCATGAACCGTTTCGGCATGAATCCCTGAGAACTGGCGCAAGTCCAATGGCATCAAATAAAAACCAAATACTTCCACCGCGCGGATGATATCGGTGAGTCGTTCGTTAGCCAGTAACTCACTGCCATGATCCACCAATGACTGATAAACGACGTACAAATCAGCTAAAAACTCGTCACAATCAGCGTAGGGCTCACTAAGTCCAAAGCGACAACCGTAAGACAAATCAAACGTATGCGAGGTAGCGACTAAACGTGACGAGATAAACCCGATGGCGCGGCGATAAGGCTCTTCTTCTCTAGATATATTATCTTCTTTGGATTGCTCAGAGAGTGCCAGTACCGCATCACTCACTTTGACATGGCGGATAGACAGCGGTAATTCTTGGTACAGCTTGCCCAGTTGGTCACGATAAAAGTAAAACACCGTCGCCGCTTGGCGTTTGAAGGCATAGCGAAGGGTATCGGCTGACACAAAAGGATTGCCGTCACGGTCGCCACCAATCCAACCACCGATATTAAGTAAGTTTGGCATGTCAGTGTCGGGGAAACGCTCTTTTAACTGATAATCTAATTTGCGATATAAATTTGGCAAGGCTTCAAAAAAACTTAAATCAAAATAGGCAATGCCATTGTCGATTTCATCTTTGACCGTAATTTTAAAATGGCGGGTTTCATTGGTTTGCCACTGCGACAATAACGTGGCTTCTAGTTGCTGCTCGATACGATGACGTTGGTAGCCAATCGCGGTGTGGTATTGCTCAAGTAAGGCACGGATTTGACGGCGCAGTGATAAAATCGTTTGACGCTGCACTTCGGTCGGATGCGCGGTCAATACCGCACTGATATAGGTATCATCAAGCTGTGCTTGCAACTCATCGCTGTCAATCCCTTGGGCTTTTAATTCATCAATCACATGGGCAAAACTACTTTTTGAAGCAGATTCGTCTTGTTCGTGGGCGAGGCGGCGGCGCTCATGGTGCATGTCTTCGGCGATGTTAAACACTTGCGCAAATAAGCCACAAGCCCGAATGAGATTCTTGCGCTGTTGATGGTTGAGCGTTGGCAAAATGGCTTGAATGGTCTGTTGGGGGTCTTCGCCATTTAACAGCTTATTAATGGTTTGTTTGACCGGTTCTGAGGTTTGCTGCTCAACGACCGTTATCAGCACGCGGCTAAGTAACTGGGTGTCCGCTAGCAAAGGAGAGTCTTTATCACTATCGATAAGCTCAACAAGTGCCGTATTTGACGGATGCGAGTTTAAAGGGTTTAAGCCTAAAACGTGAGGCGGTGCAAGGCTTTTTTCATTTTCAGCTGGGTTGGCGTTGGTTTGGCTCATAACTTTTCCCTTATTTGCTTTAGTCTAAAAAGTGTAACAGGACAATTATGTTAGCACAAACTATTATCACCATAAGAAATACTCATCGTTAAAAATTCGAAATATAAACAGCGTTAAAATTATTTTGGCAAGGCTTGACGTCAGTTATTGTATTTGCTATATTCAAAAACGATACAAAACGTATCATTTGAGTTTATGAGGTGGATTCAAGGAATGAATTCAACGAATGAATGCAATGATAGGCTCTGCCAAGCAATGAAATGCTAAACAATGAGATGTTTTGCCAGCCTCTGAAAACCAAACCTGCAAGCGACTTTCCCCATCCGTAAAGATTCTAGCTAAGGACAGCCAATGAATTTCTCTGACTTATACAATCAATCCATCAACGACAAACAAGCCTTCTGGGGCGAGCAAGCCAAGCGAATCTATTGGCATCAACAACCTACCCAAATTTTAGATGATAGTAAGCTGCCCTTTGCCAAATGGTTTGTCGGTGGCGAAACCAATTTGTGTTACAACATGGTCGATCGCCACCTTGAAAACCGGGCAGAGCAAGATGCCTTTGTGTGGGTGTCTACCGAAATCAATGCTGAAATGATTGACAATTACCCCAATATTCAGAAAGCTTTTAAGGCACTTGGCAACCCTGCTGAACTGTATACCGACTATGCCAAACGCCGTTTAACTTACAACGATCTATACAAAGAAGTAAACTATTTTGCCGATGTGCTAAAACGTCATGGTATCGACAAAGGCGACCGTGTTGTCATCTATATGCCGATGATTTTGGAAGCGGCGTATGCCATGCTGGCTTGTGTGCGTATCGGGGCGATTCACTCGGTGGTATTTGGCGGATTTGCCTCGCATAACCTTGCCGTACGGATGGATGATGCCGAAGCCAAAATGGTGATTACCGTCGATGCAGGGCTGCGCGGTGGCAAGCTCATTAATTATAAAAACTTGGTCAATAAAGCAGTCGAAGAAGCCAAAGTCAAACCCCGTGTGCTGGTGATTGACCGTGGCATTATGCCATACACGGCTGAGCCACAAGACATCGACTATGCCACCGAGCGGGCGATAAGTGCCGACAACAATGCCAAAGTCGATTGTGTTTGGCTAGAGTCCAATGCGCCATCGTATCTATTATATACCTCGGGCACGACAGGCACACCCAAAGGCGTACAACGCGATACAGGCGGTCATGCAGTAGCCCTTGCCACCGCGATGGATTTTGTCTATAACGGTAATGCTGGCGAGACGTTTTGGGCGATTTCGGATATCGGTTGGGCAGTGGGTCACTCGTTTAGCATCTATGCGCCATTACTGACAGGCATGACTAGTATCATATATGAAGGCTTGCCAACCACGCCAAACCCGGGGATTTGGTGGCGAATTGTCGAAGCCAATAAAGTCAATATTTTGTTAACTGCACCGACAGGCGTGCGGATGCTACGTAAACAAGACGAAATGTGGATGAGCCGTCACGATATCTCAAGCCTAAAAGCATTCTTCTTGGCAGGTGAACCACTCGATGAGCCAACGGCCCAGTGGCTAACAGGTCACATGGGCGTGCCAATCATTGACCACTATTGGCAAACTGAGTCGGGCTGGCCCATCCTAAGCCATGCCCCAAAATTTGCAGACGATCCCGACCACAAGCCACACAAACAAGGCACACCCGGCTATCCGATGTTTGGATATGACGCCAAAGTCATCAATGAAACCACAGGAGAACCCTGCCAAGCCAATGAAAAAGGCATGCTGGTGTTAGCCGCACCTTTACCACCCGGTTGTTTGGCCACCGTTTGGCGAAATGACGAGCGTTTTATCAATGGCTATTTTTCACTACTCGATGGCAAACAATACGCAACATCAGACTATGCGGTGATGGATGAATACGGCTACTACTATATTCTAGGGCGAACCGATGATGTCATCAATGTGGCAGGTCACCGTTTGGGTACCAAGGAAATCGAGGAAGCCATCGGTCATCACCCCGAAGTCGCCGAATCAGCGGTTGTGGGTATCCATGACGAGCTTAAAGGTGAGCTACCGATTGCCTTTTGTATCCTAAAAAATCATGACTTAGTAGCAGAAACCGAAAATCGTTTCCGCATTGAGCAGCAAATTGTGGGTGAGGTCGCAAGACAGTTGGGCGCCCTTGCTAAACCTGCGGCTATTTATTTTCCCAAAGCTTTACCCAAAACCCGCTCAGGCAAAATCTTACGCCGCTCTATCAAGGCACTAGCGGAAGGCAAAGAAACAGGCGACATGAGTACGCTGGATGACCCAACCGCGATTGAGGCGGTCAGACAAGCGATGGCGGAATATTAATGGCAATCAATAAGTTGCCAACCAATAAGTTGTCCACCAATAAGTTGTCAGGGCTTAAAAATCAGGGGTGATTGTGATGGAAAATTATGCCTTACTGGCTTTTAGGCACGCGCCCACGCCGATAGTGGTATTAAGCTATCGGCGTATCAAAGCGCTCAATGATGCCTTTGCCCATTTGTTCGGTTATGCGCACGATGAGCTACTCAATCAATCGATGCAAAAATTGTTTCCCAGTGTCGAAGATTTTGAAAAAATTGGCAAAGAAGCATTAACAGGTTTGGGATTACAGACCAATCTGTATTACTGCGATGAGCGCTTTATGCGTCACAAAACAGGGGAGATATTTTGGGCAACCACCCACGGACGCACCTTAACCCCAGATGACCCGTTCAAACTGGCAATTTGGCATTTTGAAAAAAAACCGCAAGTATCGTCTGAATCGCAGCTCACCGCACGTGAAGCCCAAATTGCGCAATATGTGGTCAATGGCTATACCTGTAAAGAGATTGGGAAGTCACTGGGTTTATCCCCCAGAACCATTGAGGTACATAAAGCCAACTTAATGAAAAAACTGGGCGCTCGCAGCAAAGGTGAGCTAGCCTCCAAGATTATTGTCATTAACCCTATGGCAGTCGCCCAGCAAAACCACTCTAGCAAAACTACGCCAGAAAAAATACTCCAGAAAAAATACTCCAGAAAAAATACTTAAGTAATTAAGTATTATTGACAGTACCCGCCAACTGATTCACACTGTTTTGCAGCGCGTTAACGCTATCAAACGCCATACACCCAACACGGTAAAACAAGGATTGTTACGATGACCACCCAAACTGTAAAACAACTCATCAACGGCGAATTTGTCGAATCAACTACCGAGCAATGGATTGACCTGAGCAACCCAGCCACCCAACAAGTGATTGCCAAAGTACCCCAAACTACCCCCGATGAAATCAACCAAGCTGTCGCGGCGGCTGCAGAGGCGTTCAAAACCTGGCGCAAAACCCCGATTAACACCCGCTCGCGTATTTTCTTAAAATACCAACAACTGATTCGTGACAATATGGACGAGCTTGCCGCCATGCTCACCGAAGAACAAGGCAAAACCCTAGCCGATGCTAAAGGCGATGTGTTTCGTGGTCTTGAAGTCGTCGAACATGCCTCAGGCATTGGTAACCTGCAACAAGGCGCATTTATCGAGAACGTGGCGACTGGCGTGGATATGTATAATATCCAGCAACCACTTGGCGTTTGTGCAGGTATCACCCCGTTTAACTTCCCCGCCATGATTCCACTTTGGATGTTCCCAATGGCGATTGCCACCGGTAACACCTTCGTATTAAAACCATCAGAACAAAACCCGATGGTCACCATGCGCTTGGTAGAGCTGGCGTTAGAGGCGGGCATTCCAAAAGGCGTATTAAACGTGGTGCATGGCGGCAAAGACACCGTTGATGCGATTTGTGACCACCCAGATATCAAAGCCATCTCGTTTGTGGGTTCAACCGCAGTTGGTACACACGTCTATAACCGCGCCAGCCAAGCAGGCAAACGCGTGCAATGTATGATGGGGGCAAAAAACCACGCAGTCATCTTACCCGATGCCAACAAAGAACAATGTCTTAACCAACTAGCCGGTGCCGCATTTGGGGCAGCAGGTCAGCGCTGTATGGCGTTATCGGTGGTGATTCTAGTCGGGGAGGCCAAAAACTGGGTGGGTGACATCGTGGAACGTGCCAAAAAATTGGTGGTGGCAGCGGGTAAAGATGACAAAGACTTAGGACCTGTGATTTCAAAAGCGGCCAAAGCGCGTGTTGAGCGCTTAATCCAAGCGGGCGCAGATGAAGGGGCACAAGTCCTGCTCGATGGTCGTGGTATCAAGGTGGAAGGCTTTGAGAACGGTAATTTTGTCGGACCGACTATTTTAGATAACGTCACCACCGATATGACGTGCTACAAAGAAGAAATCTTTGGACCGGTGCTTGACATCATGTACGCCGATAGCCTAGATGAAGCGATTGCCATCATCAATGCCAATCCAAATGGTAATGGCACGGCTATCTTTACCCAGTCAGGTGCGGCAGCCCATAAATTCCAACAAGACATCGATGTGGGTCAAGTCGGTATTAATTTACCCATTCCGGTGCCACTACCGATGTTCTCATTCACCGGTTCTCGCGCCAGTAAGTTGGGTGACTTAGGTCCTTATGGTAAGCAAGCAGTGCAGTTCTACACCCAAACCAAAACCGTCACCGCCCGTTGGTTTGATGATGAAGCCAGTAAAGGCGTTAATACCACGATTTCACTAAAATAATATAATTTTTAATGGCATAAAAGGCGTATCCATTACGCCTTTATTTTTAACCAAATGTTTTTAACCAAATGTTTTCAACCAAATTTAAAATTAGGGTCACGATATGAATTTTTCCCTTACCGAAGACCAACAAGCCTTTGCCGATTTGGCTGCCCAATTTGCCGCTAAATCGCTTGCCCCCAACGCTGCCGAATGGGATGCCACAGGCTATTTTCCCAAAGAGGTGTTCAAAGCCGCAGGTGAACTGGGCTTTATGGGGCTTTACACCAACCCTGATTTTGGCGGACTGGGCTTGCCGCGCCTTGATGCGGCAATTATCTTTGAAAAACTGGCGTATGGCGATACGTCAACCGCCGCATTCATGACCATTCACAACATGGTCGCTTGGATGATTGGCGAGTTTGCCAAAGCCGAGGTTGCCGAAAAATACTTGCCTGAATTATTAGCGGGCGAAAAATTGGGTAGCTACTGTTTGACAGAGCCCAATGCTGGCTCAGATGCCGGTTCATTAAAAACCAAAGCGGTCAAACAAGGCGACTATTACCACATTACTGGGCAAAAAATGTTTATCTCTGGGGCAGGGGCGACTGATGTGCTCGTGGTGATGGCGCGCACCTCCGACAACGGGGCAAAAGGCGTGTCTGCCTTTATCGTCGATGCCAACAGCGATGGCATCAGCTACGGCAAAAATGAACATAAAATGGGCTGGAAAAACCAACCGACCGCGGCAGTGCATTTTACCGATGTCAAAGTCCCTGCCGAAAATCTACTGGGGGAAGAAGGACAGGGCTTTAGCTTTGCCATGAAAGGCTTGGACGGTGGGCGTATCAATATCGCCACTTGCGCGGTGGGTACGGCTCAAGCTGCGCTTGACCGCGCCGCGCAGTATGTACAGGAGCGTAGCCAGTTTGGCAAAACCCTTGACCAATTCCAAAATGTGCAGTTTAAACTTGCCGATATGCTCACCCATTTGGTGGCGGCGCGGCAGATGGTGCGATTAGCGGCGTATCATTTAGATAGCAAATCGCCCGATGCCACGGCGTATTGTGCGATGGCAAAACGCCTTGCCACGGATTTGAGTTTTGATATCGCCAACCAAGCGCTACAGCTACACGGTGGCTATGGCTATCTACAAGAATATCCGCTAGAGCGTCATGTGCGCGATTTGCGCGTGCATCAAATCCTAGAAGGCACCAACGAAGTGATGCGAATGATTGTGTCTCGCAAAATGATGGAAGATGGGGCGCTACCAAGATTGCAATAAATTTAAAGGCATTTTAAAAGGAATTTACCATGTCAAATTACACCAATTTAAACCTAAAAATCCAAGACCATATTGCTATTTTGACCCTCAACAATCCGCCTGCCCACACTTGGACAAAAGAAAGTTTAGCCAGTTTAAAGCAGCTCATTAGCGATTTAAACGCCAACAAGCAAGTCACCGCTTTGGTAGTACATGGCGATGGTGAAAAGTTTTTTTCGGCAGGGGCGGATTTAAACAGCTTTGCCAGTGGGGATAAAGGACAAGCGGTTGAAATGGCAATGGCGTTTGGTGAAGCGTTTGAAGCCTTGTCCAATTTTCGTGGCGTGTCGATTGCCTGTATCAACGGCTATGCGATGGGCGGCGGTCTTGAGTGTGCGCTTGCCTGTGATATCCGCATTGCTGAGAGCCATGCCCAAATGGCACTCCCTGAGCTATCGGTTGGCTTGTTGCCATGTGCAGGCGGTACGCAAAATTTGCCGTGGCTGGTGGGTGAAGGCTGGGCAAAACGCATGATTTTATGCGGTGAGCGTATCAAGGCAGATAAGGCGCTGCAAATTGGTTTGGTGGAAGAAGTCGTAGAAACTGGCAAAGGACTAGAAACCGCAATGGCACTTGCCGAAAAAGTGGCGAAGCAATCCCCCGATGCGATTGCGTCGAGTAAAACCTTGATTATGTCGGCACGTTACCAGCCACCAAGTTTTAACTGGATAAAGGAACGTGAGTTGTTTATCAAATTATTTGATGGCGATAACCAACAAGAAGGCGTCAATGCGTTTCTTGAAAAACGCTCTCCAAATTGGAAATAAACAAAAACTATTTATGAGTGAAATTCAACTATTCTTCATAACCGATATTACCAATTTAGTTTTTGCATATGAGCACCCATTAAATGAAGAATGGGAAAATAAACTACTAATAAAAAATCATTATACTTATATTGATGATAAATTACTTAGATATTTAGCCGATAGTTTAGCATGGGTTAATTTTAGTGTTGATGATAAAGACGTGGTTTATCAAGGATTAGATTTTGAAGGTGTGAATACGCTTTATCCAAATCAAATCACTAGTTTTAAAAAGTTAATTTTGGCTTGGATTGTACTTTTTGAAAATGCAAACCAAACATTTAATTTAAACCGTTTTAACCAAACTCAAACTTTTGATAAATCGACTGTTTTAAACCAACTTTATCAATTAGTTGAGTTTTGTCAAATTGTTGAAAATAACCCAAATAAATGCTTAGTACATATCGGACTATAATAGGAAAATAAAAATGAACGAGGAAAATCAACAACCTGTAATATTTGAAACGATAGCCACCCAAGACGGTCATCACATCGGCACGATGACATTGAACGACCCCAAAGCCCTAAACGCCCTAAGCGTCGATATGTGCAAACTGATGGCAAATCAGCTCGCCAAATGGGCAACTGATGACAACATCGTCGCCATTTTGCTAAAGGGTAGTGGCGACAAGGCGTTCTGTGCAGGGGGTAATATCCGCAAACTGTACGACAGCATGACTGACACCCCGCCCCAAGTGCCTATGCAGCAGCCCAATCCGTACGGGGTTGAATTCTTCGAAAACGAATACAGCCTATACCGGCAAATGCACTTTTACCCAAAACCCCTTATCTTGTGGGGTAATGGTATTGTCATGGGTGGTGGTATGGGCTTGATGGCGATGTGTAGCCATCGTATCGTCACCGAAACCACCCGTTTTGCCATGCCAGAGATTACCATTGGCTTATACCCTGATGCTACAGGTTCATGGTTTTTGTCGCGTATGCCTGCCAAAATTGGGCTGTTTTTGGGCTTGACAGGGGCGAACTGCAACGCCAACGATGCGATTTTCTCTAGCCTTGCCGAATATGCGGTGGCAAGCAGCGAATACGACAAAGTGCTTGACGCGCTAAAACAAGCCAATTGGCAAGCTGACAACAGTTTACATGATATCGCAAGCCAAGCCTTAGCCAAAATTCATCATACTGAGCACTTAGCAGACAGTCATTTGATGAAGCATTTTAATACCATCCAAGCGCTAGTAAATAAAGGCTCAGTGCATGATATAGATGCAGCGTTGCGCGATGACAACTTCACCAAAGTCAACAGCGAAGCGGATAAATGGCTTACCAAAGCGGTCGAGACTTATCAGCACGGTTGTCCTGTCAGTGCAGCATTAACAGTTGAGATGTTTACACATGCCAGCAAATTATCGCTTGAGCAAGTGCTATATATGGAGATGAATGCGTCGCTACATTGTGTCAATTACCCCGATTTTCGTGAGGGTGTGCGCGCCTTACTGATTGATAAAGACAAATCGCCAAAATGGTGTAAAACCCTTGATGAATGCGATGCCCGCTATATCCAGTCACATCTTGCGTCAGCTTTTCCCAATAGCGAACATCCCTTTGAGGCTTGGTTGGGTAGCGATTCGCTCTCAGCAAAATTAGCCAAACTTGCTGTATAAAGTTTACAAACACCACAACATACAAGGAATGTATATGCCAAATAATCAACAAACAGCCATTAAAAAAATTGCCTTTATCGGGCTTGGTAACATGGGCAAACCGATGGCAGAAAACCTCATCAAAAATGGCTTTGCCTTAAACGTATTTGACCTAAACACCGCCGTGCTAGACGACCTTGCCAAACAAGGGGCAAACGTGGCGACTTCACCTGTGGACGCAAGCAAAGAGGTGGATATGGTCATCACCATGTTACCTGCAGGTCAACATGTCAAAGAGGTGTATTTGGGTAAAGACGGTAATCAAGGTTTGCTCGATGTGGTGGGTAAAGATACCCTGCTGGTCGATAGTAGCACCATTGCCGCGAGTGATGCGCGTGAAGTTGCCCAAGTCGCGGCGGAGAAAGGCATTGATTTTATGGATGCGCCCGTATCAGGCGGTACCGCAGGGGCAGCAGCAGGGACACTCAGCTTTATCGTGGGCGGGCAAGCTGAGCAATTTGAGCAGGTCAAACCCGTTTTAGAGGCGATGGGAAAAAATATCTTTCACGCGGGCGAGGTCGGTGCAGGTCAAGTCGCCAAAATCTGTAATAACATGCTGCTTGGCGTGATTATGACAGGGACAGCCGAAGCCATGAATTTGGGTGCCAAAAATGGATTAGACCCAAAAGTCTTAGCCAGTATTTTGTCAGCCAGCACCGGTCGTAACTGGGCGCTGGAAGTATGTAATCCGCACCCCGATGTTGGTGACGCCATGCCATCAAGCCGTGGTTACACGGGTGGATTTATGAGTAAACTTATGCTCAAAGACATGAACCTTGCCAAACAAACGGCCAATGATACCCAGGTGGTGACACCAATGGCAGACCAAGCGACGGCGCTTTACACCAAACATAGCGAGCAGCATGGGGATAAAGATTTCTCAAGCATTATGGCGCATTATGATGCGAACGTTCTGCAATAAGCTTTGGCGTTTAGCAAAAAGCTAGGATTTTTCTGGCTTTTTTCTGCTCGTTAATTTAAAAAGTTAACCCAAAAATAGGGTAGAATTAGCGTCAATCCTAATTTATCGCATCAGTTTTATTATGTCTAAGCCAACAGTACGCCCCAAAAAACCAAAAATTGTCTTTTTTGATATTGATGACACGTTGTACATCAAGCAGCAAGAAAGGGTGCCGCAATCCGCGATTGAGGCACTCAAACAATTAAAGCAGCAAGGCATTATGGTCGCTATTGCCACCGGTCGGGGTCGTGCGGTTTTTCCCAAAGCTGTGTATGAGCTCATTGAAACCGTGGGTATCGATGTGCTGGTCACCATCAACGGTCAATGCAGTCACCACCAAGGTGAGTTGTTAGCGCATTATCCGATGACCACTGCGCAAATTAAACTCATTACCGATTATGTTGAATCAAACAATTTATCGTATGCCTACATGACCGATGCTGAAATTATCGCGTTAGCGGAAGATGATGCGCTGTCAGAAGCTTTAAATTCGCTTAAAATAGCTTACCGTACTGCCCGTCATGATGACATTGATTTGTCGATACCTATTTATCAAGTCGTGGCATTTCATCCTGACAACACGCAGGTAAATTTTGACTTCCCCTCGACTTTAAAAATCATGCGCTGGCATAAAAACGGTATCGATATTCTAGATGCTACAGGCTCCAAGGCGCGCGGCATTGCGCAGGCGCTCAATAAATTGGGGCTGGATTTTGAAGATGCGATGGCATTTGGCGATGGGGTGAATGATATCGAAATGCTACAGACCGTCGGCTTTGGCGTGGCGATGGGGAATGCCCATCCCGATGTGAAAGCGGCGGCTGACTATGTATGCCCAGCTGCGTGGGAAGATGGCATCTATCAAGGCTTACAACATTTGGGTTTGTTGTCACATTGATGAGCCAGCAAATGATTAAGCCTCGCCATGTTATATAAAATCTATCAATAAAATCGCCTTGAGCGTTTTAACTTTACCTTGTCAAAAATTCCAAGGATAACCTTTAAATTTCCCCAAAAAACGCATCACGAATATCATCGGCAGCTTTTTGCATATCAGGTACAAACCCAATCAAGTCCTCGAGGGATTTGCGCGTTTTAGGTGCGGTTGTGTACAGTGAGCCGATGTAACGACCTTGGGTGTCATTGATTGCGACAGCAATTGAGACCGCTTGGGCAATATATTCTTCATCAGAAATTGCATAGCGCTGCTTGGCTACCTGTTCAAGGCTTTGATTGAGCGCATCCCTATCGGTAATCGTCGCAGGGGTGATAGCGGTTAACGATAAATTTTTTAGTAGCGTCACCCTATCATCCTTTGTGAGCGTACTTAAGTAGATTTTACCAGCCGCCGTACACCAAATGGGTGCTTGCGAATCAGTGGGCATATACACTTGTAAGGCAGAAGGACAAGGTACGCGGTCGGTATAGACCATGTTGACGTAATAAGGTACCGCCATGCCACAGGTTTCACCGATTTTATCCACCAGTCTTTGCAAAATCGCAAACCGCTGAATCGCCACTTGCTGGCTTTGCCACAGATGAATCGCCATATGCCGCGTACGCGACGCCGGCACAATCGTACCATTGATATCGACCCGCACAAAGCCTTCCTCTTGCAGCTGCTGTATTAGCCGGTGCATGGTCGGTTTTGGAATATCCAAAATCTCAGACAAATCCAGCGGCGATAAAGGACGCTGCGCCGCAGACACGGCTTCGATGATTTTTAAAACACGGGTAATAGAAGAAACTCGAGCCATTATATTGTCTTTTTAAGTCTAGGGTCAGCACGTCGCCAGAAAAAATTGAAAAAAATATTTTGCAAAGTTGGCAGTGATTAAAGTGCAAGGTTTTTTGATTATACCAAAATTTTTTTAAACTTCACCTGCTATTTGCGGGTTCATCCTGCATAACCTCAGCGCTGCACACCCAATTTGCTTTCAAATTGAGCTTGCGGGCAATATCCGCTAATATAGTCGGCACTTAACGCTTAACCAAGCCACAGTTATCAATACCAAGCCACATTTATCTATTTGGGGAAAACACATGCCGCGTTTTGTCAGTTTTAATATCAATGGATTGCGGGCGCGCCCACACCAGCTTGAAGCCATTCGCGATATCATCGCGCCCGATGTCATTGGGCTACAGGAAACCAAAGTACATGATGATGCATTTCCGCTACAAAGCGTGCAGCAATTGGGCTATCATGTCGAATTTTTTGGGCAAAAATCTCATTATGGTGTGGCGTTATTATCACGACAAAAACCTATTTTTGTACAAAAAGGCTTTCCAACCGACAGCGACGATGCGCAGCGACGATTTATCCATGCGCGCTATGATTTTAATGGCAAATATATTGATGTGCTCAATGGCTATTTCCCGCAAGGCGAAAATCGCAAGCATGAAACCAAATTTCCGATGAAGCGCAAATTCTATGCCGATTTAACGGCTTATATTTTGCAGCTTAAAGCAGAAAATCGCAGTATGATTTTGATGGGAGATATGAATATTGCGCCGCTTGATTGTGATATTGGCATTAGCGAGGATAGTGTCAAACGTTGGCTAAAAAATGGCACGTGCTCGTTTTTGCCAGAGGAGCGAGAGTGGTACCAAGCCCTGCTTGCGACAGATTTGCATGATACTTATCGAGCGTTATATGCCGACGGCCAAGCGCTAAGCTGGTTTGATTATCGCAGCAAGGGATTTGACGATGAGCCAAAGCGCGGGCTGCGGATTGACCATATTTTGATGACGCCTGATTTGGCGGATAAGCTCAACGGCGCAGGCGTCAGCTATGATTTGCGTGCCATGGAAAAACCCAGCGACCATGCCCCGATTTGGGCAGATTTTTTGGATTAATCAATTAAACAATTAAACAATTAAACAACAGTAAGGAGCGCTCTCATGCCAGTTGGCAATGTCGAACTTGTAAAATTAAACCCAGTGAAAGGGATAAAAATTGGCATCACTGAAGCCCATGTGCGCTATGCAGGGCGCAAAGACTTAACGGTTTTTGACATCATAGCCGGCGCCAATACCGCGGTTGTCACCACGCAAAACCAATTTTGTGCCGCACCTGTGCAGTTGCTGCGAGAATTTATCGCCAAAGACAGCCCCCGTTATTTGATTGTCAACACAGGCAACGCCAATGCTGCCACAGGTGAAGACGGTAAACAGCGTGCCAAAACAACGTGTGTGGCACTGGCAGAAAAAACCGGTGTCGCAGCCGAGCAAGTATTGCCTTACTCCACCGGGGTGATTGGGGAAACCTTGCCGGCGGATAAAATTATCGCGGGCTTAGACAGCGCCTTAGCCAATTTAAGCGAAGATAATTGGCTTGGTGCCGCCCACAGCATCATGACTACCGATACCACCCCAAAAGGGCATAGCGAACAAGTCACGATTGATGGCGTCACCTATACCGTGACAGGTATCTCAAAAGGCGCGGGCATGATTCGCCCCAATATGGCGACCATGCTTGGCTTTGTGGCAACCGATGCCAACATTGAAAAATCGTTGCTACAAAATATCTTGACTGATACGGTGAATCAGTCATTTAACCGCATCACGGTGGATGGCGACACCTCAACCAATGACTGCTGTACGTTGATTGCCACAGGACAAGTTGGGGAGATGATTGACAGCGAAAATCACCCGCATTATCAAGCGATTTATCAGGCGATTAACAATGTGATGATTCGAATCGCTCAATTAATTGTACGCGATGGTGAAGGGGCAACCAAATTTATCACGGTCAAAGTGACAGGCGGTGAAACCTCTGAAGAATGTGCCAAAATCGCGTATGAAGTGGCGCATTCACCGCTGGTAAAAACCGCATTTTTTGCCAGTGACCCAAATTGGGGGCGTATTTTGGCAGCGGTAGGCAAAGCAGGCGTGATGCTCGACCAGTCAAAAGTGGCGGTATCACTCGATGATGTGCGTATCTGCGAGCGCGGCGGCTTGGCACACGATTATACCGAGGCGCGTGGCAGCGAGGTGATGAAGCGTCCTGAAATTACCATTCATATTGAATTGGGTCGCGGGCAGGCGAGTGATACCGTCTATACCTGTGATTTATCATACGAGTATGTCAAAATCAATGCTGATTATCGTTCTTAAAGTCAATCTTAAAGTCAATTAAAGGTAACAAATGAAAAAACTAACCACCCTGCTTGTTGTGCTGACCACCGCTGTTATCTTACAAGGGTGTGTGCATAAAATTGTCACTGTCCCTGTCAAGGTTGCCTATAAGACCACCAAAGGGGTGGTCAAAGGCACGGTAGCCGTCGCCAAAGCGGTGATACCCGGTGATAGTGACGACAAAAAAGACTAAGCACAGGCTGTCTAGTCATTTATGTCACACTCATTCACTGATGGCATTGATGGCAATTATTTATGGCAATCATGCGTAGCGTCTTTGCCGTAACATTTCATACAGACACAGTGACCCTGCTATCGCCACGTTTAAGCTTTCTTGACCATTGGGCTGGGGTAGGGCAATCGGGGCAGATTGACTAAGTAACCTCTCATCGACGCCTTGTCCTTCATGTCCCATAATCAAGGCTAACGGTTGTCTCAAATCGGTTTGATAAATCACTTTATCGGTGTGGCTACTTGTCGCGAACATCGGCACTTTTACTTTTGCCAAAATTTCATCCACATTAATATTTTCAAAAATATCCAAGCTAAAATTCGCCCCCATGCCCGCTCGCAGCGTCTTAGGTGAATAGGCAGCCGCACTACCTTGGGTGCAAATCACCGTCTTTATGCCCACGGCAGATGCGGTGCGTAACAGCGTGCCTAGGTTGCCATTATCCTGCACGCCATTGATGATTAGGCAGTCGCTAGTGATGGGCTGATTAAAGTCTAAATGCGGCATATCAATCATCGCCATGATGGGCAGGCTCTCGCCCAGCGTGCGAATCTCTTTATACAGATTATCGCTAATCGTTAACGTTTTAACATTTTCAAGTCGGTTTAATAAGGCATTGATTTCGTCATTGTGCAGACCGCTTTCGCTGACAATCACGGTGTCGGGCGTGAGACTAGCATTGAGATAGCTTTCTAGCAAATGCGTGCCTTCTATCATGGTTTTGCCCAGTTTTTTACGCTGGCGCGACCCAGTGAGTAGGGCGTGGGCGGTTTTGATGGTTGGGTTGTCTTTTGATGTGATAAGCATTATTTGACTTCTTCATGCAATTTTTTTACATACTCGACTTCGTTTTTCGCCCCCAGCACCACCGGCACACGCTGATGGATACTGGCCGGCTCGATATCCAAAATACGATTAATAGCATCGGTGCTCATACCACCCGCTTGTTCAATCAGCAAGCTCATCGGATTGGCTTCATACATCAGACGCAGTTTACCCGGTTTATCAGGGTGTTTGGTGTCAAATGGATAGCTAAAAATCCCCCCACGGCACAAAATACGGTGAATATCGCCCACCATCGCCGCTACCCAGCGCATATTAAAATCTTTACCACGCACGCCAGTTTTACCCGCCGTAAACTCATCAATGTAACGCTGCATCGGTGGCAACCAATAGCGATAGTTGGAGGCATTAATCGCATACTCTTTGGTATCTGCGCTGATTTGCACTTGGTCTTTGATTTGCACAAACGCTTTGGTATCTGGGTCAAGACTAAACATGGCGACACCATTACCAAGCGTGATTGACATCACGGTTGAGGTGCCATACAAAATATAACCCGATGCCAACTGCGCCGTCCCTTTTTGCAAAAAGTCCTCATCCGTCGCAGGGTGACCTTGGTGGTTGTAGGGTAAAATCGAGAAAATTGTACCGACTGCCATATTAATATCGATATTGGATGAGCCATCAAGCGGGTCAAACAGTACCAACACGTCGCCATGTTGATTGGCAGGGGTGGCGTTATCCAATTCTTCAGAAGCCACGCCCGCGCAATGCGGATTGCTGCTTAAAGCGTCTAGTAACAAATCATTGGCAATGACATCGAGTTTTTTTTGCTCTTCGCCCTGCACGTTTTGGTTACCCGCTTCGCCCAAAATATCCGCCAGCGCGCCGCGTTTGAGCAAGTCGCTGATTTGAATGCCGACTTTGGTGATGGTGGTAATGATGTCGGCAACGGCAGGTTGGGCGTTTTGCGCGGCAAGATAAGTTTCAAGATTTGACATAGTAGACCTTATTATAAAATTATAAATTAACACCCTAAGCCAATCATATACGATTAGATAAGGTGAATTTAGACCGCATGAATTAAAAAAAATATAGACAATTTGCCGCAAATTGTAGCACTTTTTGACCCGCCGTATCAGCGATAATCGCAAAATATTGGCATATTTATTCCAACCGATTTACGCTAAAATAGGCAAAATTTATACAAATAACAACAAATCTAGGTGGCTGATGACTATTTTAAACACCCAAACCTTATCTAATGAAGCGCTACAGAGCAAGCTTGATCAGGCGATGGCAAAGCCAGAGTTGACCGCAGCAGGTGATTTGCGGCATTTTATCGGTGTAGAAGGGTTATCCAAAGCCCAGCTGATGGCCATCATCGAAAAAGCCAATGGCTACTTAACTGACAATGCCGGTCGCCCCAACAGCATCCGTAACAGTGATGAGCTTGAAGGCTGTACGGTGATGAATTTGTTCTTTGAAAACTCTACCCGTACTCGCACCACCTTTGATGTGGCTGCCAAACGTCTTGGCGCTAGTGTCATCAGTATCGATATTGCCAAGTCCAGTACCCAAAAAGGCGAAAGCTTACGCGATACGCTGTGGAATCTTGAAGCCATGACAGCGGATATCTTTGTGGTGCGTCATTCATCGAGTGGCGCTGCGCATTTTATGGCAACCGAAGTCACCCCAAACATTGCCATCATCAACGGTGGTGACGGCTGGCACGCGCATCCGACCCAAGCGATGCTCGATATGCTTACGATTTATCGTGAAGCGCCAAGACCGTTTGAGGCATTAACGGTAGCGATTATCGGCGATATCAAGCATAGCCGCGTTGCCCGTTCGGACATTGCAGCGCTCAAAACCTTGGGGGTCAAAGAAATTCGCGTTGTGGCGCCAAAGACATTATTACCAAAAGGCATTGAGCGGTATGGTGTCAGTGTCTATAACGATTTGGACGCGGCGGTGGTTGACTGTGATGTCATCATTGGTCTACGTATTCAAAATGAGCGTATTGGCTCGCCTTTGTTGCCATCGACATCAGAGTATTTTAAAGCGTATGGCATCACCACCGAACGCCTTGCCCTTGCCAAACCTGACGCGCTTGTCATGCACCCAGGACCGATGAATCGCGGCGTTGAAATCTCATCAACTGTTGCCGATGGTGAGCAATCGGTGATTTTAAAACAAGTCAATAACGGCATTGCGGTACGTATGGCGGTGTTGGCACTGGCCATGCAAGGGCAACGTGCCGCACGCAGCGCATCTTAAAATTTAGCAAAAAAAATGACAAAGTAGGCAAACCCAAAGTAGGCAAAACCAAAGTAGGCAAAACCAAAGTAGGCAAAACAATGACGCTTCAAAATCTTTTACCTGCCAACTGGCAATTTGATACCACGCAGCTTAACCCTATCGACAGCGAGGGCAAATGGCTATTACCGCCGCTGGTGGATTTATGTGCGCGCCTGCGCGAACCTGGGCACCAGTCGCATGGTACACTAAAATCAGAAGGCGCCGCGGCTCGGAAAAACGGTTTTTTGCATGTCGTTATACCACCTGATACCAATCCTGTGCTTGAGAACGGCTCGTTACTGGCAGGCTTGCGGGAGCGGGCTTATCAAGATGGTGGCATCTATCTGCATGTGTTAGGGGCGATGACCGCAGGTCTTGAAGGTGAAAAACCCGCCAATATGCTTGGGCTGAAGCAAGGTGGCATCATCGGGGTCAGCAATGCTCGCCGCAAATTCGCCAATGATGACGTACTACTGCAAGCCCTTGATTATGCAGCGACTTATGACATCAAAGTATTTTTTTACCCTGATGAACCCAGTCTATCCAAAAATGGCGTCGCCCATGATGGCTACATCGCATCTTATCACGGCTTGGCAGGGATTCCTTGGATTGCTGAAACCGTGGCATTATCCAAGCAGCTGTTGATTGTCGAAGAAACAGGCGTATCGGCACATTTTGGTCAGCTGACCACCAAATCATCGATTGATTTGATTCGCTGGGCGAAACAAAGGGGCTTGCCGGTGACCTGTGATGTGGCGATGCACCAATTACATTTGACCGATGATGCGTTGATTGGTTTTAATGCCTTGGCGTATGTGTTGCCGCCCCTGCGTTCCAATACAGACAAAAAAGCGCTGCAAGAGGGCTTGCAAGATGGCACTATCGATGCGATTTGTAGCCACCATGAGCCATTGGCAAAAACCGCCAAACAAGCGCCATTTGCGGAGTGCAAACCCGGCATTAGTAATTTTGATACTTTTATGGGGCTCGCTTGTCAATTGGTCAAAGAAGGTGTTTTGACCCCAGAGCAGCTGGTAGAAAAAATCGCACTCAACCCTGCCAAAATCGCGGGGATTGAAGCAAGTTATCATCAAACGGGCGGAGCGGTGCTGGTTGACCCCAGGCTGACTTGGACGGTGACTAAAGACTCGATGATGTCACAAGGCAAAAATACGCCATTTATCAATAGCGAGTTGACAGGGAAGGTTGAACAGGTTTTCTTTAAGTAATTTTTAAGCCTAGTTTTTTATCAGCCGTTGCCGTAAAACCACCGACTTTAGGCGGTGGATATAAGG
>OFDC01000137.1_pt1 | contig 75942 bp, 64 predicted proteins | sample 1520941 | NCBI WGS metagenome assembly OFDC01 (sample SAMEA94258168, study PRJEB24077) | hot springs metagenome | biome: Aquatic biome; feature: Water | place: India | collected 2012-12-06 | depth 5 m | reverse complement strand
AAACAGAACAAGCGACAGCCGAAACGCCAAAACCGAAACCTGTTTTTAAGCCAAGTTTCAAACCTGCTCCAAAACCAGTTGAAGATGTTGAAATACAAGAAATAAAAACAGAACAAGCGACAACCGAAACGCCAAAGCCGAAACCTGTTTTTAAGCCAACAATGAAAATTAAACCTAAAAATAACGACTAAATTGTTTGACGAATTATTAAAAAACCTTGATTATTGGCTCATTAAGCAAATTGCTTTTTTTGTCTTTGCAGCCATTACGGTTGGCGGGGCATTATATTTGCTTTTCACTAAGAATGTACTTTATGCTGCATACAGTTTATTGCTTACACTCTTAGGTATAGCTGGACTTTTCGTTTTTGCAGGAGCTGATTTTCTGGCTGTCAGTCAGATTATGATTTATGTGGGTGGAATTCTGATACTATTGATTTTTGGTATTATGCTCACCAATAATAAGAATTTCCAACGTACCAATTTACAACCGAATAAAATAGAAGTTGGGCATCACAATCGTTTTTGGGCTGTTTTGGTTGCGGTACTTTTATTTTTGGGGTTCTTGAAAATTATATTTGATGCCAACTTCCATATCGTTGGTAAACAAATTCATAATAGCAGTAGTTTGCAGCAAATTGGGGTAAATCTAATGACCGATTATATTTTTGCGTTTGAGGTTATTGGTATATTTTTATTGGCTGCTTTGATTGGAGCAGTTTATATTGCAAAAAAAGAGAAAGCTTAATCAGATGATAGCCATACAAAATTATCTCGTTATTAGTGCCTTATTGTTTTCGATAGGATTGGCCGTTGCGGTAACCAAACGAAACGCAATTTTGATTCTGATGGGCATTGAATTAATGCTCAATGCTGTAAACCTAAATCTTGTTGCATTTAGTCAATATGACCCAAATAGACTGCAAGGGCAAATGTTTGTACTATTTATAATGGTTGTGGCAGCTGCCGAAGTTACCGTAGCACTGGCAATTATCTTGAAATTATATGACTATTTCAAGAACCTTGATTTAGATGAAATAAATTCATTAAAAAAATAATAAAAGGCTTGACAAAAGCATTTTTAAGTCGTACTTTTGCAGTCCCAAAAGGGAAAAGAGTAAATAGGCTGCGTAGCTCAACTGAATAGAGCGTCTCACTACGGATGAGAAGGTTTGGGGTTTGAATCCCTACGCGGTCACAAAGTAAGATTATTAGATTCTTACATAATTAAAGTAAAGTTCTTATAAAGTAATGGCTGCGTAGCTCAACTGAATAGAGCGTCTCACTACGGATGAGAAGGTTTGGGGTTTGAATCCCTACGCGGTCACAAAGGCGAATCATCTGATTCGCCTTTTTTATTTTGTTGCTACATAGAAAAAGGTTTGGTGCGATACACCTAGTCAATGAATCCTTACACGTTCACAAAAAGCCAGTCTGATGGCTTTTTTTTACCTCGTACTACTTCCAAATTTCAAATAAAATTACTTCTGCAAAGAAAATCACTAAATAATGCCAATTTTTCAAAAATATTTCTAATTTTGAAAAGCATTTTAGTACCTAACTCTTCTTTAAACCTTACATTATTTATGAAAAAGATCATCATTGCATCCGTTATCGGAGGGCTACTCCTCTTCTTTTGGCAATTCCTTTCATGGACTATCTTGGACACGCATCGGCCGATGCAGAACTACACACCTAAACAGCAAGAAATCTTGGATTTTCTCGGACAAAATCTTGAAGAAGGTAATTACTATCTTCCAACGCTACCACAAGGTGCTTCCATAGAAGAAAACGAAAAACTTATGAACGAATCAATGGGCAAACCATGGGCTGAAATTCGTTACCATAAAGCATTGAATGCAAACATGTCACTTAACATGATTCGAGGCTTTCTGGTTGATATTTTAGTGGTGTTTTTATTTTGTTCGTATTTATTAAAAAGTTCACTTGATTTTAAAGGAACTCTCCTATCAGCCCTAATATTTGGCTTTGTATCTTATTTAATAACTGACTACACCCGCCAAATTTGGTTTGAGACAAACACTATTCCAGACTTGATTGATGCCCTTGTAGGCTGGGGTATAGTTGGAGTTTGGCTTGGTTGGTGGCTAAAAAGAAAGTAATCTTATATATTTATCGTCCGAAACATCCTAACAGGTAATAAAAAAGTCGTTGAAAATTCAACGACTTTTTTATTACCTATTTTAGCAAATCCTTAACGGCTCAAATAGAGATTTCTTTCTGAATAAACTTTCAAGAAATAATCATCTGTTAAATCATCAATGAAATAAATTCCTTCACCTGTCGATTTCATTTCTGGGCCAAGTTCTTTATTTACATTCGGGAATTTATTGAACGAGAACACTGGAATCTTAATTGCATAACCTTTTTTCACAGGGTTAAATTCAAAATCAGTTACTTTTGCACCTAACATTACTTTCGTAGCGTAGTTTACGTAAGGCTCTTGGTAGGCTTTACAGATAAATGGCACAGTACGAGAAGCACGAGGATTGGCTTCAATTACGTAAACTTTTTCGTCTTTAATCGCAAACTGAATATTGATTAAACCAACTGTGTTCAATCCTACTGCAATTTTGCGGGTATATTCTTCGATTTGAGCAATTACTGCTTCGCTTAAATCAAACGTTGGAAGCAATGCGTAAGAGTCGCCTGAGTGGATACCTGCTGGCTCGATATGCTCCATGATTCCGATGATATATACGTTTTCACCATCACAGATTGCATCAGCCTCAGCTTCGATAGCATTTTCTAAGAAGTGGTCAATCAAGATATTGTTATCAGGAATATCATTCAAGATTTTCACAACGTGTTGCTCCAGTTCTTGTTCGTTGATAACAATTTTCATGCTTTGTCCACCCAAAACGTAGCTCGGACGAACCAACAATGGGAAACCTAACTCACGAGAAACTTCAACCGCACGGTCGGCGGTACGAACGGTATCAAATAACGGATACGCAATATCCATTTCTTTCAATCTTTGCGAGAAACGACCTCTATCTTCGGCCAAATCAAGGGCATCGTACGATGTTCCGATAATTTTAATGCCGTATTTTGTTAGTTTCTCAGCCATTTTCAAAGCTGTTTGTCCTCCCAACTGCACAATTACACCTTCTGGCTTTTCGTGCTGAATGATGTCATAAACGTGTTCCCAGAAAACAGGCTCAAAGTATAATTTATCAGCAATATCAGGGTCGGTCGAAACCGTTTCAGGGTTACAGTTCACCATGATTGCTTCGTAGCCACATTCTTTTGCTGCCAAAATTCCGTGTACACAAGAGTAGTCAAACTCAATACCTTGTCCAATACGGTTCGGCCCAGAGCCTAATACAACAACTTTCTTTTTGTTTGAGCTAACTGACTCGTTATCAAGATTATCGAGCGAGGTACTGAATGTTGAGTAAAAATACGGTGTTTTTGCTTCAAATTCAGCTGCACAAGTATCAACACACTTGTATATACGATGAATTTTTAATTCAATACGCTTATTGAAAACTTGACTTTCTTTGCAGTTTAGCAAGTGAGCAATTTGTCGATCAGCGTAGCCTTTTTGTTTGGCAGTAAGCAATAATTCTTGTGAAATTTCATCAATCGTGGTTTGCTCAATTTCTTTTTCGAGCATTATCATCTCCTCAATTTGACGCAAGAACCATTTATCTATTTTAGTAAGATTCTGAATGGTTTTGAACGAAAGTCCAGCCTTGAAAGCATCATAAACATGGAATAGACGATTCCAAGATGGATTGGCCAAAGATTTTTTGAGTGCATCTTGGTCTTTTAATTCTTTTCCATCAGCACCTAAACCATTACGCTTAATTTCAAGCGACTGACAAGCCTTTTGAAGTGCTTCTTGGAAATTACGACCGATACCCATTGTTTCACCAACCGATTTCATCTGTAAACCAAGCGAACGGTCACACCCAGGGAATTTATCAAAATTCCAACGTGGAATTTTCACGATAACGTAGTCGATTGCTGGCTCAAAATATGCTGATGTGCTTCCTGTGATTGGGTTAATCAACTCATCAAGGTTATAACCAATGGCCATTTTAGCAGCAATTTTTGCAATCGGATAACCCGTTGCTTTCGATGCTAATGCCGACGAACGAGATACACGTGGGTTGATTTCGATGGCAATGATTTCGTCAGTTTCTGGATGAAGCGAGAACTGAACATTACATCCACCCGCAAACTGTCCAATAGCGTTCATCATCTTGATTGCCATGTCACGCATTCTCTGATAAACTGTATCAGGCAAAGTCATGGCAGGTGCAACCGTGATTGAATCACCTGTATGAACTCCCATTGGGTCGAAGTTCTCAATTGTACAGATGATTACAATATTTCCGAGATTATCTCTCAATAACTCTAACTCAAATTCTTTCCAACCTAAAATTGACTGCTCAACCAATACTTCATGCACTGGTGATGCGTGTAAACCGTTATTAAGGGCTTTATCGAATTCTTCGGGCGTATTCACAAAACCTCCACCCGTTCCGCCGAGTGTGTAAGAAGGACGAATAACCAATGGAAAGCCAATTTCTTGTGCAATTTCTTTTCCTTCCAAGAAAGAGCGAGCCGTGCGACCTTTGCAAACACCTACGCCAATTTCAAGCATTTTTAGTCTGAATTTCTCACGGTCTTCAGTTGTTTCGATGGCTTTAATATCAACACCGATTATCTGAACATCATATTTTTTCCAAACACCTGCTTTGTCACAATCAATGGCTAAATTGAGAGCGGTTTGGCCTCCCATTGTCGGTAAAACTGCATCAATCGGGCGACCCATCTGCTTGTGTTTTTCCAAAATTTCAACGATGGATTTTTTCTCCAAAGGCTTGAGATAAACGAAATCAGCATTGAGGGGGTCGGTCATGATAGTGGCAGGGTTTGAGTTTATCAAACTTACCTCTATGCCTTCTTCTCGAAGTGACCTTGCGGCTTGTGAACCAGAGTAATCAAATTCGCAGGCTTGACCTATGACAATAGGGCCAGAGCCGATAATAAGAATTGACTTGAGATTGGGATTTTTTGGCATTTTTTCTTTGAAGGGGGTTTCGATTACTACACGCTCTAAACGTGACTATCGAAGGACAAAGATAACATAGAATTTTTATTTATTCATTTAAACCAGTTAATTATCTTAGAAAAGTACAATACAATAACAATAATATTAAGTTTATAGTCCTTTAAATCAATTTATTGAAAATATTAACTCAATTGGTAAAACATTAGAGTTGAATAAAAGTAGTTTAATGAAAATATGTATTGTGCGAAAAATTATTTATTTTTGAAAACCCTAAATATCAAATAGGTTTTAAAACCGAGTGAACACTATAAAATTACTACTATGTTAAAAAATTTACTTTTTAGCTTTTTTGGCTTATGTCTGTTTTCTTCACAGCTCTTGGCACAAAGCCCACAACTTACCGAGAAGAAAAAAATTAAAGTACAGATGTATATTGATGGAAAACTACACCCATCTAATCAAACTTTCAACAGAGCAGACCACAATATTCAGATAAAAGCCTACGATGCCATCAGTAATAAAGAATTGGCGGTTACCTTGGTTGAAGCTTCTTTGATAAGAAATGGTCAGAAAATTGCGACCCTTAAACTTCCCGGAACAGGTTCTATTGAAAAACTGGCAGCGAGAGCAAAAAACAACGACAATTATATGTTTGAAATAAAACAAGTTTTGGAATTGACCGAAGATTTATCGCTCAAGCCTTTTTCAGAAAAAAGTTTTAAAGTGAATTATTGGTTTTTTGATGCTCAACTTGACGCTACCAAGGTTGCGGTTGGCAGTAATTAACACTATTTTGGTGTAGATTTATTTTAATCTGCACTAAAATACACCGAATATAGCCATTGTGATTCTATTATTTCGTGTTACTTAAAAATGATTACATTTGATGATTCTCCAGTGTCTTATTGGGCATTGGGAATACTGCTATTTGTTTCAGCAGCACTTTTAACTGTTATCTCATCGCTCAAAAGCCATCAACTAATCTACAATTGGTTGATCAGGGCTGCTGTTTTTCTTCAATTACTGCTGCTTTTTTATTTTCGATTACCTGCAATAGTATTCAACGAAATGCTGAATCCTGATGAAAATCTCTTCATTGTTGGAGCGATGACCCTGGCAGAATCACCGCTTTATTGGGAATCAGTGGATGGTTGCACAAGTGGTCCTTTTAATTTTTATATCATCACTGCATTTTGTGAGATTTTCGGACAACCATACGACTATATTTCTGTTCGAATCGTTGGAATTTTATTGCTGTTGGGAAGCTGTCTATTCATTTTTTTGACATTAAAAATTCTTTTCTCTTCCCATACAGCCTTACTAAGTTTATTTCCTGCTACCGCTTACTTAGGCCTTACCCGACATTGGGATTTTGTCAATTTTAGTAGTGAACAACTGCCTATTTTTTTGATGAGCATTATGCTCTACTTATTTGCGAGAATTTATACAAATAAAACAAACATCAAAAAGATGGATGTATTTGTTTATGGATTTATTGCTGGTGGAATCATATTTACAAAATTACAAGCCATTCCGATTGCATTTTGTCTAACACTAAGTGGTTATTGGTTAATCTATGAAAAACGAAAAAACGATTTTTTGAAAAATACCATCATTTTTACAATTAGTGGGTGTATAACCTCTTTTGTTTTGGTACTAATAGGGTATTATTATCATTTTCTTGATAAAATATGGGTTTTCTATTTCAAAAATAATTTGTCTTACGGAAAAGAAAGTCGCAGCATCATTCATAGTATCTTTATTTCATTCAGCGACCCTTTCAATATTTTTATTCGTATCATTATTCTGCTATCTGGGCTACTATTATTTTACTTTATTTGTATAAAAAAGCAATTTAAGCCTAATATTTTGAGTGTTATGCTTATTCTTTTCATAGGTAGCAGTATTCTGTCAGTCTATAAAACAGGCTTTATGTTTCATCATTATTTGCTTTTTTTAATTTTCCCATCAGTATTTTTATTTGCCTTTCTGCTCAATGAGCTATCAAAGTTTTCAAAAAAAATACTCAATATATGTCTATCGATAATCGCTACACTATACCTCGTATTACAAACCCATACTGCTGCTTTCTCAAATCATTTCATAAGTGCTGATAAGCCTCAACGCCCCCTATCAATTTCACAAACAGGACATCAGATTTTGAAATACTCACGACCTAATGAATCGCTGATTGTTTGGGGCGATGCTGGAAGATTATATTTGGAAACGAAACGTATTCAGGGAATAAGATGGAGTAACTCCCATTGGGGAATGTATAGTGATTCACTACAAAAAAACTTCCAAAAGGAATTTATTATTGAATTGAAAGAAAAACCATTCCCTGTTTTTGTCGATGCCCACCCAACCAAAAACACTTTTATGACTCGTGATAAACTTGGCTACGAAACCAATAAAGAACTAAAAGAATATATTGACTCAGCATATCAATTAATTGGAGAATTTGATGAGCAGAGAGTTTTTGTTCACAAAGAAAGATTAAAGCAAATAAACGCTACGAAGTAAAACAAAAATGCCACATCGAAATATGTGGCATTTTTGTTAAATCACTTTACTACAATGTTTTTCTGTTCGATTAAAGAAAGTAACGAATCTTTTCCTGCAATAAATGCTTTGTCGTAGTCAAAAGCTTGGATAGTTGTATCGGTAATAGCAAAGTTTTCGTAATCTTGGAAAACAATCCCTCCAACTGTTTGGCGGTTTTTCACACGGCGAAATCTTGGTCCTCCGTTGGTGTAGGCCAGATAATCAACTAAATGGGTTTTCTGGTTGAACCAATAGCAATAAACGTCTTCAAAATCTTTACCACCCCCTTCTTTGTTAAACCAAACTTTTACTTTGTCGTATTTTTGCTTATCTAATTCGGTCTCGCCAAGATATTCGAGATTTACGGCTTTATCTTTCAATTTATAAGGCAAAAGCACAAAATATGCCACAGAATTGACTGCATTGGTATATTTTGTAATATCTTTTTCGGATAAAGTAACTTGATTTCCGTTGATGATTCTCAGAAAACCTTCATTATTAATAATATCCCAAACTTCATTATTCGCACTATCTTTTGAGATGCGTTCATATTGAAATTTGCCGTTATCCTGCATAAGTTTTATATGAAACTTACGGAAATCAAATTCAGCCATAAACTTCTCATACTTTGCTCCACCGTGTACTTCGATGCTTTTATCGACAATTTCACGGGCTTTATCGGTTTTATCTTTGCATGCAACAAAACCCAAGGCGAATATTAAAATAACAATATGTTTTTTCATAGTTGTAGCACAATTCTCCGAATTGTGAGTTAAAATGTAGTATTAAACACAATTCGGTGAATCGTGCTACTGATTTATTAAAAATATGAGCCAATTACTTCTTGAATCTTGCTCATCGGTACAATCATCGGCTTTTTGGTAATAGTAATTTCTACCTTCGTTTGCGGACTATTTGGGTCAGAAATGACTTTATAATTACCCTTTACCGCTCCAATAAGTGTCTGCAAACTAAACGAACCAGTATTTGCATTTCCCTGAAAAACACCGCCTTTGTTTTGAATAGCCTTTGTGGCGTTTACTACAAATTCGTTAGACGAACCAGGGTAGTCGATGTTGAATGATGCCATTGTATGAATAGATAATTGTTAATGGATAATAATAAATCATGCAATCAGTTATACTAATTTCACCAATTCGTTGAGTTTTAGTAAGGCTTCAATTGGTGAAAGTGTATTTACGTCTATTGCTTTTAGCTTTGCTTTTAATTCTTCGATTTTTGGGTCTTCTGGCTCGAAGAAACTTAATTGAAAGTTATTTTTCGGTGCTTCCTTTATTCGCTCTTTATTATCTTCTTTAATATGGTCTTTTTCGAGATGGTGCAAAATTTCGTTGGCACGCAAGACCACCGATTGTGGCATTCCAGCGATTTGTGCTACGTGAATACCGAAACTGTGCTCGCTGCCTCCTTCTTTGAGCTTACGTAAAAATACAACTTTATTATCAAGTTCTTTTACCGAAACATTAAAGTTTTTAATGCGACTGAAATCTTCAGCCAATTGATTAAGTTCGTGATAGTGCGTAGCAAAGAGCGTGTAAGGCTTACATTTTGGGTGATTATGCAAATATTCTGCGATACTCCACGCAATACTTACGCCATCATAAGTGCTTGTTCCTCGGCCGATTTCGTCCATAATTATCAGACTTCTATCGCTCAAATTATTTAGTATCGAGGCGGTTTCGGTCATTTCTACCATGAAGGTTGACTCACCACGAGAAAGGTTATCGCTTGCTCCTACCCTTGTGAAAATCTTATCGACAATACCTAATTCAGCACTTTCGGCGGGTACGAAACTACCGACTTGTGCCATGAGTGAAATCAAAGCGGTTTGTCGAAGCAAGGCCGATTTACCCGCCATATTTGGCCCAGTGATAATAATAATTTGCTGGGTTTGGTCATCTAAATATAAATCATTTGGAATATATGCTTCGCCCAAAGGAAGTTGCTGTTCGATAACAGCATGGCGACCTTCTTTGATATTAAGCACCTTATTATCAGACACTTGTGGCTTGCAGTAATTATTTTTCTGTGCTACTTTAGCGAATGAAGAAAGAGCATCAAGGATAGAAATTACACGAGCATTTTGCTGAATTTGTGCCACAAATTCATTGGCAGTAATAACTAATTCATTGAAGATTCTGTACTCAATTTCAAAGATTTTTGATTCAGCCGTCAGGATTTTTTCTTCGTAAACTTTTAATTCTTCGGTAATGTATCGCTCGGCATTGACGAGCGTTTGTTTACGAATCCACTCAGGCGGAACTTTACTTTTGTGTGAATTGGATACTTCAAGATAATAACCAAAAACTTTATTATAAGAAATTTTCAAAGACGGAATCGCCGTCCGAGCCGATTCACGATTTTGAATTTCAATCAAAAAATCTTTTCCCGAAAAAGCAATTTTGTGTAATTCATCTAAATCGGTATCAACGCCTGACTTTATCATGTTCCCTTGATTCGTCACCACAGGAGCGTCGTCACGTAATTCTTTTTCGATTTTATCTATTAAGTACTGACAATCAGTGAGTTGATTGATGTATTTTTGAAGCACCGAGAATTTTTCACCACCCAAAGCCAGTTGCTTTTTGATAGGCTCGATTTGTACTAATGCTCGTTTCAAAGAAACCAATTCTCGTGGATTGATGCGACGAACCGCCACTTTTGAAATCAATCTTTCTAAATCTCCGATGGGTTTGAGGAGTAAAGAAAGTTGTTCCAGAATTTCATCATTTTTCACAAAAAACTCAACAGTATCGAGTCTTTCCTGAATCAACGAACGCTCTTTGAGTGGCAACACTAACCACTTACGAAGCAATCTTGCCCCCATTGGCGTAATGGTTTGGTCAAGCACCTGAATGAGCGGAACACCACCATCGTGCTGAGCAAAGACCAATTCGAGGTTACGAATCGTAAATTTATCGAGCCAAACATATTTGTCTTCATCGAGGCGAGTGATGCGGGAAATATGCCCCATTTCTTTATGTTCGGTGTCGGACAAATAACGCAAAATTACACCCGCGGCAATGATTCCATCGGGCATGGTTTCAACGCCAAAACCTTTCAAAGTAGCCACTTTGAAATGATTTAAAAGTAAATTATAGCCAAAATCAAATTTATACGCCCAATCTTCAAACGTAAATTCATTGAATTTATCGCCGAAAAGTATCTGAAATTCTCCTCGGTGTTTTTTGCAATAAAGCACCTCTGAAGGGGCAAAACTCTGTAATAATTTATCTATGTAAGCCGTATTTCCTTCGGTTGTGAGGAACTCACCCGTTGAAACATCGAGAAACGAAACCCCAAAATAATCGGGTTTAGCAAAGTGAATAGAAGCCAGATAGTTGTTTTGTTTGTGGTTCAAAACATTATCATTGAACGAAACCCCAGGAGTAACGAGTTCGGTTACGCCACGACGCACAATGCCTTTTGCAGTTGAAGGGTCTTCGAGCTGGTCGCAGATGGCTACACGCTCGCCCGCACGAACGAGTTTAGGCAAATAAGTATCGAGCGAGTGGTGCGGAAAACCTGCCAACTCTTCTTGAGCTCCACCGTTATTTCGGCGAGTAAGTACGATTCCGAGGATTTTTGAGGCACGAATGGCATCTTCGCCAAATGTTTCGTAAAAATCACCGACCCGAAACAACAACATTGCCCCAGGGTATTTTGACTTGATTTGGTTATATTGACGGTTTAAGGGAGTTTCCTTGATTTGCTTTACTAATTCTTCTTTTGAAGGTCGGGCCACGTTTCTATTCTTGCTAAATGTTTGTAAAATTTAGCCCAAATTTAGGAGAAAAAAGGGGATTTTGTTTTAAGAATTACGGAAAACCAAAAAATTAATTACGTTGAACGCTCTAAAATCTTAGAATGGGGCATCGCTCCTAAATATTTGTAGTAAAAAAGGTGAAACTTAATATTTCGAGGTGCATCGCACCGTGATATTTCGGTGTGATACACCTCGAAATTGAGATAAATTTGCAATATTCTACAAATATTACGCCGTTACACGGCTATTTTATTTATGTATTTAAGCTGAAAATTTATCAAATTTTGACTTAAGTATTGCATTTTTAAGTATATTTGAAGAAAGGATAAAGTTTATGGTGAGAAATTATATAATAGACGATATTCGACCATATCATACCACTCTCAGTGGTGCAATAAAAGTAAACTTGGGTTTTGAATTAAAATCAAAAATTTCAAAACTATTTCGTATTGTTTATAGCGTTACTTTGGCTACTAAACCATGGAATACAACGCCCGATTTGCTTCTTTATCCACAACAAACCCTTGATTATAAAAATGACCCTTCAAGGCGTGAAGATGCTCCTTTACTGGTGATAGAAATTCAGTCAGCTTCACAAAGTACAAAGGAAATGGTCGAAAAACTCGAACCTTACTTTAATTTTGGTGTAAAATCTTGCTGGATTGTGATTCCTACTTTACAAGCAATTTTAGTTTATGATAGTCCAACTCATTATGAATTTTATCATGAAGACGAAATTCTGAAAGATAAAATCTTAACTATTGAGATTGATTTGAAGAAAGTATTTGAGTAGAAAATATTTGCCAAAAATTAAGCGGTTGTCTTTTGAAAAATGAATCAAAAGACAACCGCTTTTATATTAAATTTACTCAAAATCCCCCCTACAACTTCACCCGACTCTTCTCAGAATCTGAGCCGCCCGATTGACGAGCGTTGAGGGTTTTACCTTTGCTGAATCGGTAAGCAAATGAGAACGTAACCACTCGGCTATCGAGATAACTCAACCAATTTGCTTTGGCATTAGCGATATTTCTGATGTCTCCTCCAGGTTGATTGGTATAAAAAATATCAGAAATATTTATGCGAAATGTGCCTTTATCTTTCAAGATTTTCTGTGAAATCCCTCCTCGCATCGACCAAACTGGAATCGTCAAGAACTGCCCAGCCAGCACTCGGGTTTGATAATTCCCTGCCAATTCGGCGGTTAATTTTTTGTTGATTTTGAATTGGTTGGTTGGGCCAACGTACCAGTAAAACCTGCTTTCATCAAGCGTTTGGCCATAAACTTTGGTATTATAGCCTTGATTTTTTAGTTCGGTGTAGAGTTGGAGCGTCCACCATTTATTAATGGTAAAATTGCCGTTTACGGACATTCCATAAGAAGTAAATTCTCCGAAATTCCCAGGGCGACTGTAATAAATGGTACCTCGCTGCTCGTTGGTTTCAAAGATAAGATTTTTAGAAATACTATACTCCAACGAAGTTGTCAAGAAGTTTTTATAAGTATGCGAAAGTTCTAAATTGTAGGAATACGTTGGCTGTAAAAATGGATTTCCGCCATAATAGGTATATCTATCAAGCGGATATGTAAATGGGTTTAGGTCTTGATAATTCGGGCGGTCGATTCTACGTCCAGCCGAAAAACCGAGTTGGTGCGTTTGCGTGCTGTCTAACTGATATTGCAGATAAAATGTTGGAAACAAACTATTATAAGCCCTCGTAAAGGTTGAATCTTTAGTCATTTTATTACCCAGCTGATTGCCTTTGATACTTGTATTTTCGTAGCGTAAACCTGCTTGCAACGATAATCTTTTCCAATTTTTTGAGTAATTTACGTAAGCTGCATTGATGTTTTCGTTGTATTTAAAACGATTAGAAAACTCATAATTTGGAATTTCTTGACTATTAATTATATCAAAAAAATCGGCAGTATTATCGGTCTTGATAAAACTTGTTTTGAGTCCAGTTTCAAATTTTGCTCCACCTTTTAGCGGATTTACATAATCAATTTTGGCAGTTTTGATATTGATTTCGGCAGGAAGAGATGAGCCTAAAACGGTTTGTCCAACCAAAACTCTTTCGGGGGTAAAAATAGTATTGGTGAGTTGTTGGTCTTGAGTAGAACTATACTGAATCACATCAAAATTTGAGGTTAATTCTTTGCCCAAAGAATCAATTTTAAGGGCGTAGTTTAAATTTACACTACCATTTTTCCATTTTCTATCATTAGGGCTACTCGCTTCTATGATGCTCACCACTTGGTTATTTTGGTTCAAAATCTGAGCTTTGTTGGTAGTAGGCACAAAAGTTGGGTTATAGAAACCATTTAGCACAAGCCCGAGCGTAGATTTTTTTGAGACATAATAATCAAGTCCTAATTTTAGATTATTACTTCCGAGTCGGCGTTTGATGTAAGAATTTTGACTAAAAGCCGAAGAATAAGCACCTTCGGGCGTATAATAGAGCCGATTGATAGTCAAATCTTGATACGTATTATTCTGATTGACGCTTGCATTGGTAAAGAAATTGAATTTATTGATGCGGTAATTGAAGTTCACACTATTGTTGGTTCGGGCGTAACGGCCTTGTCCATAGCCCAAATTTATTCCACCATTCAAACCTTTCACTTGGTTCTTTTTTAGCTTGATGTTTATGACACCTGCATTGCCTGCGGCATCGTATTTGGCAGGTGGATTGGTCATGATTTCAATACTTTCAACCGAACCTGCGGGCAACGAACGCAAATAGCCAGCCAAATCGGCGGTTGCCAAGTAAGTAGGTTTATCATCTACAAAAACCACTACACCCGATTTTCCTTTGAGTGTTATCAAACCATTTACATCAATTTGCACTCCTGGGGCTTTTTCTAAGATTTCGAGCGAAGTTGTACCAGCGTTACCAATCAAAGCATCGGGATTTATCACCACTCGGTCAATCTTTTTTTCTACGAACGATTTTTGAGCCTTGACAGTCACTTCTTGTAAGTTTTTGGTAGCTTCCGAAAGTGAAATAATTCCTAAATCGACATTTTCGTTTGAAGCAGATAAAATGATGTTTTCGGCAATGTATTGCTTCATACCGATATACGAAACCGTGATTTTGCAGGTGTCCTCTTTTAATTTTTCAAACTCAAATTTACCATCAACATCCGTAAAAGTTGACTTGATAAGTTTATTAGTTTTAGCTTTTGAAAGAATGACTGTTGCTCCGATAATTGGCTCTTTTTTTTCGTTTTGCACTTGCCCAGTTACTTTATCAATTGTCTGACTATAAGCAAGTTGTGTAGTTAATAAAAGTAAAATAGTAATATAATAGCTTTTAATCATAATTTTGTTTTTTTAATATATTCTGTTATTTGTGTTGATTCTTAGTGGGTTTTCAAGTATAACCAACTCCCAAAAGAGAAGCCAGCCGCAAATATTTTTATAATACAAACCGCAATAAATACGACTAAAAAAACTTTAAATAAGTTCGATTTGAAAATTTCTTCCTTTACCATCTTTGTTTAGTTTTAAATTTAATAGTTATTTTTTTCGAGTTGCTTTAAATGTACCATTAGGTTGAATCAGCAATAATTCGTTGAAGCTACCTTTCTCATCTTTAATAAAATTTACGGAGTATCCTGCTACACCAACTTTTAAATTGAATTTATCTTTTTCGATGGCAAGCATCTCAAATTCGGGCTGATTTGGCAATGACATCACTAAGGTTTTATCATTTTTGAGGCTAATTTTCATGGGTGTTCCATTTAGCAGAAATTCTCCTGTATAAGCCATCAGAACTTCTTTTGAAAGTATTTTCGGCTTGACCAACCGTTCAAATTCTATGGGTTTAGATACTTCTGGGTCAAACTGGATTGAAGTACTTTTTATTTCACCGTTTAAATCTTGATTAAATACAATTCGATTAATGCTAAAACTGGTATCAACCCCAGTTTTTTTATCGACTGGATACACTTCAAAAACATCATTTTTGTACGGGCGAAGCCACCATTTATCTTCAGAAAAAACTGCAAATAATGAATCTTTTTTGAGCGAAACTTCAAATTTTCCGTAGGCTTCGTTGGTGTAATACCCTTCGTAACTTTCTAATTTATGCGATGGTTTTTCATTGGTTTTCTTATTTTCTACTGCACTTTTTTTTGCATTTTTCATGGCTTGTTTGGCAGCATTTTCGGAAGTTAATAAATAACTACTCCAATCTTTTGTTGGCAAATCAAGCATTCGGTCGGCAATTACATTTCGAACAATAGATGTAACTTTCGATAAATTTTGGTTACAAAAAACCACAATCCCGATATTATCGGTCGGGAAAAACGCCACATTTGCCGTAAAACCCGTAATCGTGCCACCGTGGTCAACTCGGTAATGCCCTCGATACGACGAAACAAACCAGCCCAATCCATAATTATTGAAGTAGAGCGATGGATTATTATTGGCTGGCACACCGCCCGCAATAATCATGTGCGAGCCAATGGCATCACGCACAAAATTTGCTGGCAACAGTCGTTTTCCTTTATAAACCCCGTTATTTGCCCACAGCATTGCCCATTTGGCCATTTCAATAACGGAAGTATTGATTCCTCCTACTGCCGACATCACATCTAAATTCACGTAATCGGTTTGTTTGATTTCGTCAAATTCGGTAGTGACATATCCCAACGCCCTATCTTTATTTTGAGCCATCGAATCAACCGAAAAAGTAAGGTTTGTCATGCCCAAAGGTTGCAAAAGTTTTTCTCGCAAATAGGCTCGATAGTTTTTTCCAGTCAGGTTTTCAATGATTCGTCCTTGAGCCAAATACATGAAATTATTGTACTGAAATTTTTCTCGAAGCCCATAATTTGGCTCTTGAAATTGCACTTTTCTCAGTAAAGAATCGACAGATTTTGATTTGAATAAGCCCCAAGCATCGTCGTAGCGTGGCAAGCCAGTTCGGTGACACATCATATCTCTGACGGTCACTTTGTTGTTTAGCTCATCGTTATAAAATTTAAGTTGTGGCAGATAAGTTTGAGCAGGTTTATCGAAATCTACTTTTCCCTCTTCCTGCAAAATGCCTAAAAGCGAGCAAGTAAACGCCTTGGTGCAACTTCCTGAGGCATAAAGTGTGTTTTCAGTAGCGGGAATTTTATTTTCGTAATCAGCAAAACCGAAGCCTTTGGCATATACAAGTTTGTCTTTTTCGATAACGGCCACCGAAAAACCTGGGCAATTCCAATCTTTCAGCACTCGATTGAAGGTGGAATCAAGACCAACGAAGCGTTTATCAGTTGTTTGTGAAAATCCTTTTTGAAGCATCAAAAGGAATAAAAGAGTAATAGCTTTTTTCATAATAATTGTAACACAAATGAATGAGGATGCGTAAAATTATTATGTCTTGTGCATTTCGATTTGTCAAATCCTGCTAATTCTGTTTTAAAAAAAGCGTAGGCGAAACGCCAAAATGGTTTTTGAAGGCTTTGCTAAACGCATAAATATCGGCAAAACCCGACTCAATGGCAGCTTCCGACACCGAATAACGGTCTTGTTGGAGTATTTTTTGGCTGTGTTCGAGCCTCTTCTGCAAAATGTACTGGTGAGGCGTAAGCCCATAAACCAATTTAAAAATCCTGAAAAAGTGATACTCCGACATACACGCTTCTTTTGCTACTAATTCAATGGTTAAGGGCATAAAAAAAGCATTATCAATAAACTCTCGCCCCAACGAAACTCGTTTGTATAAATCTTTTTTTGTGGCAGATTTGATAGTCGGAATTTGCTGTAATTGCTTGAAAACTGGCAACTGGTCGGCAACGATTTTCTCAGATAATTGATAGAAAAACTCTTGATTAAAAATATCAGTTGACAAATGATTTTTTTGAGCAGAAAGTCCCATTCTTGATAAAATGCCACCAAGTTGTGTCTGATTGGCATCGTAATGATTCTCCAGAAAGTCAGTTGTACTAAAGAACTCGCCCAAAACTGAGTCCGAGAAAGCAGTATCAGGTCGTTTCATACTTGCTACTACCTCAGTCAGCATTGAAGGTATAATATTGATACAAATACCTTTCACCACTTTATTGCTCTCAATCTCAACACTACCCTCCAAAAGATAATTCGTAAGCAAGTATTTCCCAGCTTTCACATCATATTTTTGACCATTAATAATATATTTTTCGCTTCCTTCAAAAACATACTTTATAGCAAAACCTGTCGAATGGATTGAATGATAAAACTCACGCAACGACGAAAACACAACGATATTATCATTATACTTGATGGCTTCCAGTACGTCCTTTGTTTCGTTGAATAGCTGAAACATAATGCTTAGATTAAAGTATTTTATCAAAAAACAACATAAATCACTCGAAATAACGGCGTTTCAGCCAAACGAAATGTTAAAAAATGATATGTGGCTCGACAACTTTACGAAAGGGAAATGAATTTCCTTAAACACACATTTTACACTTGTTCTTCTCCGAAATTCTCATAAATTTGTTATTTCTTCAACCAACAAAACTATGAGTTTCAATATTGACGCTGATAAAAGCACAACTTATGATGCAATCGTAATCGGTTCGGGCATTAGTGGCGGCTGGGCTGCCAAAGAACTCTGCGAAAAAGGACTAAAAACATTGGTTCTGGAGCGTGGCGGAATGATCGAACACGTAAAGGATTACCCAACTTCCATGACAAATATTTGGGAGTTTGAGCATCGACTCCGAGATACAAAAGAAGATTTGCAGAAAAACCCCATTGTGAATCGTTGCTATGCTTACTCGGAAGCAACGCAGCATTTTTTTGTAAAAGACGAACAACACCCCTACATTCAAGAAAAACCTTTTGATTGGATTCGAGGCTACCAAGTTGGTGGAAAATCTTTGCTTTGGGCAAGACAAACCCAACGTTGGAGCGAGTACGAATTTGAAGCTCCCGCCCGTGATGGTTTTGCGGTAGATTGGCCAATCAGATACAAAGATATTGCTCCGTGGTACAGCCATGTGGAGCGTTTTGCAGGAATTTCGGGAAATAAAGACAATATCAAAAACCTTCCCGACGGAGAGTTCTTACCCGCTTGGGAATTGAATTGTGTGGAGAAACACATTCAGTCGGCTGTAAAAAAGCACTATCAAGATCGCCAAGTAATCATCGGCCGATGTGCTCATCTGACAAAACCCAACGAGATTCATGCAAAACAAGGGCGTGGACAATGCCAAGCTCGTAGTTTATGTGAGCGAGGCTGTCCGTTTGGTGGCTATTTTAGTTCAAACTCATCTACCTTGCCGTGGGCTGCCAAAACTGGAAAACTGACCATTCGACCTAATTCGGTTGTCCATTCGATTATTTATGATGAAAAAGTAGGAAAAGCATCGGGTGTACGAGTGATAGATACAATCACCAAAGAAAGTATTGATTATAAGGCACGAATTATTTTTGTCAATGCCGCGGCTCTCAATTCTAATCTGATTTTATTAAATTCTACTTCTAATCGTTTCCCGAATGGACTTGGAAATGATAATGGTATTTTGGGGCAATACATTGCATTTCATCAATATCGTGGACAAGGTGGAGCAACTTTTGAAGGCTATACTGATAAATATTACTACGGCCGCCGACCTACTTCAGCGTTCATGGCATCGTTCAGAAATGTTGAAAAACAAGAAACCGATTTTCAGCGTGGCTATATGGTGGCGTTTTCGGCAGGACGTGGCTCGTGGCAAAGAGGCTCTCAGCCCGAGGCTTTTGGGGCTGATTTCAAGGAAAGTCTTACACACCCAGGAGATACATGGAGTGTTTATATACAGATGCAAGGCGAGACGATTCCGAAAAAAGAAAACCATGTAAGATTGAGCAAAGACAAAACCGATGCGTGGGGAGTTCCTCAGCTTATTACGTCGATTGGTTATGATGAAAACGACCACAAAATGATGAAAGATTTTCATATCCAAGCCTCCGAAATGCTCGAAAAAGCAGGTTGCAAACACATCAATATGTTTGATAGTAAACAAAACCCAGGTTTGGATATTCATGAAATGGGTGGCGTAAGAATGGGAAAAGACCCAAAAACTTCACTACTCAATGAGTGGAACCAACTACACGCTTGCAAAAACGTTTTTGTAACTGACGGTGCTTGCATGACTTCTATCGGGAACCAGAATCCATCGCTTACTTTCATGGCACTTACCGCTCGTGCGGCCAATTTTGCAGTTAGTGAATTGAAAAAGAAGAATTTGTAGGAGTATTTTTAAGGAAGCCTTCGGACTGGACGTCCTCATTGAACGAAGGCTTCCTTAAAACACAATTTGAACAATTTCAGTGCGTTCTGAATAAAAGAATCTACATGAAAAAACTACAAATCTACCTACTTTATTTTTTACCATTTACTGGTTTTGGACAAGACCATTCTATCGAAAAACATCAGAAGGGTATCTCTTTAGAAGCATTCGGTATTAGCCCATTTGGTTCGCTCAATTTTGACTACGCCTTGCATCGCACCAAACGAGGCTTTTTTAGTTTACAAGTTGGTATAGGAATTATGTCAACGATTGAAGACCAATGGTCGTTTCCACAAGCAATTTCTTATAACTACCTCATTAATAAATCAGCTAAAATGAAAGACCCGTGTAAGCCAAATCCAAAGCTTAGTAATGAAACTTTTTTAGAAATCGGATACGGTCAAATCTTTCACTCAAATCAAGGAACTATTCGGAATATCGAATATGCAATGCCAATCATTGGCTTTAGAACTCACTTCACCAAAAATATTGATAAAGAATTTTATATAAAATTTAGATTTACTCCTAATTTAGTTAAATCTCACCCAACTTTTACAGGTTTGGCATTGGGAAAGGTCATTTAATAAACAATAATATTCCGAAAAAAAACACTACTCTCAAGGTTCAACCTCCACAATCACTCGCTCATAACGAGTCAAAGCAGGATTTCCATTGTCCGTAATGGCCAAAATAATGTGCATTGTTCCATTACGAGTACTTTTGGGTATAATAAACCATGCTTTTTCCCTATCAGCATCTTCAATCTTTAATGGATTTCCCGTGCGGGCTGTTGCAATTGTAAATGTGCCTACTTCTGGGTAATAAAACCATTTGTATGAAAGTGCGTTTCCGTCTGGGTCGCTCGAACCTTCAGCACTGAGGTTGATTTTATCGCCCACTTTGGCCTTAATGTATTTTTCACCACTGATTTTTGCTACTGGCGGATGGTTTGCCTCTTTATAAGGCTTGATGCTCCAGTCCATTCGGGCTTCAAAATCATTCTGAAAAGCCTCACGCCAACGCCAAATGGTAGCTTTATTGCTGGTATGCCAACTGCTATCTGTACCAAAAACTTCATCTTCGGCATCTGTCCAAAGGGGGCGAGTTTCGGGTTCTAAAAACCATTTTTCGGTACGTGGTTGATAAAATTCGTACCTTCCGCCCCAGCTTCCCCAATTTGGATCTTCAGAACTTCCTAAACCATTGTTTATCAGGTATAAAAAACTCGGAGTATCTCCCTCCATCAAAAACTTAGCAAACGGATATTGCTGACCCAACGGTCCTTTGCTACGAATGTGCGTATCAAGCCACGGATTATCAACGATTCTGAAATTCCCCCCAGCAAATCGACCATGAAATTTATCACCACTGATACCCGACCAAGTGGCAAAATGATATCCACCTAAAGCATGAAACCCTGGACTGGCAATATAGAATAGTTTCGTAAATGTCTTTCTAATCCATGGGCCGCTATCATCTTGGTCTGAGATGGCATAAACTCTTAATTTTGCCACAAATTTCTCAACTTCTTTGGCATTTCGGGTATTTTTAATTTTCCAGAGAGCTTGTGCCAAACAATTGGGGCCTCCCCAAACCAACACCCAAACTGGACGAGCGTCTGCACGGTCAATAGATTGAATAATTAACTCAGAACCATCAGAATCCATACCTTTACCCACTGCCTGCATACCGTAATCGGGTCGGCCATCTTTAATAAGCGAAAGGAGTTTTTCGGCACTCGGAAAGCCTGATTCGTGAAGCGAAAGATTTGGCTGTACTTTTCCGTAGGATTCTACAATTTCTTTAAGTCGCCACGAAGCAACTTTGTTTTTTTGATGAACAGAAGTAGTAGCGACCAAACCTTCTACCTCGAACTGATTGGAATAGGTAAGAAAACGCACCGTTGACATCGCATCGTCGGGTTCGTTTTCAATATCGGTCAAAACAATTACTCTTGGCTTGGTATTTTGGGCATAGAGTTTTGAGCAAAAAAGTATGATAATCAGTAGTTTAGAAATTTTCATTATTAAAAATAAAGGTTGAATTTTAAAATTATTTCAGCCATTCCCAGCGTTTTGCCCAATCACTAAGATATGCTTTTCGGTGTTTAGAAAGTGTTTTTGCTCCTTGTTGACCATTCAAAAAGTATTCTGGATTGGACAAGTCACCGTACCAATATTTCCCCAGTTTATAATCATCTTTATTGGGCTTCCCGGGCCACGGAGCTGTACTCGTATATTCACCTTTTTGTCCGTCCAATTCATTGATTTTACTGTGGATGATATATGAACTGACCTCTGGCTTTTTGGAAGAATATCGAACTCCATAAACCCCGTTACCAAGATAATACCCTGGCCATTCTTGTTTTTGTATTTCAACAGTAAAACAAGAGGAATCGGCTGGAATTGTTATGTTGGGGCCTTTAAACCGCCATTCTACCACTCCGTAAGCAGGAAAGCTATCTGCTTTGGTGGTGTTTCTCTCAAAAATATGCCTTGAACTGTAAGTAATAGGCGTATACTGTCCGCCCCAACTCTCACCAGATGGATCATTGGGATTTCCTTTCATCAAATAGGCCAACGAAGGAGTATCGCCCATTTTGATATATCCTTTGTAATAATTGATAAAATCAGCACCCATTATGCCTCGGCCTTTGATAAAATTTTCGTAATAAGCAGCATCATGCATATTGGCGGGTGCATTTTCATCTTCCATAAACCAACCCCGATAAGTAGCGTTAGACTCTATCATCCAGAGGTTTGGGTGATGCTCCACAATGTATGAATAGGCATTGATGCTCCATTTTTTGTTTGGTCCACCAATCCAAAATACCTTTATTTTGCTTTCAATTTCGGGAGCGTCGTGCAGGGCTTGAGCTAAATCTTCCAAACCACCCCAAACCAACACCCAAAGCGGTTGATTCGACTTCTTCTTGGCACATCTAACTATCCAATCTGAGCCTTCCGATGATTTTCTAATTCCTGCATATGGTGCTGATTCTGTTTCTCCTTGTTTACAAACAGCCCTTAGAGAATCGGGACTCGCAAGTTTTGAATTATGCTTTTTAAGTTTCGAAAAATCCTTTTCGTACAAATCAATCATATCTAAAAGGTTATTTTTTCGTCCTTTTCCGAATGGAGAAGACACCAAACCTTCTATTTGAAATAAATCTGAATACATCATCAGATGTACCATTGACTGATTGTCGTCGGGGTCGGTTCCGCCAATGTCGGTACTTATTAATACGTGTATTTTTTCAGATTTTTGAGCAAAAACAAATCGCTTTGAAGATATAAATAAGCCCAAAAAAAACATTAAGGTTAAATATTTGACTCTCATTTTAGTCATTTTTTTTAGACATCTTTTCTCTCAAAAAAAAGTTAGTCATTAACACTTACCTTTTTGATTAACCAAAAATAACGATAATTTAAATAAAAAATCAAAACAGATAAATTTACTATCAGGTATGATAGAAATGATTTACTTTCATCTGTCATAAACAAAAAAACGAAGCACCTTTCGATGCTCCGCCTTCATACTCGGTTCATTAATCTACTCAAATATTGTTTGAGATCTTAATTTATTTATCAAGTTTCGTCAACTCACCTTTGCTAAATGGTTTCGTTTCTACGAAAACTTCCTTTCCTTTTTTATTTACAAATCCACTTTTTCCGAGGATACTCACACGAGCCATTCCTTCCGAGAAATTATAAGCTTCGTCATAAATCAGCGGTATAATTTCTTCTCCCAATTTATCAATAAATCCATGTTTTCCTGCAATTGCTACTCTTGCTACACCTTCCGAGAACCCCCAAATATTGTCATATTTAACAGGAGTTACTTCTTTACCAGTTTGGTCAATTACACCGTATTTACCTTTTACGCTCACAACTATCAAACCCTCAGACGAACCTTCGATGAAATCATAGATAACTGGCACAACTACGTTTCCTGTTTTATCAATCACTTTCCATTTACCTTTACTACGCACAACGGCTAAGCCTTCCGTAAAATTATCAACTTCGTCAAAAGCATCAACAACAGACAAAGAGTCATTTTTGTCAATAAACCCCCATTTTTTATTATCGGTTTTTACTGCGGCACGGCCTTCTGCAAAACTCTTGGCAGATTTATATCTTAATGGAATAATCTGAATACCTTTTTTATCAATGAAACCATATTTGTTTTCAATAGCCACACAAGCCATTCCTTCAGAAAAACTCTCTGCTTTATCGAATTGCGGATGTGCTACATAATTATTCTTTCCATCAATTACACCCCATTTCCCATTATGTTTCACAAAAGCCAAGCCTTCGCTGAAACTCAATACGTTTTCATACTGAGGAGTAATCTTCAATTTACCTTTTTTATCTACAAAACCCCATTTTTCGCCAAGTCTGACGGCTGCCATCGACTGCGAAAAATTCAGTGCTTCGTCATAAACAAAATCAATTATTTCTTTGCCTAATTTATCAACAAAACCCCATTTGCCATTTTTTTCTACTGCTGCCATGCCTTCGCTCATATCGTAGGCATTTTCGTATATGGCTGCTACAACCTCTTTTCCTCTTTTGTCAACAAAACCAACTTTATTATTACTTTCAACACGAGCAATTCCTGATTGAAAATCACTTAATTGTGTAACTGATGTAAATTTCATTTTTGCTTCTTGGGCAAAAACATTACCCGAAAGCAAAGCAAGACCTAAAAACAGGCTTTTCTTTAAGTTGTTGTTAAAAAGATTATTCATGGGATTATATGGTTATTAGGAAAACAAACTTGTACACTATATATATTATCTCGCCAAACCTGTGCCAATCGCACCTTTTTAAATGGAATCTTACCTAACGGATACATTTATCAATTTGGCAGGTTTATCAACACGATTTGGGAGGTTTGATTTTTAATTTCACTAAAGCGTCAAACTCAGTGCCAAGCTTGCCCTAAAAAACATAAACTTAGCCAGCGGATACATTACTGAAATGTGGAGAAATACCCAAAAAACATTACCTTTGTGCAAAAATTCGGCAACGAAAATATACAGACATTAATTTGACAGCTTCATAAATGAAAATTTCGTACAATTGGTTAAAGGGCTTGATTGATATTAAGGAATCGGCCGAAGAAATTGGTAAATTATTAACCGCTACTGGCTTAGAAGTAGAAGGCATCGAAGAAATTGAGTCGATAAAAGGCGGCTTAAAAGGTTTTGTGGTGGGCGAAGTGCTTACTTGTGAGACTTTTATGGTCAAAGAAAAACAATTAAGTTTAACAACCGTAGGCATCGGTGCTGAAACACCTTCTACGATCGTTTGTGGTGCCGCCAACGTAAGAGCAGGACAAAAAGTAATCATTGCTACGCTCGGAACAACCATTTATTTTGAAGATGGAAAATCATTTGTAATCGAAAAACGTAAAGTTTATGGGCATCCGTCAGAAGGTATGATTTGTGCTGAAGATGAGATTGGAACTGGGCATTCGCACGATGGAATCTTGGTTTTGGATACTACACTGCCGAATGGTACGCCAGCGATAGAATATTTCAAATCAATCGGAAAATCGTTTGAAGCTGATTATCAAATCGAAATTGGTCTTACGCCAAACCGTGCTGATGCAGCATCGCATTTGGGCGTGGCTCGTGACCTTAGAGCCGTTTTGGGTCGTGAAATTAAAATGCCTTCTATCGAAAACTTCAAGCCAGTTTCTCAATCCACAGATTTTCAAGTGGTTTTAGAAAATACCGAGGCTTGTCCACGTTTTTGTGGTTTAGAAATTCGTGGAATAACGGTGAAAGAATCGCCAGAATGGTTAAAAAATGCTTTATTAGCTATAGGTTTGAATCCAATCAGCAATATCGTTGATATTACAAATTATATTTGCCACACACTCGGGCAGCCGATGCACGCTTTTGATGCTGACGAGGTAAAAGGACATAAAATTGTGGTACGTGTGCCAGAAAAAGGTACAAAATTCACTACACTGGATGGTACAGAACGCACACTTTCGGGAAGTGATTTGATGGTTTGTAATGCCGAAGAACCAATGGCAATTGCAGGTGTTTTTGGTGGTCAAAAATCGGGTATTAAGCCAGCTACACAAAATGTATTCTTAGAAGTAGCCTATTTTAGTCCAGTTTGGGTGCGTCGAACTGCTACTTTTCACGGTTTAAAAACCGATGCTTCGTTCCGTTATGAGCGTGGCACTGACCCAAATATGCCTCCATTTGCGATTCGCCTGGCGGCAGTTTTGATTCAAGAATTGGCAGGTGGAGAGATAATCGGCGAACCAATTGATGTTTATCCAAATCCAATTGCCAATTTTGAAATTACAGTAAAACATAAAAACATCAATCGCCTAATTGGTAAAAATTTAGATGACCGTTTGATTCATAAAATCCTGAAAAGCCTTGATATTGAGATTTTGAGCGATAACGGCAGCGAAATGCAAGTAAGCGTTCCTCCATATAGAGTGGACGTAACTCGTGAGGCTGATGTGATTGAAGAAATTTTGAGAATTTATGGTTTTGATAATATTGAGTTATCAGAAACACTTCAAACAGATTTCCTATCATCGTTTGCGGAGAAAGATGCTGATAAATTACAATTCCGTATTATTGAATTATTAGCAGCGAATGGTTTTAACGAAATTCAAACACTTTCAATAACTCGACCTGCTTATAATCAAGCACTTGAAGCAACCGCAAAGGGTGAAACGGTAGTGCTATTGAACCCATTGAGTGAAGAACTTTCGGTGATGCGTTCGAGTCTTTTATTGACTGGAATGGAATCTGTGGCGTATAATATTAATCGCCGTCAGAAGGATTTAAAGTTATTTGAATTCGGACGTAGTTATTTCAAAAAAGACGATAAATATAAAGAAAATAAGCATTTAGGTGTTTGGATGACGGGAAATCGTCAGTCAGAATCTTGGGCGAGTACGAGTACACCTTTGGCTTTCCATGATTTGGCTTTGGTTGTGCAGAAAGTCTTGAAGGCAATGAAAGTTGTGAAATTTGACACACAAGAAGCTGATTCTTCGGTTTTCCAATATGGTCTTACTTATTTAATCAACAAAAAGCCAGTCGTTAGTTTGGGTTTAGTAAAACCACAACTGGCTAAATTGGCAGATGTAAAACAATCAGTTTTCTACGCTGATTTCGATTGGGAATATTTATTAAAACAATATTCGGGCAAAGTCGCTTTTGTTGAGATTCCAAAATTTCCAGAAGTACGTCGTGACCTTTCGTTAGTGATTGATTCGGAGGTGAAATTTGAGCAAGTTTCGGCCATTGCAGCTAAAACTGAGAAGAATTTACTCCAAAGCATCAACGCTTTTGATGTCTATGCAGGCGAAAAACTGGGTGAAGGAAAAAAATCTTACTCTGTTAGCTTCACACTCATCGACAAAGAAAAAACTTTGACCGATGATGTGATCGATAAAACAATGCAACGCCTCATTGTAGCCTACGAAAAAGAACTTGGAGCAGTGATTAGAAAATAATTATAGTCGCCCATTAAAATGGGGACTGATGGAACAACGAATGAAAAATTTACATGAATAATCGGACTTGAAGTCCGATTATTTTTTTATAAATTCTTTCCTTTGTTCCCTTAGTCGGTCAATTTATTGACTGAATGATAGATTGAATTAGTTTTTTTCGCTCAAAAATGTAATCTTTTTAACAGAAAAGCGTCTAAAGAAAAACTAAAACAATTTTACGAATGAAAAAGTATGTAATGCTGGCCATTTCGGCAGCTATTTTGAATATTTGTGTTGTAAATACAAGTGTAGCAAATACTCCTAATTTAATAATTGCTCAAGACGAAACTCCAGAAGCTGAAATCTTATTGGATAAAGCTATTGAAGCCGAAGCGGCAGGAAATCAAGACGCTCTTTTAAGTTCCTTGACGGCTGGTACGGCTGCTCTCGAAAAAGAAGCCAAGGCTGATAAAGGAAGTTTTAAAGATAAACTTTTAAGTCAAGTTGGTACATTACAAAAATTTGCACCAATGGTAAAAAGTGGACTTTTAAAAGGCGATATGCTCAAAAAAGTGATTAATACCGTAAAAATGCTTTTGGCTGCCAAACGAATTGAAAGTGCCCTCGGTGGTTCAAATCTACTCGGAAATATAAGTGGCTTGACCAAAAACTTAGGTTTGATGAAAGCGGGTTTGCCGGCCTTGGGTGGAGAATCTCAAAACAAACTCGGTGGTTTATTAAATACAGCCATAAGTAGCGTAGGTAATCTTAGTAAAGGAGGAATGACCGCCAAAGCTGCCGAACCAGCCGTAAAAAAACAGCTCGGTGGAATCTTAGATTTTGTGAAAACAGCGATTTAAAATAGATATGAATTATGAGATATGAAATACCCAAATTCATATATCATAATTCATATTTCATATCTCCTGGCATAGCTCAATCAAAACTCCATTTGTACCTTTTGGGTGTAGGAAACACACCAATTTATTATCAGCACCACGCTTCGGGATTGGGTTTAAAAGTGTGAACCCTTCTCCTTCCAAACGTTTCATTTCTGCCAAAATATCATCTACTTCAAAGGCAATATGATGTATGCCCTCGCCTTTTTTCTCAATAAACTTTGCGATTGCACTATCAGGATTTGTGGCTTCCAAAAGTTCAATTTTAGTGGCATTTATTTTAAAAAAAGAAGTTGTAACTCCTTCACTTTCAACACTTTCTGATTTATATGGAGGAATATTAAATAGCTTTGTAAATAAATCATTCGAGGCTGCAATATCCTTCACTGCAATACCTATATGTTCGACATTAGTTAGCATAATCTGTTGTTCAGTAGAATTGTGATTGTAGTAAGTCGGTGAACTGTGGACAATCGACTGTTGACTTTTAAAAAATTCTGTCTCAAAAGAATGGAAATTTCATGGAAAAATCTAACTTGCATCTCAAATAATCGCTAAACGATATAGAAACACGATTCCATGACCTATTCAAAGGGTTTGCATATATTGGCCGAGATTGATACCGCTGCAATCGAAGCTCTGACAGATTATGCAGCAACCAAACAATTATTACAGAAACTCATCGAAAAACACCGACTAACGATTGTGGGTGAAGTTTTTGCTAATTTTGAAGGTGGAGGTTTTACGGGTGTGTATTGCTTGACGGAATCTCATATTTCGATTCACACTTGGCCAGAGTTTGGGCGAGTTACTTATGACGTCTTTTTATCTAATTTTCGGAATAATAACGAAGCCATCGTGCGAGATATTCACCAAGAACTCGTTGCGTTTTTTCAACCGACTGCATTAAATCTAAACGAACTTTATAGATAGATGAAGCAACGTATATGCACTAAATGTACAAATAAGATTTCGATGAACGACAACGACACTTTTGTTGCTTGTCCGAAATGCTTTAGCTATCAAGAAGTTACCGAAAACGGAATGAAGTTTCTTTCTTCCTTCAAAAATTCCAATCGCCCGAAAGAAGTATGCTTTGAGTTAGGTCAAAGTATCAGAGTTAATGGAACATCTTATACCATTACAGGAATTACACAGAGAAATGATTCGAAATATAAGTCGTTTAAATGGCGAGAGTATAATCTGAAAAACGATTTAGGCGAAGATGCGTTTCTGAACGAATATAATGGTAACTGGTTATTGGTAAAACCTTTGAGCGAAGAGCCTCAAACTTATGTAAAAGGTGATTTAACATTAACTTATGAAAATTCAACATTCTCTCTTTTTCAAGCATATCACCAAGAAGTTAATTGGGCAATAGGCAACTTTAATTTCGATATTACCGATGTTGATAAACTTTACAGTCGAGAGTTCATCGCTCCACCAAAAATGTTGATTTATGAAGTTCAGAAATCTTCTAAAGAAACAAATCCTGAATGGTATGAAGGAGAGTATGTAGATAATACTGAAATTTACCAAGAATATTTAAAGCTGAATAGTGGAAACGGATTCCCATCGAAAATTGGCGTAGGGGCAAGCGAGCCTTACAAAAGTCAATTTTACTACAAAGATACTTTAAAAATGAGTTTGATTACCTTAGCTGTAATCTTGGCAATTCAGTTATATTTTATGGCAACCTCGCCCACCACTACGGTTTTTAGAGAAACTTTCAGTGTGGCGGATTTAAAAATTGATTCAACCAGCACTAATCTGACTTCTGCCAAACCTATTGTTTCAAAAAGTTTTTCGATTGATAAAACAGGGAAAATTGAAATCGAACTTACTTCTGGCGTAGATAATTCGTGGTTAGAGTCGAGTATCACAATGGTTAATGAAAGTACGCTCGAAGAATTACCAATTGTGATTGGAAATGAGTTTTATCATGGTTACGAAGGTGGCGAAAAATGGACGGAAGGCTCAACTAATGCTTCAAAAGATTATTCGGAAGTTCCCGCTGGCAAATATCATTTATTGATAGAAACAATCACTCCAGCAACTAATGGTGGCACCTACGAAGTAAAACTTCAAACTGGCGGAATTTATTGGATAAACATTTTTATTATGCTATGCTTAATTGCTATTTTGCCGATAGTAAAATATTTTCAAGAATATAATTTTGAAAAAGAACGCTGGGCAGATAGCGATTTTTCACCTTATAATTATGATGAAGAATGAAATTAGATAACCGATATAAAATCATGTATGCCGCTTTTCTGATGGTGATAGTTGGCTACTTTGCCTATTCGCTGCAAGTTGGGAAACTTTTTTATGAGTTTAGCACCAAAAGCCAATGGGACGGTAGCAATAGCCGAACATCAGGAGTGAACCGTTTTTATCATAAATGAAAATAGAACACAGATTCTTATGATTTTTAAGATAAAAATATGATGCAAAGTCTTGAAGAATCATAAAAATCTGCGTTCGATTCTTTTTTTGAACCATTCAAAAACCTAAAAAATATGACCGACATCCTTAGCCTCAAATACGTTTATGCCTCAGTAATTTACTCGCTGATTGGTATTTTTATTTTGGTAATTTCGTTCGTAATTCTTGAAAAAATCACGCCCGAAAATATCTATAAAGAAATCGTTCAGAAAGGAAATACCGCTTTGGCGATTATAGCAGGGGCATTTATCATAGCCGTTGCCATTATTATTAGTTCGGCCATTCATGGATAAGAGTTCGGCAAAAATTCCAATTCTCCTGCTTTTTTCGGTGTTTCTGGTGGCTACTTGCGGGCTTATCTATGAGCTAATTGCGGGTACGTTGGCCAGTTATCTTATGGGTGACTCTATTAGTCAATTTTCAATCATCATCGGATTATATCTTTTTTCGATGGGAATTGGCTCATTTTGCTCAAAATATTTTGACGAAAACCTACTCGATTGGTTCATACAAATCGAGCTTTTGGTTGGACTCGTCGGCGGAATCACATCGAGCGTTTTGTTTGTGATTTTCAATAGTGTCGATTCTTTTCAATGGATTTTGTATGGGCTCATTAGTCTGACGGGTATTTTCGTTGGCCTCGAAATTCCGTTATTGATGCAAATCCTCAACAAAAGTAATTTTGGGTTTAAAGACATCATTTCCAAAGTTTTTACTTTCGATTATGTCGGAGCTTTGCTTGCTTCTATTCTATTCCCTTTGGTTTTTGTGCCAAAAATGGGACTGATTCGTACCTCTTTTTTCTTTGGAATTCTCAATACTTTAGTGGCTTTGTTGGTGCTTTATAATTATTCTGCCCAACTCAAATACCGCCTAACACTTTGGTTTCAAGCCATTTTTGTTTTTATTTTACTCACATTGGGCTTTATTTTTTCTGATAATATATTGTCATGGGCCGAGGCAACGACTTATGACGAAAAAATCATTTTTGCTAAATCTTCGCCTTATCAACGCATTGTGTTGACTCGACAAGGTAGTAATATCAAACTTTTTTTGAATCGAAATTTGCAATTTAGCTCGTTCGATGAATATCGTTATCACGAAGCATTGGTGCATCCGCTTATGACTTTTACAAAAAAGCCCGAAAAAGTTTTGATTTTGGGTGGCGGTGATGGTATGGCGGTGCGTGAATTACTAAAATACGAAGGTGTGAAAGCCATCACGCTCATTGATTTAGATGCCGATATGACGAATTTGTTTCGGAGAAATGAAATGCTCACAAAATTGAATCAAAATGCACTCAATAGCCCTAAAGTTAAGATTTTGAATCAAGATGCCTTTTTGTGGATAAAGCAAAATAAAACCCTTTTCGATGCCATTATCATTGATTTTCCCGACCCGAATAATTTTGCTTTGGGAAAACTCTACTCTAATACTTTTTATCGTGAACTTACACACACACTCGCACCCGAAGGCTTAATAGTAGTGCAGTCAACTTCGCCTTTTATGGCTCCAAAATCGTATTGGTGTGTCAATAAAACCTTACAATCAGTGGGTTTTAAAACGCTGCCTTATCATGTTTTTGTGCCATCTTTTGGCGATTGGGGGTATGTTTTGGCTACGAAAAGCGATTTTAATAAGATTCAGAATTTCCCCGAAAACCTACGTTTCATGAATGATGCTGCTTTTGAGCAAAGCAAAGTTTTTCCGAAAGACATGGCACAACAAGAAACCGAAGTAAATAAACTCAACAACCAAATTTTGGTGCAGTATTTTGAAGAAGAATGGGCAAAAGTGATGTAGGCATATCTCGCAAAGAGTTTCTTGAGTTATCGGGAATCGCACTTTTGGGTAGCACTCTGGGGCTACAAACACTTACTTCTTGCGAATCAGCCACTGTTATTCAAGGGCAAATCGTTGGAGCAAATCACGCAATTGGACATTTACTTCGTAAGGCCATTTCTTTGCCAATTCATCAATCACACCAAACAAAAATTCTGATTATAGGTTCTGGAATATCTGGACTCACGGCTGGCTATTTTTTACAAAAGGCAGGCATAAAAGATTTTGAAATTTTAGAACTTGAAAGCCACATTGGCGGAAATTCTACTTTTGGAGAAGATACTTCAGGGCGGTATCCGTGGGCAGCACATTATTTACCAATTCCGAGTCCAGAAAACAAAGAATTGATTGATTTTTTGTCAGAAAATAAGATAATTACGGGTTTTGACGAGAATCATTTGCCGATTTATGATGAATACGCTCTTTGTTTTCACCCCGATGAAAGGCTTTTTGTAAAAGGTTTCTGGCAAGAAGGCTTGATTCCGAACATGGATATTTCGGAAGAAGAAAAGAAACAAATTGGTGCGTTTTTGTCAAAAATGAATACCTTCAAAGCAGCCAAAGGCAATGACCAAAAATGGGCTTTCACGATTCCGTTGGCGTATTCATCAAACGATTCCAGTTTTACTGAATTAGATAAAATCAGTATGAAAACTTGGATGGAGCAAAATGAGTTTACTTCCAAAGCACTACATTGGTACGTAAACTATTGTTTATTAGATGATTATGGAACTTCGATTGCCGAAACTTCGGCTTGGGCTGGCATTCATTATTTTGCTTCTCGAAAAGGTAAAGCCGCCAATGCCAAAGACGATGATGTATTGACATGGAGCGAAGGAAATGGTTTTCTGATGAAACTTTTGGCCAAAAATCAATTAAATAATATAAAAACTCAGCGTTTGGCTTATCAAATTGAAGAAAAAAATGGAAAAGTTTCAGTGGATGTATATGATTGGAAAACAGAAAAACGAGAACATTATACAGCCGAACAAATAATTTGGGCAGTTCCGCAGATGCTTCGCCCATACTTAATGCCACAACAGAAATCTGATTTTATCAAAGATTTTTCCTATTCGCCTTGGATGGTTGCCAATATTCAAACCATACCTTTCGATACTGGCAGAGGACAAGCTTTATCGTGGGATAATGTGATTTATGAAGGAAATGGACTGGGTTATGTTTTATCGAATCATCAAGAACTCGCTCAAGACCAAAAAACTTGGCAACTAACTTATTATAAGCCACTTGTCGATGCAAAACCTGTTGATGAACGCAAAAAAGCAATAGCAAAAACCTACGAAGAATGGAAAAACGAGGTATTGGCTGACCTAAAAAAAGCACACCCAAAAATCGAAGAATCAATCTTGAAAATAGATATAAAACTTTGGGGACACGCCATGATTCGTCCAACGATTGGCTTTATTCATGGTCAAGCTCGCCATGAAGCACAACAATCGCTCAACAACAAAATTCATTTTGCCCATTCTGATCTTTCGGGGGTTTCGATTTTTGAAGAAGCATTTTTTCATGGATATGAAGCGGCAAAGAAAATAATAAAATATTATGCAAACTCAAACTTGGATACACTCAGCTAAATACGATTTGAGTTTTATTATTGCTCCATCGTTTTTGGCTGTTATATTGCTGTTTTTCTTTCCCGAAAGTTGGCTTTGGTCAAACGAAATGCCCAATTGGGCATGGTTTGGAATGGTGCTTTTGATTGATGTTTCGCATGTTTATAGTAGTTTGTATCGCACTTATTTTGATAAAGTTTCGCTACAAAAACATAAAAAACTATTGCTTTTTACACCAATTTGGGTAGTTTTAGTAGCTGGGAGTATTCATTATTTTTCCGAAGCAGTCTTTTGGCGATTGGCTGCCTATTTGGCAGTTTATCATTTTATTCGTCAACAATATGGTTTTCTGAAACTTTACACCCGCACCGAAGGCATGAAGCAAATTGATGTTTGGATGATTTATATAGTAACGGTTTTCCCGATGCTTTACTGGCATTTGTCAGAGCAACGCAATTTTATGTGGTTTACGGCTAAAGATTTTCTGTTTTACACCAATCAAAATTTGGCCAATTTACTAAAATACGCTTTCTGGGTTTGGGTAATAATCTACTACTTTTTAGTCATTAAAGATTACATCCAAACTCGACAAATCAACTTGCCCAAGACTTTACTGATTATATCTACAATGCTTACTTGGTATCTCGGAATTGTCTATTTCAATGGCGATATGACATTTACAATGCTCAATGTCGTGGCTCATGGCGTGCCGTATATGGCTTTGGTTTATGCTACTGAACAAAAGAAAGCCTATAAAAAAACTGGCTTTTGGAAGTTGCTTTTCTCCAATTTTGGCATTCTTATTTTTATCGGAATTTTATTTGTTTTGGCCTACGTCGAAGAAGGTTTTTGGAATGGTCTCGTTTGGCACGAATATGATGAGTTTTTTGTATTTTTTCCAAACATTAGTCTGACCAACAATCTTTGGTTTTCTATCACAATCGCCTTGCTATCAATGCCTCAGATTACACACTATATTCTCGATGGTTATATTTGGAAGCGAGACTTTTAGAGGAGTTCACAGAAATGATACTTAAACGATTTCTATACAAACTATTTTTTAAAACTAATCTTTTTCATTCACAGTAATCTGATAATTAACTAAAGAGAGTATTGCTCTAATGGGCAATTTCAGTTTTTTGAGTAGCCTATTTCTTTCTTAACCCAAATCAATTTTTTAAATGATAAGTTTTCAGAGTTTTGTATCATTAAACTTATCAAATAAAATGAACAGAAAAACCTTACTATCAACACTTTGGGTATTTGTAACGATTAATTATCTCTATTGCGACCTCATTGGACTCATGGACGCTTCGTTCTTAAAACAATACCTTACGGGAAACGTTGAGGGAATGAAAATCAATGAGAAATTCTTATTGGCAGCAGGAGTTTTGATGGAAATTCCTATTTCGATGATTCTTTTTGCAAAAATCTTAAAAGATAAACCCAATGCAATCGTAAACATAGTGTCCGCATTTATCAAAACTTCGGTAATGATTTTGACGCTTTTCCTCGGAAAACTTACTATTTATTACCTTTTCTTTGCTTCAATTGAGATTTCTACCACTGTTTTTATACTTGCTTATGCAATCGGTTGGCTCAAAGAAATTAACGCTTTGAAGCCAAGCGTTTCCTAATCCTACTCAAAGATTCAGGTTTTACACCTATATAACTCGCCAATTGATATTGCGGAATGCGTTGGATAAGGTCAGGACGAGATTCTACTAAGCGTAAATACCTTTGTTCGGGCGTATCAGTCAGATAAGCCATCATCACTTGCTGATATTCGGCAAAGGAATTTTCTACTATTTTTCGAGCGATAGACTCTAACCTTGGGTGGTTTTTAAATAAATCTTGTGCCGAATTATCATTTCCTATCAATACAATACAGTCTTCTTCACAAACCCAATAAAAGGTTGAAGGTTTTTCTTCATCAAAACTACCCAACGAAATTACCCATTGGTCTTCAGTAAAAAATGCGGTCGTTTTCTCTTCGCCATCAATCAAACAATATTGTCTTATCAAGCCTTTAAAAACAAAATAAGTATTTTTGGTCGATTGTCCTTCTTTCAAGAGTAGTGTGTTTTTTTCATATTCTTTCACCACCGAACTATCATAAATAACTTTTGCTTCGGCTTCCGAAAGGGGCGAAATGCTGGAGAAATAATTGATTAGTTTTTGTTTCATAGCTTATCAATGCATTATTAAAGAGGTGAATCCTCCTCAAATTTACATACTTTAAACCCAAAATTACCACTTGAAATTTGATTAAATTAGGTTACTTAATGATTCTTATGATTTAACTATCTTCCAACCTTTTTTTAAAAAATAGTATCTTATCAGAAACATTTAATTTTAATAAACATGAAAAAGCAAAGTCTTATAATCTTTTTGTTAGCTACTTTTCTAATGGGTTCGGTGATGAGTTGTACTTCCGAAAATATCAGCACCGACTGCACGCCTACGAGCGTAATAACCGATAAAGCCTCGAAAGACGAAGATAATGTGGTATTAACACAATTATTCAAGGAAATTGAGAGTTTGAGCAACTCTAAAACTTGTGATAACGCTGGGCAATGGCTTTTCACTCCGATTGGGAAAAAAGCCTGTGGTGGACCAAGTGGTTACATTGCATATAGTTCTCAGATTGATGTTGCGTGTTTCTTGAAAAAAGTTGAGCATTATACCGCACAGACAAAAAAGTATAATACAAAACACGGCATTATGTCTGACTGCTCAATAACCACTTCACCCAAAACTGTTTCTTGCGAAAATGGCAAACCTATTTTAGTTTACTAAGCAGCGATTCAATTTATTACCAAAGCCCTAAATATCAAGGTTTAGGGCTTTTTTCTTACCAGTTTATTAATTAACTAAAGTTAAGTTTTTTTGATTTTTCAAGACTTAATTTTGTCCAATACAATCCGACTTTCATCAAAGGGCTACAGAGATACACTGAAATATTTATTTTGTTAATTAATTTTTTCACATAAAATCTACATTAAATAAAAACCATGAAAAAGCAATTAAATTTTATTTTTGCGTCAATCGCACTGGTATTTGTTCTTCAATCTTGCACAAAAGATGACGTTGGCTCTTCACCAAATGGTAGTGGTAGCCGAGCCATTAAATATGAAATTACTGGTAATTATTCGGGCGAGATGATTGTGGTTGCTGCCACAAACAACGATGATTTTGAAGTAATTGAGGTAAAAAAACTCCCTTGGAAACTTGAATTTACGGCTAAAGAATCTATCAAAACAATCGTTGCAACTGCACAGGGTTCGACTCCTGGTGTAGCAGGACAAACCGCTACTTTGAAAACTTATGTTGGCGGTACGGAAGTAAGTTCGGGAACTGGAACGGCTCTAAGTACAGGATTTATTTCATTGACTAATAAGGTATATATTCTAAAGTAATCGTATCTAACATTGCTGATGTTTTGTTTCTTTTAGGAAATTTACCACTCATATAAATTCTTTGTAAAAAAGGTAAATATTCTGCTCATTTGTGATTCGTTTTTCAAGAAATAAGCAAAAAATGAATCATTATTACGAAAAATTCTTCGATTATGTAGCCGAAATATTGGTTATGCCCGAAGCCGATAAAGAGCTTTGCCGACAATTATTTAAGCCTGTTTTTGTTCCGAAAGATACCATTATAGAGAAAGCTGAAAGTGTACATCAAAACCATACTTTCATTGTTTCTGGTTTCATGCGAAACTTTCATATTGATAGCAATGGCAATGAAATTACTAATGATTTGAACGAAGGATCAAGGTTTTTCACTTCTTATTTTCATTTTATGAATCGTACGGTTTCAAACGAAACCGTACATACCATTTCCGACTGCGAATTACTACAAATCAGTCGAGATGATGTCGATATTGCTGCCAGTCAAGGTATTACGCAAAAAGACTATACTGTTCAGATTTTGAATAAACGCTTAGAAATCAACAAACAACGGGCTTTCGATATGGCCAACCTATCAGCCGAAGAGCGTTATAGTAAATTTGTAAAAGAAAACCCAAACATCATTCGTAATGTACCATTGGGCTACATTGCTTCTTTTCTGGGCATTACACAAAGACATTTGAGTAGATTGCGTAAAGAAATCAGATGAAATCATTTGACAAATCAACACAGTACATTATGGAAAAACTTTTAGAGAACTTCAAACAAAAACGACTATTACAAATCTTCACCATCGGGCTTCGTTATCTTATCGGTTCGGCATTTGCATTTGCAAGTATCGTAAAAATTGAAGGGCAACGTTTTACATCAGAATCGGGCGAAAACGCTCCTATCAATAGTGCGTGGCACTTTTTTGAGACCATGTACCGCTCTGGTATTTATTGGAATTTTATTGGCTGGGGACAACTCTTTGCGGGTTTTCTGTTGATGTCACAGATTTTCAGTACACTTGGGGCTGTTGCGTTCTTTCCGATAATAACCAATGTTTTTTTCATTACAATTTCCTATTCTTTTGGGGGTACGCCATTTATTACTTTTCTGATGATTTTGGGCAATATCTATCTATTATTATGGGATTGGGATAAACTCAAAGTACTTGTGTATCCATCGGTCAACTATCAACATAAGCCCATTCCGTTTATGCAAAGAAGTGCGTGGATGTATCTCGGTTTCTTTTATTTTTTTATAACAATTCTGATGCAAAAAAGTGGACAATTCTTTGCCAGTCATGCCGATTTGGGTATTAATCCCTTCTTTTTTATGCTTGGCTGTCTGATTATGTTTTTAGTGGTAGGCATTTCAACGTTGATTGTACAACTCCGAAGAAAATGAGAGAAGTTAGGACTCAACTGGTCTATACTGAATTGTATCGGCTTGAAACTTTGCCTTCTAACAATAAAATTGCATTCAAATAGAGATAAAAACTTAATATTAATATGATAATTACTGAAATTTTAGATAAAATTGGCTATTTTTCAGAAGACGATATTCAACTTCTTAAAAATAGAATTATCCAAAAAGAGGTAAAAAAGGGTGATGTTTTATTGAATCAAACAGAAGTTTGTAAATCGGTTCATTTTATTGTTAAAGGAGCATTTTTGCAGTATAATTTTAAAGACGAAATTGAGCAAAATATTATTGACCTTCATCTTGAAAACGAATGGGTTTTGAATCAGCAAAGTTTTGTAAAGCAGAAACCTTCCGAAACCATCATCGAAGCATATACCGACAGCATCGTTTTTGAAATAAATATCAATACGCTTCATCAGTTAATTGGACAGTCGCCTGCATTTTTTCAATTAAGTAAAGTCTTAGAACCTGTACATTCTCGTATTCAGTTTTTTGATAATTCGTTCACGCCTTTACAAAAGTATCAGTTTCTACTTGAGAATCGAAGGGAAATCATACAAACTTTTCCGCTAAAAATTATTGCTTCATACCTAAAAATAACGCCCGAAACCCTAAGTAGGGTACGAGAAAAACTTGCCAAAGGACATTCTTGATTGTAATCAAGTTATATTTTGAAACTGTTTTTCTATTTTTAAGAACAAATTCAAAAAACAGAGCAATGCAACACAAAACTATTTCAATCAGACCATTTATTGGAGCAAAAAACTTTAAAATTTCTCGAAATTTCTATCAGGATTTAGGATTTCAGGAGGTGGTTTTAGGCACTGATTTTTCGTATTTTCATACCGATAAAATAGGCTTTTATTTACAAGATGCTTATGTGAAAGACTGGATTGATAATTCAATGGTATTTGTGGAAGTGGATGATACAAACCGTTACTATAATGAAATTTTGGCTCTTGATTTACAAAAAAAATATGAAGGTGTCAGGCTAACACCAGTCAAAGAATTATCGTGGGGAAAAGAATGTTTTCTGCATGACCCGTCGGGAATTTTATGGCATTTTGGCGAATTTTTCCATAAAGATTGATTTGAGCTCTCCTTTCTTGACTACAATCAAGTGTAAAGCACCAGATGGGTATCTACTTTTGTGACATCACAAAAAATAGATATTCAATGAAAATAAGTTTCCAAAAACTCGCTGGTTATTGTTTAATCATAGGCTCAATATTAATGGTTCTTACAATGTTTTTGCACCCAAGTGGTGGAAATCTGGAACACATTACTAAAATCGCCAAAGTGCTAATTATTAGTCATTCAATTGCCATTTTTTGCATTCCTATTATTGCTTTTGGTTTTTACGGATTGTCCGAAACTTTACAAACAAGTTCCAAAAGCTCTTATTTAGGTTTTACGTTCGTTGGCTTTAGCTTAGTTGCAGTGATGCTGGCTGGCTCTATCAATGGTTTAATCTTACCAATGTATGTTTATAAATTTTACAATAAAATGGGGCAAAATCTCGAAATTGTGAAACTGATAATCGGCTATGGCTCGAAGTTTAATAAAGCAATGGACTTCGTATTTATCAACGGTTTTTCGATTGCTATGCTTGTTTGGTCGGTTGTCATTATTCAGACATCAAAACTTCCTCGTTGGCTGGGTTTTTATGGTTTTATTCTTTTCACTTTTGTCATTATTGGTTTTTTATTAGACTTTAATTTCATCAGTGTTTGGGGATTTAGCATTTACATTTTCGGAATCGTAAGCTGGATAGTTTTCGTGGGATACTTCATGGTAAAAAACAAAAAAGCAACTTAATAAGCATTTAAACTAAAAAAACACCACTCATCCAAATAGGACATTTGTCTAATAAACATAGAGAATAGCTCACTAATTTTGAAAAAACAAAAAGCTATTCTTTATGAAAAACAATATACTTTCTATTGAAAAACCACCAAAAAAAACTAATTACAACCCCAAATTATTAGATTTTTCTGCAAAATTTTGGTTCATTATCGCTACTATTGGGCAATGGATTTTTGGGTTTTATGTAGTTTCAGTGTATCATGTTTCTACTTTCAAAGGTGACTTTGAAAAATGGAATACCGTACTTCCCAAAGGCTACGTAGCTGGCGACTGGAAAGGGAATCTAATGGTAGGAATCCATGTACTTTTAGCGGCAATTATGGTTATCGGTGGGCCATTACAGTTTATTCCTCAGATTCGAGAGCGATTCCGAACTTTCCACCGATGGTTGGGGAGAATTTATGTTTACACAGCAATTATTGTGAGTTCGGTGGGCTTCATCATGGTCTGGACTCGTGGCACGGTTGGCGACACATTCATGCACATAGCCAACAGTATGCAAACCTTTTATATTATAATTTTTGCGATTTTGGCAGTAAAATTTGCCCGAAAAAAGCAATTTGCCAAGCACCGAAACTATACACTTCGCCTTTTTATGGTGGCCAATGGCGTTTGGTTTTTTAGGGTTGGATTAATGGCGTGGTTAGTTGTCAATCAAGCTCCTGTGGGTTTCAATCCTGATACTTTTACGGGGCCTTTTTTGTGGGTATTATCAACCTTTGCTTATGCAGTTCCTATTTCATTGATTTTGCTGGAAATGTATTTTTATGCTCAAAAAACACAAAACCAACGATTTTCGACTCTTTCTTCGATAATTATTTTCTTGTTTACAATCATTATGGCAATCGGCATTTTCGGAGCCACAATGGGAATGTGGTTGCCCAGAATTTGAAAAAGCTTTTATTTAAACATGGAGATATTTAAACGAAACGGCATTTGTTGAACAGTCGTTTACCTTATTTTATCGGTAGTATTTTGCATGAAGCTATACACAAAAAAAGGTGACTCACGAGCCACCTTTTTTTGTTTGTTGTTCGAAAATTATACTAAATCGAAACGGTCAAGATTCATTACTTTTGTCCAAGCTGCAACAAAATCTTTAACAAATTTATCTTGAGAATCTTGGCATCCATAAACTTCAGCAATCGCACGAAGTTCCGAATTTGAACCAAAAATTAGGTCAACACGAGTACCTGTCCATCTAAGTTCGCCAGTCATACGGTTGCGTCCTTCAAACACATCTTGATGAGCCGAAGTAGCTTTCCATGTTGTTGATAAATCAAGTAAATTTACAAAGAAATCATTTGTAAGTGTTTCTTTACGAGAAGTAAACACACCATATTCTGAATGATTATAATTAGCATCAAGTACACGTAAACCACCAACTAAAACAGTCATTTCGGGAGCTGTAAGCGTCATCAACTGAGCTTTATCGATAAGCATTTCCTCTGATGTAGTTGTATAATGTTTCTTTTGATAGTTACGGAAACCATCGGCAATTGGTTCAAGCACAGCAAATGATTCTACATCAGTTTGCTCTTGAGAAGCATCCGTACGACCCGCTGCAAAAGGAACTGTGATTGCATGACCTGCATTTTTGGCAGCTTGCTCAACACCCGCACAACCAGCAAGGACAATTAAATCAGCGATAGACACTCTTTTAGCACCTGATTGAATGCTATTGAATTCTTCTTGGATACTTGTGAGTGTATCAAGTACTTTTGAAAGTTGAGTTGGATTATTTACTTCCCAATACTTTTGTGGTGATAAACGTACACGAGCACCATTTGCACCTCCACGTTTGTCTGAACCACGGAATGTTGAGGCAGAAGCCCATGCAGTCGAAACCAACTCAGATATTGATAAACCTGATGCTAAAATATTTGCTTTCAATGCTGCAATGTCATTTTCATCAATAAGTTCATGATTTACTGCTGGAACAGGGTCTTGCCAGATAAGCTCTTCAGTAGGTACTTCTGGTCCGAGATATAATGATTTTGGTCCCATATCACGGTGAGTCAATTTAAACCAAGCACGAGCAAACGCATCAGCAAATTGGTCAGGATTTTCAAAGAAACGTCTTGATATTTTCTCATAAGCAGGGTCCATTCGCAACGCAAGGTCAGTTGTAAACATGATTGGAGCGAAGCTTTTAGCAGGATTGTGAGCATCAGGCACTGTTCCTGCACCTGCTCCACCTTTTGGAATCCATTGGTGAGCTCCCGCAGGGCTTTTTGTCAATTCCCATTCAAAACCAAATAAGTTATTGAAGTAATTATTGCTCCATTGAGTTGGAGTTTGTGTCCATGCACCTTCCAAGCCACTGGTAATTGTATATTCACCATTACCCGTACCATAAGTATTTTTCCAGCCCATGCTTTGCTCAGCAATATCAGCCGCTGCTGGTTCTGGTCCAACATATTGGCTTGGGTCAGCTGCACCGTGAGCTTTTCCGAAAGTGTGTCCTCCCGCAATCAAAGCCACCGTTTCTTCATCATTCATAGCCATACGACCAAAAGTATCACGTATGTCACGTGCAGCAGCAATTGGGTTTGGATTTCCGTTAGGGCCTTCTGGATTTACATAAATAAGTCCCATCTGAACTGCCGCAAGAGGATTTTCTAATTCACGATCTCCAGAATATCTCTTATCTTCCAGCCATTTCCCTTCAGATCCCCAATAAATATCTTCTTCTGGCTCCCACACATCTACACGTCCACCACCAAAACCGAAAGTTTTAAAGCCCATTGATTCTAAGGCACAATTTCCAGCCAAAATCATCAAATCGGCCCAAGAGATTTTTCTACCATATTTTTGTTTAATTGGCCAAAGCAATAAACGTGCTTTATCAAGATTGCCATTATCAGGCCAGCTATTTAACGGTGCAAAGCGTTGAGTACCTGCCCCAGCTCCGCCACGACCATCAGCAATACGGTAAGTACCTGCACTGTGCCACGCCATACGAATAAAAAATGGCCCATAATGACCATAATCAGCAGGCCACCATTCTTGCGAGGTAGTCATCAGGTCATATATCTCTTTTTTCAACACATCTAAATCAAGCGAGTTAAACTCTTTTGCATAGTCAAAATCTTCACCCATTGGGTTTGATAATGTCGAATGTTGACGAAGAATATTGAGTCTTAGTTGGTTTGGCCACCAGTCCTGATTTCTTGTTCCACCACCTGCACTTTGAGTGACTGGGGCTCCTGCTCCATGATGGAATGGGCATTTTGCTTCTCCGCCATTAGATGTATGATTTTCCATTGTCTGTGATTATTTGTAAGTTAATTTATGAATGATAAAATATATTTTTTCTCTCTATTAAAGCAAATCCTGAAACTAATAGTATAGAGTTTTATTGTTTGTGATTCAAAATTACAACACAATAGATAATAAATCAAATTGATTATTTTTATAATAATATAGTTTTCATCTATATAACAAAAAAAGTAAAAGTTTTGATATTGATAAGAAGGAAGAAAATTCTATTGAATAATTAATATACCATTGAAGAAGTTAAAATATACTAATTTTAAGCATTTAAAAATAATGACTATTATCAAGATTAATATTTAAAGGCATCAAAACAACAACCCCAACGATAATTATCGATGGGGTTGCTAATATTACCTACAGAATGATAAAGTAGTATATAAATCAAATGAAAAACATCAAATCATTCTTTTGGGAAACTATGATATGACTTCAAAAAATCTTCTTTGCGGCGTCGGGATAAATTTACATTATATTGTTCGTCTAACTTCACCATTAGCCCTTCATGAATCTGATAACCGACTACGTGTTTTAGATTGACCATAAATGATTTGTGAGTACGAAAAAAATCGAATGGAATAAAACGTTTTTCAAGTTCTTTCAAGGTTTTCGATACTATGAGTGTTTCTCCTCCTTGTAAAAAAACTTCTGTATAATTTACATCAGCTTTGAGGAAAAGAACATCGGCTGGATTTACTTTTTTCTTTCCAGTTAAACGTATTGTTGAGGTGCGGATGGGTAGTTGCAATTTCATGATTAAAGAGTGTAATTTGAAATAAATACCATTTATTTGTATGACACCTATTTCATAAAAAAGGTTGTAAGGGATTTGTAAAAAATAAAGTGTCTTATCAGACAGTAAAATGTCGTTTTCAAGAAAAACAGAACATATATAACTGATAATAAGACACTTATAATAAAAACACTAAATATAACTCAAAAATTAATTTTATCTAACGGTTATCACGATTAACAGTTGTATCTCTTTTAATTAGCTCCACTGGTGGTAGTCTTTGGTTTTCTTCAGGTGCTGCCAATGAATCTACCGATGAGGCAGTCGAATCCGATACTGCTACTTCTCCGCCAATAGAAACACAACCTTGATAATCTTTCGTAATCTTCATCCCAGGTTTTGGAAATGCCCCTGGACTATAACCAAGTTTTTTATCGGTATAAACACTTTGCATAAATTTGCCAAAAATAGGCATTGCTGATCTCGATCCTTCACCCATGCGTGTACGGAAGTGAATACTGCGATCGTCGCCACCTACCCAAACTCCACAAATCAAATCTTTCGTAAAGCCTATGTACCAAGAATCAGAGTAGTTGGAGGTCGTACCTGTTTTACCAGCCGCTTGTCCGCCATTACCAAACAATGCACTACAATATTCAAATAAGCCTTGTGATGTTCCACCAGGTTCTTCTACTCCACCACGAAGCATATATTGCATCAAATATGCCGACTCCGGCTTGATAGCATCACGTTTTTTTGTTTCAAATTCAAACAGCACTTTACCTTTTGCATCTTCAATCTTAAATACCAACATAGGGTCGGTATATTGACCTTCGTTTAGAAATACGCCGTAAGCTGCCACCATTTCATAAAGCGACACATCCGAGGTTCCGATTCCAAGCGAAAGTACAGGCTCAAGTGGAGCAGTTATGCCAAGTTTACGAGCATAGTCAATAATACCACTTGGTTTAACTTCGTCAGATAATTGAGCTGCCACGGAGTTAACCGAGCGAGCAATAGCTCTGCGTAAGGTCATATTTGAGTATGTAAATACCCCATCGGCATTCTTTGGCTCCCACGTTTTAGGTTCACCATTTTCAATCCATTCTTTCTTGAAAGGCTTGTCTTCACGGCGGTCGCAAGGAGAAAGATTCAGCGGGCCATCAATGGCGGCCGTATAAAGAATCGGCTTGAAGGTCGAACCTGGCTGGCGACGGCCTTGCTTTACGTGATCATATTTAAAATAATCATAGTTAATGCCTCCAACCCACGCTTTAATGAAACCCGTGTATGGATCCATTGCCATCATACCTGTTTGCAAAAATCTTTTATAATAATTAATTGAGTCAACTGGGCTCATCATTAATTCTTTTTCTCCTTCCCAGCTGAAAACCTTAATTGGTTTCTTTTTTTCGTACATGTAATAACGCACTGAATCTGGACTATTCTTATATTTCTTCACCAAACGCTTATAAATTGGTGTTCGTTTCGCAACTGTATCCAAAAATCCTGGAATTTCTTGTCCGTTTTCATACGTCCAAGGATTTCTGCCTTTCCATTCTTGGTCAAAAACTTTTTGTAAACGTTTCATGTGGCTCGAAACTGCGGTTTCGGCATGAGTTTGCATTCTTGAATCAATGGTTGTGTAGATTTTTAATCCATCACGGTACAAATCAATATCAATTTCATTGCTTTTTGCCCAGTTTTCAACAAAACGAGATAAGGCTACTTTGAAATAACTTCCCTGACCGTCATAAGAGTCTTCTAAGTTAATATCAAGTTTTATTTCAGTTTCGCACAGCTTGTCAGCCTCGGTTTGACTCAAAACGCCATTGTTGGCCATAAGCTGTAAAACTGTATTTCGACGCTTCAACGCATTCTTTGGATTACGGATTGGGTTGTAAAGCGTTGTGCCTTTTTGCAGACCAACCAAAATTGCGGCTTCTTCGGGTTGTAATGCAATAGGCTCTTTATTGAAATAGGTCTTTGAAGCAGTACGGATTCCGTAGGCATTATTACCGTAATCGACCGTATTCAAATACATTGTCAATATTTCTCCTTTCGTAAAGTTTCTTTCCAGACGAATGGCTGTGAGCCATTCTTTAGTTTTATAGACCAATGTTTTCACTAAAGGTACATAATAAAGCAGTCCTTTCATTTCACTTCTACGAGTGTTATATAAGTTTTTGGCCAATTGCTGCGAAACCGTACTTCCACCGCCACGCTCTCCACCGCCAGTCAAAATACCGATTGCTACCCCACCCATCGACTGTAAGTCAATTCCTGAATGTTCATAAAAACGTTTATCTTCGGTAGCTATGAGTGCCTTAAATAACCACGGTGACATTTGAGCTGAGTCGATAGTTTTGCGGTTTTCGGTAAAGAATTTACCGATTTCCACGCCGTCAGCAGTAAAAATAGTAGATGACTGTGAAATCTTAGGGTTTGTAAGCTGCTCAATACTTGGCATTCGGCCACACAACCATAGAAAATTGGTTTCAATACAAAATACGTAAATCAAACCCGCTACGATAGCTCGTAAAGTATATTTGTAAACTTTTGAAATTACAGGGTAATATCCACCATCGGTATCAAACCTTGATGTAAAATAACTTCTGCCGTCATCCAGCTTACGATAATACTTCGCAAACACTCTTTCTATCTTTTCTTCGCCAAAGATTACGCATAAAAGACGATAAATTTTGTCAAGAATCCACCACCATCCCGCACTAACTTTAGAAACGATGTTTGACCAAATTCGCTGAATAGCCGCCAAAATATTTTTTAAATTTTCTATCATAGGGTGAGTATGTAATATTTTTTACAAAAGTAGGGTATTGTGGGCTTACCTACCAAACCGACGTTAATTTTTTAACTAAATACAAAGAAACACGAAAGTTTTGAAAAATGCTTTTACAAGTAAATGATTCTGCTGGAAATTATCAAAATTTAACGATAAAACTTCAAAGCATTATAAATTTCTAAACTTCTGATTTATGTATGACCTAAATTTGCGTTTTATACCTTTTATTTGAGAAAAAATCCACTTGTATATATTTTTTTTAAATATCTGACGAGCTACCTATATTTGAGTCACTAAACCAAACATAAACCAACCGTGAATAATATCTTAGAAGTTCACAATGTTGTGAAACGCTATTCGCAACACACTGCCCTCAACGACGTAAGCATCAATATTCCGAAAGGAGTAATTTTTGGTCTTCTCGGCCCAAATGGTGCAGGAAAAACATCACTCATTCGTATCATCAATCAGATTACTGGCCCCGACGAAGGCTATGTACTTTTTGATGGTCAGAAACTAAGCCCTCAGCACATCAGAGAAATTGGGTATCTGCCCGAAGAACGTGGACTTTACAAAAAAATGAAAGTCGGCGAGCAATTACTCTATTTGGCACAACTCAAAGGGCTTTCTGAAAAACAAGCTCTCGAAAAACTCAAGGAATGGTTCATCAAATTTGATATTAAAACTTGGTGGACAAAAAACGTTGAGGATTTATCGAAAGGTATGCAGCAAAAAATTCAGTTTGTAGCAACGGTCTTGCACGAGCCTCAATTGATTATTCTGGATGAACCATTTTCGGGCTTCGACCCTATCAATGCCGATTTGATTAAAAATGAAATCTTAGAATTGAAAGAAAAAGGTTCAACAATCATCTTCTCGACTCACCGAATGGAATCAGTTGAAGAACTATGCGACCACATTGCACTCATCAATAAATCTCAGAAAGTGCTTGATGGCGAGAAAAACGAAATCAAAGAGCGTTTCAAAACCCACACTTACCAAGCTAAATATTTGGGAAATTTGGTAGCTGATAACGAAAACTTCGAGATTATAAACACACAAAGCATTTCAGATAACTACGTTACATCAACAATCAAGCTGAACCCAAATGTGCCTGTTAATCAACTCATTAGGTTGCTGATTGACCAAGTTGAGCTGCGTTCGTTTGGAGAAAATATTCCAACGATGAACGATATTTTCAAAATGGTTGTCAACGAAACTATTGATTAATTGTAGGACAAATTTAATCTGACGGGTTACAAACCCTACAAATAAAAAACTAAACACATGAAAAATATACTACTCATATTACGCAGAGAATATTTGGTCAGAATCAAGAAAAAGTCTTTCTGGGTAATGACCCTTCTGATGCCACTGCTCGTTTCGGGTTTTTATGCCTTATTGTTTTGGGGCGTTTTCAACTCTCGTGAAATTCAGCGAGTTTCAATCCTTGACGAAAGTGGTTCTTTCACACAAAAATTTAAAGATTCTGAAAAAGTCAAGTTTGAATACTTGAATCTACCGATTGATTCAGCTTTAAATCGACTCAATCAAAAACGTACTGACATCGTGGCGGTGATTCCAGAAGACATCATAGAAGAGCCGAGCGGTTTAAAAATTTATACTGGAAAAGGTGTTGGTTTTGAGATTCAAGCCAAAATCGAACGCATTATTCAAAATGAAATCCGTAATGTAAAATTATCAAGAGCGGGAATCGACCAAAAAGTTTTGGAGGATGCTGATGTAGATGTTTCATCGAAAGTAGTGGTAGTAAGCAAAGAAGGCGAGCAGAAAGAACAAAACACTTTGGCCTCAACTGTTTTAGGCTTTATCACGGTAATTTTGATGTTTTCGACCGTAATTGGCTTCGGAATGCAAGTGATGCGTGGTGTAATTGAAGAAAAAACTAATCGTATTATCGAAGTAATTATCTCGTCTGTTAAGCCATTTCAGTTAATGATGGGCAAAATTTTGGGCGTTGGCTTAGTTGGTCTTACGCAATTTACGCTCTGGATTGCCCTTACGTTTGTGCTGACAACTGTCAGTTCTTCAATGTTGCCGTCTCAACAGATTGCAAAAGCCGCACAAGAACAAATGTCGGAAATGCCACAAAAGGACAAAGATAAGATTGCCAAGAAAATGGAACAAACACCATCGGATGCAGGTAAAGTGATGGCATTTATTCAAAGTGCCAAAAACCTTAATATTCCACTCATTATCGGTTGTTTTTTGTTCTATTTCTTGTTTGGCTATTTGTTTTACGCCTCGGTTTACGGAGCAATCGGCTCGGCCGTAGATAACGAAACCGATACCCAGCAATTTATGTTTCCGATTATGTTACCGCTACTGGCAGGCTATTTAATTGGCCTTATGACTGCGGGACAAACCGACAATAAATTGCTTTTCTGGGCGTCTATGATTCCTTTCACTTCGCCAATTACGATGATGTCACGCCTACCATTTGGCGTTGAACCGTGGGAGTTGATTTTATCCATGTCTTTACTCGTAATCAGTACTTTCGGAATGGTCTGGATTGCAGCAAAGATTTACCGTGTAGGTATCTTGATGTACGGCAAAAAACCGACCTTCAAAGAAATTGGAAAATGGTTGTTTTATAAAGGATAAGCTTCAAACAAAAGAGAGCCACATTTAATGAAAATGTGGCTCTCTTTTGTTTAATTATATCTTCTTACCCAAGCAATATACATAACTTAATCCAAAGCAAACGCTATTGGCATTGTAAAATATGCATTTACTGGCACTCCATTTTGCTTACCAGGGCTCCACTTCGGCATCATTGCTATAACCCTCATGGCTTCTTCTTCACAGCCGTATCCAATTCCTTGCAAAATAGATATATCGGAAATAGAACCATCTTTACGAACAACAAATTTTATGAATACTTTTCCCTTAATATTCTTTCGTTGTGCTTCTTTTGGGTATTTAAGATTTTTTCCAATAAACTGATACATTTCCTTATTTCCACCAGGAAAAGCGGGAGCTTCTTCCACAACAGTATGAACCTCATCAGTTAAAAACTTAGCTTGTGCAGTTTTTTTTGTTGTTATCAACACTACCCCATTTTTCCCTTTTTCACCATAAATTGCTGTTGCGGAAGCATTTCTAAGGACATCAACAGTTGCTACATCATCAGGTTTTATACTTGACATTTCATCTTTAACTGCAATTTTTCCATCAATAACAAATAAAGGTTCTCCATCAATAAAGTTTACCTTAGGCTGACTAAAAATATTCACTCCCGTATCAGAAGTTTTAGGCTTATCCAATAGTCTAATAGTCATACTTTTTTCGATGGTATTTACAGAAATCTCTTCCTTTATCGAACCACTTTGCAAAAGAGGCTTTAATCTTTCATTCTCTTTTCTAATCTCTTCTTTATCAGTAAAAGTTTTAATTTCTCCATTCTCAATAACAATCAATTTTTCCCAAGGAAAATCAGCTTTTGAAATGTTCGTTTTTTCTCCTTCCAACACAAAACTTACTGGCATCGTGAAATATACACTCACTGGCTTTCCATTTTGCTTGCCGGGAGTCCATTTTGGCATTGAGCCAAGCACTCTGACGGTTTCTTCGTCACAACCAAAGCCAATACCTTTCAATATTTGTAAATCCGAAACGCTTCCATCTTTTCTCACAATAAACTTCACAAATACTTTACCCTGAACACTGGCTCTTCTGGCTGGCTCTGGATAACGAAGGTTTCTTGCAATGTATTGATACATATTTTTTATTCCATCAGGAAATGATGGTTGTTCCTCAACTGTTGTAAAAATCTCCTCACTCTCATAATTAATAGTTGGTTTATACCCTGCCACAACCACTTCGTGTAAGCCAATCGGGGTGCCATCCTTTCTCGATTTTAACTTGACATCAATAACTTTTTTATCAGTAACAGGCATGGTCGAACTCTCAAAGCCAACGAAGGTAAACACAAGTTCATCAGAAGGAGTGGCATTTATCATGTAATTTCCATCCACATCAGTGGTAGTTCCCATGTTTTTACCCTTAACAACTATCGTTACCCCAGCCAAAGGCTTTCCATCTTCGGCGGCCGTTACTTTTCCCTTTACAGGTGTTTCTTTTTCTGTTAAAATTTCTTTTATCGGCAAGATAGACAATTCTGTAATTGGCATTTCGGCGGTTGATGCCACAATTTTTTCTACTTTCTTGATGTCCTTATTTTTGGCGATACTTGCCGAGGCTATCACGAGCATCAATGCAAAAAGTGGTGCAGTAAAACCGTATTTCAATAAAGCAATTTTACGAGAGCGTGGCTTATGTAACATTTCGATTCGTCGTTTTAAAGTTGATTTATCAATAAATTGATTGGTAAGTTGGTGTGGATTTAGTCCAAACTGTTGCGAGAAAAGCAGCATTGCGTAGTCAGCCTTCGAGGCCTCGAGCTTACTCGCAATATCGTCGGCTATAAATTCGTGGATATGTTTTACTGATTTTTTGTAGAAATACACCACAGGATTAAACCAACAAAGCACCGCAATGACTTCAAACAAGATTACATCGGCCGAATGTAATTGCTTGATATGCACGTATTCGTGTTCCATCACTACTTCGTGCTTTTGGAGGTCTTTGTCAACAAAAACGAAATTAAAAAACGAAAATCCTGCCCCAAACTTAGAGTACCTTTCTGTGTTTTGGAGTATTCTTTTTAGTTGTAAAAAATTGAATATCAGCTTAATAAACAAGAAAATCGTACAAAACCCATAAAAAACCTTCAGTAAATCATACCAAGTAAAAGGGTTTTCGGTACTGGCTTTAGCTCCAAAAACGGCTGGACTTAGCACTGTATAAAATACTTCATTGACTTGTTGCGTAATAAAAAACGACTGAATATAATCGGAATACCAAAACGGAATTCCAAAACTCAGCACCGCTGAACCCACCAAATAGATTCGATTGAGGTTATAAAAGGTTTCGTTTGCTAACAAGAAGCGATAAAAGCCATAAAACAGCACCAAGTATAAATTTACTTGAATGAGATAGTGTAAGAAAGTCATATCCCAAACCCTAAGCGGGTAGTTTAAATTTTATTTTGTTTGTTCGTCTTTCCCAAATTTTCATCATAAACTTTACGAATTATGATGATTTAGAAAGTGTTTTAATTTTTCAAAGACTCTACTAAAACCTTAATATTACTAATGACTGATTTAGGTTCATCTCTTTGAATATAATGGCCTGCATTAGTAAGATAAATAAGAACTCCGCCTTTATTTGATGAGTAAATTAGTTTTTTCCATCGCTCCATATTCGAGTTATTCTTTATATGAAAAAAGGATTCTTGGTCAAGATCTTTGCTTCTTCTTTCAACTGGAACTTCAAATTTTCCCCCAACAAAAAAATAAATTGGCACACTGGGCAATGGCAACTTAGCGATTTGGGCAAAATCGGTTCGTCTTAAGTCAGTCAAAACTTGGGTTTCACTCCAAGGGCCAAAATTCAAAGAATCAACTTTTGGATTTTGTTGATACAGCCTATTGTATAACATTTCGTCGATTTTCTTTTCAGGCACATTCATTTTTCTGAAAATATCATTCCAATCATTCTTAGTTTCGGTAAAATCTGCTGGGTCTATAAAAACTAACCCTGCTATTTCATTTGGATAAAACCCTGCATAGCTTCTAATATATACACCACCCATCGAATGCCCAACCAAAATGTAAGGCGGCGGAATATCAAGTGTATGCAAAATTGCTCTTAGATTTTCGGCTACAACTTTGACAGTCGGCATCTGGAATACTTTTTCAGATTTTCCTACACTTGCTCTATCGTAAGCCAAAACAGGACTAAATTTTGAAATTTGTTCGATGATAGTATCCCAATTGCCAAGGTCAACTCCCATTCCATTTTCAAAAATAATAGCTGGTGTATCTGGCTTACGATTTTCAAAACCGTTTAGGTAAACATTGAAATTGTGTCCATTTGCCTTTACGAGTCTCTCTTGTGAAAACGAAATAAACGAAATGAACACAAAGAAGAATACCAATGAGTTTTCAATGCACAGTTTACGGTAAACAATCATTAGTTATTTCGATTTTTTACCTTTTTCTAAAGCAAACATTATTGGTAAAACCATCGACGAACGCACTGCCTTGCCTCCAATTTGACCAGCATTCCATTTTGGCATCAAGCCAACTACTCGCATCACCTCTTCATCGCAACCAAAGCCAATACCTTTTACGATTTCTGGCGAACTAACTGTACCATCTTTTTCAATAATCATTTTCACAAATACTTTCCCAGATACGTTAGCTCTGGCTGCTGGCTTCGGATATTTAAGATTTTTACCAATAAAATTAAACATTTCAGTCATTCCACCTTGGTATTCGGCCACTAAATCTGTTTTTTCATAAACTGGTTCATTGGTTTGAGCGTTAGCAGAAAAAATACCAATTAAAACAAAAGAGAGGGTAATGAATAGCTTTTTCATAAAATCATAATTAGTTTAAAAATATAGAGAAATAAATGTTTGCGGGTTTGAAAATTCAATCAAGACTATTTTTTGATGTAGGTACCTGGCTTCAGAGCATCATCGCCTCTTCTAATGTCTTTTGCTACAATGAAATATCCCATAACAACCAAAAGCGGGACGATTAGCAAGTATTTTATCTTTGTCCATGCGGGGCTACGCTCTTTCATAATCATCATGATCCGTTCTTTCAATAGTGAATCATTGAAGAAATTATTACTCAATGAACTGGCATTGGCTTTAAAATTATACGCAAACAAAAATTCTGCATAGCTTACTTTTTCTTCGTCAGTCACTATCCCATCGGCAATAAATTCGTGTATTTGGCGAAGCGATTGTTTATAAGAACCAATCAAAGGATTGAACCAACAGAATATCTGCACAAATTCAAGCAAAAGCACATCGAAACTATGCCACTGACCGATGTGAACTTCTTCGTGGTCGGTTATCATAGAGCGGTTATAGTAGAGGTCGTCTCGATTAAGTATCAGAAAATTAAAGAATGAGTAAGACGAAACTGTGCCTTCACTCTTCAAAAGCCAATAATTTCTACCTTCACGGGTTTCTTCTTCGCCAAGTGGGTCGCCGTTAATTAATAAATTGTAAATCTTGACGAAAGCAAAAACTACCTTTGTCAGTATCAATGCTGCTCCTGTCAAATAGGTAACCGCCATTAAGTCAATCCAATTAAAATTGGCAAAAATTGGCGTATAAAAACTACTTTTTATTGCCTCTGTTGAGATTTCGTTGAGTGTAAGTGGTAATGAACTTTCAAAATCATAATTATGCTTGACTTTTATTAATGGAAGGCATAATGACAATAAAATTGAACCTATCAAATAGAAGCGATTCGCCACAAAAAAAGTATTTCTACGCAAAAACACCCAATAAAATCCGTAGAAAACAACCAAACACAAGTTAGTTTTTAGCAAATAGATGAGTATATCCATAGATAGTACCCCCGCCCCTAAAGAGAGGGATTTAGTTTTAGGGTTGTGTCAACTCTACTTAGGGATTAGAGTTTTTCATTTTATCAATCATTCGTAAAATCTCATCCGCTTCTTTCATGTCGATTTTCTTCTCTCGCACAAAAAACGAAAACATTTCCTCGACCGAATTTTCAAAATAACTTTCCATCAATTTACCAGTTGCAAAAGATTTGTATTGCTCTTTGCTCACCAACGAATAATATTGATGCGTTTTACCATAGGCTTTATGACCCACAAAACCCTTTTGTTCCAAAATCCTTACGATAGTCGAAACCGTATTATAAGCTGGTTTGGGTTCTGGGAAATATTCTAAAATATCTTTCACAAATGTCGGCTCAATCTCCCACAAAATCTGCATTACTTCTTCTTCGGCACGGGTCAAGTCTCTTAATTCCATTTTCTTTGATTTTTAATTCTGATTCAAATATATAACTAATTTTTTAGTTTCAAAACTATTTTTATAGTTTTTTTTCATAATACTATTTTAGTGAAAAAAAAAACGTGATAGATTCGAGAATTTCGAGTCTATCACGTTGCGAGGATTTTGCTTGTATTTTATACTAAAACCTTTTTTTCAACAGAAAACCTTAATTTTTTGCACCTTCTGGTGGTTTTGGACCACCTTCTGGGCGTTGGCGTGGACCTTGCGGACGTGGACCATCGTGCGGTGGTTCTTTCATTTCGTTGTGGCACGAAATACAGCCCATAGTTACGGGTTGGCGGAAACCTTTCATTTGCGAAAGTAAATCACGATTAAGGCGGTCGTTCATGACAATCATCTCACGAGTACGTAAATGATTACGGCTTTTTTCAGATGCCCAATTGGTTGTTTCGTGGCAAAACTTACAGGTTACGCCCAGTGCATGTCCCCAATTATTCATAATACTCAATACTTGCTCAACTGATTTGCCTTTCAATGATTTGATATTTTTAAAAACAGAATCGGCCACCATTGATTCTTTTCCTTTCAATGAATCTTTGAGTTTGGTCAGGTATTTTTCACGGTCAAGCATCATTGTATCTTTGGCCACTACTTTTGGAGAAGCTTGTGGTGCTTGCTCGGACATCGACATAAATGAGCTGACACCGATAAAAAGAAATAAAACGGGTAAAAGAAGTTTCATAGTTTTTGGTTGATTTTTTTGATTAAAACGAAAGAACAATGCAATATATATAAGTTAAAGGAAAATGAAAAATTGGCATCACAAAAAAAGCCCCACTAACAGCGGGGCGTTTTAAACTTAGATTCTAAGCAAAATTAAAATCTATTCAACCTTAATACTTAATTTTTCAAACTATATCTTACGCAAAAACAATAAAATTCTACATCGCTCAGGCCACCCCGTCTTAATTCAATATTCAATGTCGTTTAGTTAAGTTTTTTATTATAGATTAAGGATTTCAAATTGATAATTGTTGATTGTGTTTTTAATCAAAATTAGTACTTTCTAAATCTAAAATCATCAATTTAAAATCCTTAATCTTCAATTTTCTTAATTATTTAACTGGGCTTCCTGCCAAAATTTCTTCATCAGCAAAATCAGCGTATTTTTCAAAATTATGTTTAAACATATCCGCCAATTTCGTGGCTGTTGCGTCATAAGCCTCTTTATCTGCCCAAGTGTTTCGTGGATTCAAAATATCTGAAACCACATACGGACAATGTTCTGGAATCATCATTCCAAAAATTGGGTGTTTCATAAAGCCAACTTTATTCAAATCTCCATTCAAAGCGGCCGTAATCATGGCTCTCGTATTTGAAAGTTTCATACGATTACCTACTCCATAGCTTCCACCCGTCATTCCTGTATTTATCAACCACACATTTACTTTATTATGATGGATTTTTTCACCCAAAAGTGTGGCATATTTTGTTGGGTGTAAAGGCAAAAATGCCGCTCCAAAACACGCCGAGAATGTTGCCTGTGGTTCTTTTACTCCCATTTCGGTTCCTGCAACTTTCGATGTATAGCCAGAAATAAAATGATACATTGCCTGCCCAACCGTCAATTTCGAGATTGGTGGCAAAACCCCAAAAGCATCATAAGTCAAAAAGAAAATATTTTTCGGAATTCCACCCACCGAAGGCTCAACGGCATTCGGAATATAATGTATCGGATATGCCGTACGAGTATTTTCTGTGACCGAATTATTATGATAATCAACGGTGCGAGTACCTTCAATAAATCTGGTATTTTCTACAATCGAACCATAGCGAATCGCATCAAAAATTTCGGGTTCTTTTTCACGGCTCAAATCTATCACTTTGGCATAGCAACCACCTTCAAAATTAAATACGCTGGTTTCTGACCAACCATGTTCGTCATCACCAATCAGACCACGATTGGGGTCAGCCGAAAGCGTAGTTTTTCCAGTTCCTGACAATCCAAAGAAAATTGCGGTATCGCCTTGCTCGCCAATATTAGCCGAACAGTGCATTGAAAGCACATCGTTTTCTTGCGGCAACAAATAATTGAGTACCGTAAAAATACCTTTTTTCATTTCGCCAGCGTAGCCAGTGCCACCGATAAGCAATATACGACGACTCATATCCACTATCGTAAAGTTAGCTTGGCGAGTACCATCAACGGCTGGGTCTGCTTCAAATTCGGGTATGCAGATAATTGTGAAATCGGTCTGAAAACTTTTCAATTCGTCTTGTGTCGGACGAATGAACATATTATTACAAAATAAATTATGCCACGCTTGGGTGTTTATAATTTCGAGGCTTAATCTATAATCCTTATTCGCTCCTGCAAAGGCTTGACGTACATAAATTCGCTTATCTTCTAAGAAAACAAGCATTTTATTGAGTAAAGCATCAAATTTTTCGGGCGAAAACTTAAAATTCACATCTCCCCACCAAACGGTGTTTTCGGTTTTATCGTCACAAACCAAAAATTTATCTTTTGGCGAGCGACCCGTAAATTTTCCTGTGTCGCACATCAAAGCCCCTGTGTCGGTCAGCACACCTTCACCGTTTTGAAGGGCAGCCTCAATCAATTCGGCAGGACTAAGGTTATAATAAATTTGTTTGGCTTTAATGGCCAATTTTGTCGGGGCAGTTTCGGTTAAAAGCTCCATGAGTTTTGTTCAGTTATATTGATGAAGTGTAATGCTGCGACTAAATAACTCTTTTCTTACTTATTCTAAAATGACATTGGTCATGTAAACAACTGATAACCAATCCTTAGCCAAAATCAGAAATGTAAAAGTAAATCATTGACCATTTCTTTTGCTCCGACATAAAACGGACTTCGTTGATGCAATTCGTATGGCTCAATATCCAAAATATTTTGATACCCATCGGTTGATGTTGCCCCCGATTGTTCGGCCAAAAAAGCTAACGGATAACATTCATAAAGCAAACGTAACTTTCCTTTTGGATGTTTTTTGGAAGCTGGATAAAGATAAATTCCACCTTTGAGTAAATTTCTATGGAAATCTGCCACCAACGAACCAATATATCTCGAAGCGTATTCTCGCATTCGGCATTCTACAATATATGCCCTTGCTCCGCTCACAAAATCATTATAATTACCGTCATTCACCGAATAGATTATACCGTTATTAGGACTTTTAATATCATTATGCGATAAGAAATATTCACCCAATGAATTTTCATACGTAAAGGCATTTACGCCTTGCCCAGTTGAATACACTAAAATTGTTGACGAACCATACAAAATATAGCCTGCTGCCACTTGGCTACGTCCACCTTGCATAAAATCTTCGAGCGTGGCACGTGTCCCTGCGGGCGTAACTCTTCGGTAAACCGAAAATATTGTTCCGATTGAAACATTAACATCAATGTTTGATGAACCATCGAGTGGGTCAATTGCCACCACATATTTGCCATCATCATTATCGGTGTAAATGATTTCGTCTTGCTCTTCTGTAATTATCGCACACACTTCTCCTCCGTTTTTCAAGGCTCGCAAGAAACGAATATCGGCCACCACATCGAGCTTTTGCTGCTCTTCTCCTTGTATATTTTGGTTACCAAAAGCACCTGTTATATCTACCAAACCAGCCCTATTTATCTCTCGATTTATTATCTTTCCAGCAAGGGCAATATCACGCAAAAGTTGCGATAACTCCCCTGACGCTAAAGGCATCGAACTCTGTTGACGCTTAATAAAACGGTCAAGTGTGACGCCTACTGGCAGAGCTAAAGTTTCTTGTTTGGTCATGTCTTTATGGCTTAAAAGCGAATCGTTGCACAAATGTATATTGCAGAAAAATGCGAAACAAATATTTTTAGCGAAATTTCGCTTTAATTTTACATTTCTTTAATAAATACAATTTTTGAGCTAAATATTTATCGAAAAAGACAATTTTACATGGGTATTTTTCAGAAAAACTGACTATAAAATTGGCACTTAAATCCAATAAACTCAGCTTGCATACTATTTTTTAGAATAGAATTACATTTTTTTAAAATAACTGTCAATAATACAATTATTAGAAATGTTCAAAAATAAAAATACCAAAAACTGATTTTTGTCATAATTTTCTTTAGCATTATGACATACTTTTGCCTTGATTCTAAACAAATATTTATTTTAAAATGGTCATTTTAGTTTTCTTTCTCTTGCATTGGTACTTCTCAATTCTGATGCAAACATTCTTCTTACACCGCTACGCATCACACCAAATGTTTACGATGAATCCGTTTTGGGAGAAGGTATTTTATACACTTACATTCATTGCTCAAGGCTCATCATTTTTGAGTCCAAGAGCTTACGGGATCATGCACCGTTTGCACCACGCTCATGCTGATACCGAAGAAGACCCACACTCGCCAAGCTACTCGAAAGGAATTTTTGATATGATGTGGAAAACACGCCAGATTTACAATAGAATTTTACATAACCAAGATTCGGTAGAAGCTAAATTCAAAAAAGGTGTACCCAATTGGAAGTTTATGGAATGGCTCGGTGATTTGTGGATTTCACGCATTGCTTGGGGTGTGCTTTATACGTTAGTTTATATCAAATTTGCTACTGCTTGGTGGATGTTTTTGTTACTGCCAATTCACTTTTTAATGGGGCCAATTCATGGTGTAATTATCAATTGGTATGCTCACCGCTACGGATATACAAATTTTGAAGTTGATGATACGGCCAAAAATCTTTTACCACTTGATTTACTTATGATGGGCGAATCATATCATAATAATCACCACAAATATGGTGGTAGAGCCAACTTTGGTTTCAAATGGCATGAGTTCGACCCAACTTATCCACTTATCAAGTTGCTCGATGCAATGAAAATCATTAAACTCAAACTAAATAACGATTTGAAGTACATGTAGTCTTTGCTTCTTTGTTCAACTGCTTTGTATATAAAACCACCTTAAAGGTGATTCGGTCAATGGCTGAATCACCTTTGTTTTTTGGGTAGAAATGACCTTATTTTTTGTTTCCTATCATATTTTTAAACATTTTGCCGTTAGTGAATGTAACAACATTTGCATTATTCAAGAAATAGGCATTACTTTTGACATACACTTTTTAAAATATTCTAACCAAATAAACTAAACCTTACATGCAAGAACGCAAATTCTTTGGCCACCCAATGGGACTCATGGTCTTATTTCTTACAGAAATGTGGGAACGCTTCTCTTATTATGGTATGCGTGCCATTCTATTTTTATACTTAACTAAAGGAGCAAACGAAGGTGCTTTAGGGCTTTCCGAAAAAACAGGCGGAGCAATTATGGGGCTTTATATGGCATCAGTTTATCTTTTGACTTTACCTGGTGGATGGATTGCCGATAATATTTTAGGTCAGAAAAAAGCTATTTGGTATGGTGCATTGTGTATCATGGCGGGACACTTAATTTTGGCGATTCCAGGCTCTCCTGAAGTTTTCTTTCTGGGATTAGCCACTGTGGCCATTGGAACAGGTTTATTGAAAGCAAATATCAGCTCAATCGTTGGCGAATTATATCCCGAAGGTGGTGCCAGACGTGATGCGGCATTCTCAATTTTTTATTTGGGTATCAATCTTGGAGCATTCCTCGGAATGTTCGTTGTCGGTTATTTAGGCGAAAAAGTTGGCTGGCATTATGGTTTCGGAGCGGCGGCATTTGCGATGCTTTTTGGAGTAATCAACTTCAAAGTAAACGGCAAACACCTTGACGGAGTGGGCAATCCACCTACACAAAAATCGTCACTTACTTATTTGTATGTAGTTATTACGGCTCTTATTCTTGTTGCTGTTTTACTAATATCAGGAATTTTAGATAGTGTTTCATTAGCTCAATACATGAAATATGTAATTATTGCTATTACAATCTTTTATTTTGCCTACATCGGTTTCATAGATTCAACACTTACTGTTATTGAAAGAAAAAGAGTAGGTGTACTATTCATATTGTTTATCGGTATATCTATTTTCTGGTCAGGTTTTGAGCAAGCTTCTACAACTCTAACAATTTTTGCGGACCGCCATACAGAACGTAGTTTTTTGGGTATGGAATTGCCCGCTTCTTGGCTACAAAATGCCAACTCAATGTTTATTCTTATTTTCTCTGCTCCGATGGGTGCTTTATGGATTTATTTAAATCGTAAAAACTTGAATCCGAGCGTGCCAATCAAATTTGGCTTAGGTTTAGTGCAAATGGGCTTAGGATTCTTTGTTATGTATCTGGCAGCTCAAAGAGTACTTGATGGCTCAATGGCTGGTCTTGGCTGGCTTTTCTTTACTTATATGTTCCATACACTTGGTGAGCTTTGCATAAGTCCTGTTGGCTTGAGTTCATATACAAAACTTGCTCCTAAAAAATATTACAGTCAACTCATGGGCTTATGGTTTGTTGGAGCAGCTCTCGGCAATCTTATTGCAGGTTTGTTTGCAGGAAACTTTGACGAAAACAATGTAGCTGCCATGCCTGATTTATTTCATCAAGTATTTTTAATCGGAATGGTTTCTGGTTTAGTTTTAATAATTTTATACAAACCAATAAAAAAATGGATGGGTGGCATCGAATAAAAACCTTTGCTATTTCCGATAAAAAACCTTTTTTTTGCTGAATATTAACCCATTAAAAACCTCATAGCTTTTGAAAAGCTATGAGGTTTGCTCAAATCCATAAAAAATGGCAAAATTTAGTACGAGTTCAAAAACTGACATCTTTGTTCATATTGGCATAATCATTGCCTTATTTTTAGTGTTTTTCTTTAGCTTTTTCTTTATTTATCTCCCGTGGAGTACCAATCATGGGCAGTCCATTACCGTTCCTGATTTGAAAGGTATGACGCTCGAAGAAATGGAAAAAGCCCTTGATGACCGTGACCTCGATTACGAAGTAAGCGACTGTACATTTGTGGCAGGAGCAAAACCACTTTCGATTCTGACGCAATACCCAAAATCGGGTTCGAGTGTAAAAGAAGGACGCAAAATCTATTTGACAATCGTGACTGCAACTGCTCCGATGGTAAAATTACCCGACGTGATTGGTCGCTCGGAGTCAAGTGCAAAAAATCAGTTATTATCGGCACAACTTGTGGCAGGAACAACCGAAATGATTCCAGCTTTAGAGGAAAATACTGTTCTCAAAATGAAGTTTAATGGACAGGAAGTAAAACCAGGAACACTCATACCGAAAGGCTCAACTGTTGTATTTGTAGTAGGTGATGGTCTCGGTGACCAAATGGTAGAAATACCAAACTTAGTGGGAATGGCAGCCGATGAAGCCGAAATCTTGGTTTCGGGGCAAAATCTTGTTTTATCGAAGCGATATGTTGGGGCAGTTGATGGTTATGCAGATGGTACAATTGTAAAGCAAAGACCAGCCTCCGAAGGTAATAAAATTCATATTGGCGACGTTATTGATGTAGAAATCGCTGGTGAGGCTCCGACTGAAGAACCAATCCAAAACAATAATTAACGTGTTAAAGAATCATTTAATATGAACATATTTTTAAACAACAGACCTGTAAGTTTTTGCAGGTCTGTTATTTTATTAGTGCTTTTTTGCTCACAACTCACTTACAGTCAATCCATTACACTACCATTCTTTGATGACTTCTCACTGAACAAAACATCTATTCCTAATCCAAAACTTTGGAAAAATGGCGGCGTGAGTATCAATAATACTTTCCCAATTAACCAACCATCAGTCAATGTTGCCACTTTTGATAGCCGAAATGCGGCAGGTATTCCCTATAATTTCTCGAATAAATTTGCTTATGGTAGCACCGATACGCTGACTTCGGTTGCCATTGATTTATCAGGTCTTGCCGCAAAAGATTCGGTTTATCTAAGTTTTTATTGGGAAGCAAAAGGTTTGGGCGAATTGCCCGATAGCGACGACTCGCTTGTTGTTTCGTTTTTAAATAATAAAAATCAATGGAAAACCATTTGGCGACAGGAGGGCATCAGCAAAGATGCTTTTACACAAAAGATTTTAGCGGTCAATCAAGCAGAGTATTTACACAAAAACTTTCAGTTTCGTTTCGAGACTCGTGGCCGCCAGTCAGGAGCATTTGATATGTGGCACGTTGACTTTGTCTATCTTAACAAACAACGTCGCCTCAAAGATATTTACACCCAAGATATTGCCTTACGAGGCTTCAAGAATAGTTATCTGAAAAGATACTCAGCCATGCCACTACGCCAATATTTGGTTAATCCATCGGCCGAAACCAATAGTAGTATGGAAGTTTTAGTAAGTGCTTTGCAACGAAATGCACGTTTGGTAAACTTTACTTGGACAGTAAGTGATACTGTTTCAAAAAGTATTTTACTCAACGAAAGAGGTGGAAATGAGACAGTTACAACGCCAAATCCCTCCAATAAAAAGAATAATGTGCCTGTTTTTAGCACTTTCTCGCAAAAACAAGCCGTTTTGAAGTTTACCCAAAAAATTGCATACGGAGGCACTGGAACAACCATTGTTCCTGATTCAACCAATAATATTCCTGACGCTTTATTATTAAGCAATGACTCTGTTTCTATTTACACCCCCCTACTCGACTACTACGCATATGATGATGGCACAGCCGAAACAGGTGCTGACACTGACCAAACCTTGGGAAAAGTAGCAGTGAAATTTGCCTTAAACCGAGCCGATACAGTCAATGCAGTAAGATTTAATTTTACTCCTTATTTTAAAGATATTGCTGGGCAGTTTTTCTTGTTACAAATCTTAGAAAGTGCCAATGGAAAACCTGCAAAAGTTCTGCATCAACAGTCAGTAAGAGTCAGATACCCTTCTGAAATTAATGGATTCGTTGAATATCCACTTGATATGAATATTGCGGTTAAAGATACTTTTTTTGTATCTTGGACAAAAGTAAACGAAGATGTAATTGGTGTAGGAGTTGATAAGAATTCAGATTTTGGGAGTAATATTTATTATAGTATGGGCAATGAATGGATTCAAAATAAGTCCTTAAAAGGCAGTTTGATGGTTCGCCCTGTGATGGGTTTCAAAGCAAATAGTTCAGGACAAAATGGCTCACCTCTGGCAAGTGAAGTTCCGAATGATAAGCAGTTTTTGGTGTATCCAAATCCTACATCAGGAGTTTTACGTTGGAATTTTGAAAACATTCAATCAATCAGTATTTTTGATGTTTCTGGAAAAGAGATTTTTTACAAAAAAACTGATAGTCAAGAACTTAATATAGAAAACTTACCCGATAATATTTATTATATCAATTTTTCGGATGGAAAAAAGAATTTTATTCGTAAGATTGTGGTTGTGCATTAAGAGATAAAACAATAAAAATATAATCATGGACAAAAATTTTGATATAACAGTTGAACAACTAAAAGAATTAATCGAAGGCGAAAACCCAATTAACCTCTTTGATGTACGTGAAGAATACGAATACGAAGATGATAATTTAGGAGCAATATTGATTCCTTTGGGCGAAATTCCAGATAGACTCGAAGAATTTGAAGCCTTTAAAGGACAAGATATCTATATTCACTGCCGCAGCGGAGCAAGAAGTGGAAAAGCAAAACAATTCTTGATTTCGCAAGGTTTTGAAAACGTGCACAATGTTTTAGGTGGCATCATGGCCTACCGTGATATGGAATAAATAATTGAGAATGAATAATTTTGAACTTAACAAGTTTAAAGTGCTTTCACCAGCTAACATCAATTATGTAATTTTAAGTACTCAATAATATTCTTACTCATTTTTAATTATCAATCGCACGGGCGACCCCGTATACATTTTCAATTAAATCAAATGTTATCTGACTTTGGTGTAATATTATTGGCAATCATTTTGGCGGCAGTTGCAGTGCTTGCTGTACTGGGTATTGCGTGGATGCTACGCCCCAACAAACCAAATGAAGAAAAACTAACGACTTACGAATCAGGTGAAGACCCAATCGGTAATGCTAATATTCAGTTCAATGTTAAATTCTATATTGTTGCTCTGATTTTTATTCTCTTTGATGTGGAATTGGTTTTCTTGTTTCCTTGGGCTACCGTTTTTGGAAACAAACAGTTTATTCAAGATACAAACGGACTTTGGGGCTGGTTTACGCTGGCTGAAATGGGCATTTTTATTACAGTTTTAGCACTTGGACTGGCTTATGTTTGGGCAAAAGGCTACCTCGATTGGGTAAAACCCGAATATCGCACTCCGAAATTTAAGAGTAAAATTCCGATGGAAATGTATAATCAAGTTAACGAAAAATACGCTGATAAATAAAAGTCCACAGTCGATGGTCAATATCGGACCGCCAATACGGTCAATAGAAGGATTTTTTTATTACATTTATCTTTTAGCTACAAATTGAATGGATTTTACAACCCTCGAAAAAGAGGCACATATAAAAACAGGGGAAAGTGAAGTAATTCTGACCTCACTCGACGAACTAACCAATTGGGCAAGAGCAAATTCGCTTTGGCCGATGGGTTTTGGATTGGCTTGTTGTGCCATCGAAATGATGGCAACTTATGCTTCATCGTATGACCTTGAACGTTTCGGCGTATTTCCTCGAAACTCACCTCGTCAGTCAGATGTAATTATCATTTCGGGAACAGTTACCTTCAAAATGGCCGACCGTATTCGTCGATTATACGAACAAATGCCCGAACCACGATACGTGATTTCGATGGGAAGCTGCTCAAATTGCGGTGGACCGTATTGGGAACACGGCTATCACGTAGTGAAAGGCGTTGACCGAATTATACCTGTCGATGTTTACGTGCCAGGTTGTCCGCCACGCCCTGAAGCATTGATTGGTGGCATTTTGAAATTACAAGAAAAAATAAAGACTCAAAGCCTTTCCGAACTTCGACAAGAAAATTAAAGAATTGATTATTAAGTATTTATACAGCCGAAAAAAGTGATAAACCGATAAAGTTTATCACTTTTTTTATACCAAATTGCTAATAATTTGTTAATCCATGATTCAGACAAAAGAAAAAACAAGCAAAAATCATTATATTGCGAAACATTTAATATATACTAAAAACTTGCAATTCATGAGAACCTTCCTAAAATACTTTGTTTTAGCATCGGTTATTTTTACAATTTCATGCTCAAAAAGTGGTACAAAAGCTCTTGAAAAAGGCAATTACTACGAAGCAGTTTTACAATCAGTAGAAAAACTTAAAAAAGATAGTGATAACAGTAAAGCTCTCGAAGTTTTACCAACCGCCTATCGAAATGCACAAGAAGAATTTACAAGAGATATTACTCGTGTCAGAAATGCCAATCAGCAATTTCGCTGGGAAACTATCTTGGAGTATTATAACAAGCTCAATAAAATGCAAGAAAGTATTGAGCGTTGCACGGCTTGCCGCCGCATTGTGAGTCCACAAACTTATTTTAAAGAAACCGAAGAAGCCCGTGATAATGCCGCAACCGAACGTTACGTTTTAGGGAATGACATACTGAGCAGAAATAACTTGAGCAAACTCGATGCTCGTGCCGCCTACGACCACTTCGAGAAAATCACTATTTTTGCCCCAAATTACAAAGATGCCCGCAACAGATTGGAAGAAGCCCTTAATTTAGGTTCGGTTCATGTTGTGGTTGAACAACCAAAAATTAATTCTCGTTTGTATCAATACAGTAACGACTATTTTCAAGATAAAGTAGAAGAGTTTTTACGTACAAATCGCCGAATTAATAAATTTATCCGATTCTATGCACCCGAAGAAGCTAAAACTGTCAAACTAAAACCCGACCACGTTGTTCGCCTCGAAATCATTGATTTTGTAGTAGGAGAAACAAATATTGCAACTGACCGCCAAAACGTAACGAGCAAAGACAGTGTAAAAACAGGCGAAGCTACTGTAAATGGCAAAAAAGTACCTGTTTATGGCAAAGTAAATGCCACAATAATCAAGTCTCGTAAAGCTGTTCGTTCGAGAGGTATTCTTTCAATGGAAATATATGATTATCAGACCAATAAGACACTTTCTCGTGAAGAAATCCCTGGTGAATATACATGGGTAAACGAATGGGCAAGTTTCAATGGTGATGAAAGAGCCTTGACAAGCACTGAACTCAACATGACTCGTAATCGTGAACAATTACCGCCCCCTCCGCAACAGTTATTTATTGAGTTTACCAAACCAATCTACGACCAAGTAACATCAAGAATCAGACGTTTTTATGATAAGTATTAAAATTCAAAAAAATAAAATTTGGTGTTTGGGAAGTAACGAAGGCATCGCTTAAAGCGATGCCTTCGTTGGTCATAACAAAATATATTTTGTATAAAGCCACAAAGAATCTAAAATTTTATTCTTAAATTTACCTTATAGTAAAATATACCATTTGTTTTTATTCAACTCTTAATACGTACAAAAATGTTTAACAGACGAGACGCTCTCAAATCAATCGTTGTTGGTGGAGCTGCCAGCATTTTTTCACCAAATACATTACTGGCAAGTACTGCACCAAAAAAAGAAAAACTTGGCATTGCCTTAGTAGGTTTGGGCTATTATAGTACTGATTTGCTTGCTCCTGCTCTCCAAACTACCGAAAAGTGTTATTTGGCAGGAATCGTGACAGGCACTCCCGAAAAAGCAGAAAAATGGAAACAGAAGTATAATATTCCAGATAAAAACATCTATAATTATCAGAACTTTGACTCGATAGCTAACAACCCCGATATTGATGTGGTTTATGTGGTTTTACCACCTTCGATGCACAAAGAATATACCATCAGAGCCGCTAAAGCAGGAAAGCACGTTTTCTGTGAAAAGCCAATGGCACCCTCGGTCAATGATTGTATGGCTATGATAAAAGCTTGTAAAGATAACAAAGTAAACTTAGCTATTGGGTATCGATGCCAACACGACCCCAATACGCAAGAATTTATGCGAATAACTAAAGAAAAACTCTACGGAAAAGTCAGAATGGTTGCCTGCGGAACAGGATATTTTGATAATCGCACTACCCACTGGAAGCAAAATAAAGCTCTTGGTGGCGGCGTAATGGGTGATATGGGAGTTTATGCACTTCAAGGTGCAAGGCTCGCAACTGGCGAAGAACCAATTGCTGTAACGGCACAAGCAAGCACTACTCGACCAGAAATTTATAAAGAAGTGGAAGAAACCATGATGTTTCAACTACAATTCCCGAGCGGTGCGTTGGCAGCTTGCCACACAAGTTTTGGTATTCAGATGAATTATTTGCAAGTAAATTACGAAAGAGGCTGGCTCAGAATGGATTCACTCTCAAATTATTCGGGCAATAAAGGAAATCACAGCAAAGGAATTATTGATTTTCCGCTCAAAAGTCAACAAGCAAAACAACTTGATGAAGACTGCATGGCTCTAATGAACTCAACTCAATTAATTGCCCCAGGCGAAGAAGGTCTGCGTGATATAAAAGTGGTAGAAGCCATCTATAAAGCAGCACAGAATGGAGGAACGGTGAAGATATAAATTAGGAATTAGGAATTAGGAATTAGGAATTAGGAATTAGGAATTAGGAATTAGGAATTAGGAATTAGGAATTGAAAAAGCTATTTCAAACTTTAAAGTTCCTATATCTCTTAATTCCTAATTCATAATTCTTAATTCTCTCAGGCTTCCACCAATCTCTCTCCCGAAAAATGATGTTGTGGCTCTTTAAATAAAATATTAAAAGTTGTCATTGAGCCATAGCAACGTGTGATATACTGTTGAATATTTACTTTTTCTTCGTCGTCCATCGTACTGGCGTTTACTCGCTGCTCTAACACTCGGAGACGGTCACGCATCATCACGATTTTGTGAAAAAATACATCAATCGGAATCTCTTTCGATTGTAAATCTCGACGCCCAGGCTGTAAAATCATTTTTCCGCCCTTCCATTTATCTCCCAACGGTACGACCTCGGTTGCATCCATCCAACGTTGAAGAATTTTTGAAAGATTCCGTTCAACATCAAACAAACTCACCATATCGTGCGATGGATCAACCACTTCCAACACTTCAAATGGATAATCAATTTTGATATTTTTTGTTCCTATCTCTACAAAAGTAATGACATAAACATCTGATTTAAAGTTAATTACGACCCCGACACCATACTCTGGGTGCTTTACACGTGAGCCAATTCCAAGGATTACATTTGCCATAAAATGTGGTGCGAACTGGGCAACGTTTGCATTCTGTTCGCAGTTTGAATTAAGTTTTTTTACAAATTATATTACAAAGAAAATGCCAAACTTTAAAAGTACAATTTAGGCAAACCTAAAAATATATTTAGCTTTATTTTGAATATTAATTTTATTAATCAAACTTTGTATTCAGAATTGCCAAAATCATGAAAAACATATTTTCAATATATATACATTTCTTGCTCAACACTATTGCATTCTCTACTTTAGGAAGCGAAATCAGAGGAATTATCGTCAATAAAGACAAAGCTGTAAGTTTTGCCAGCGTTACCATCTTAAATACGAAAATTGGTACTCAAGCCGATGAAAACGGCAAATTTATTATAAAAAATGCACCAATTGGCAAACAAACAATTCAGGTCTCAAGTATTGGCTATAAAACTAAACAACTCACTATCAATATATTAGAAGACAAAAACAATAATCTAAACATTGATATAGAAGAAGAAAATGCCCAATTGAATGAAGTAGTCGTAACGGGTACGATGAAGGAAACCAGCATCAATGAGTCGCCCGCTCCTATTCAGATTCTAAACCCAACATTTTTTCGTAAAAACCCTACTCCAAGTTTATTTGAATCGCTTTCGATGGTCAATGGTGTGCGTCCACAACTCAACTGTAATGTTTGCAATACGGGCGATATTCACATCAATGGCATGGAAGGCCCATATACGATGGTGATGATTGACGGAATGCCGATTGTCTCGGCTCTGTCGTCAGTTTATGGTTTGAGTGGAATTCCAAACTCGATGGTCGAGCGGATTGAGGTAATGAAAGGTCCCGCTTCTACGCTCTATGGCTCAGAAGCCGTGGGGGGGCTGATTAATGTTATCACGAAAAATCCTTCAAAAGCACCAAAATTTAACTTTGATTTCAACACAAGTAGTTATCTTGAAAATAATTTTGATGCCAGTGGAAAGACCCAATTAGGCAAATTTGATGTACTTTTTTCGGGGAATTATTTTCTTTTCAATAAACGTTGGGATATTAATCAAGATAATTTCACTGATATTACGCTTCAAAACCGTACGTCATTATTTAATAAATGGTCAATGCGACGCTCGCAAAATCGAGTTTTCAATATTGCAGCTCGGTATATTTACGAAGATCGTTTTGGCGGAGAAATACAATGGCAAAAAGCTAATCGTGGCGGAAGCGAAGTTTACGGAGAATCTATTTTTACTAAACGCATCGAAATGCTCGGGAGTTATCAGCTACCGATTGATAATCAAAAAGTTACGCTCAATTTTTCGTTCAATCAGCACCAACAAAACTCAGTTTACGGAAACACATTTTATTTAGCCACCCAACGTATTGCTTTCGGACAATTATTGTGGGATAAAAAACTCGGCAAAAACCACGATGCACTTTTGGGTACAACTTTCCGACATACGTTCTATGATGATAACACGCCAGTAACTCAGATTTCTGACAATCAAAATGCTCCTGATTTAATTAGTTTACCGGGTATTTTTGTACAGGATGAAATCACACTGAATAGTAAAAATAAATTTCTCGTTGGGCTTCGTTATGACTATAATTCTAAACACGGTGGAATTGCCACACCACGATTCAACTGGAAATTCACACCTAATAAAGACAATATTTTTAGGCTGAGTTTGGGCAATGGCTACAGAGTTGTTAATTTATTTTCGGAAGACCACGCTGCTCTTACAGGATCTCGTAAAGTATTGATAGCAAACGAATTAAAACCAGAACGCTCGTATAACGCAAACCTCGACTATCAACGCTTTTTTACTTTCGGAAATGGTTACGGAAACATTCAAATCAATGGATTTTATACGTATTTCTCCAATAAAATCATTGCCGATTATGACCAAAATCCCGAACTCGTGGTTTATGATAATCTGAAAGGCTACGGAATCTCAAAAGGCGTAGCTCTCAACGCTGAATTTAATTTTACATCAAGTCTGAAAATTTTTGCGGGAGCAACCATAATGGATGTTTACAGAAAAGAAAATGACTTGAAAATCAATCAAATTCAAACGCCGCATTTAACTGGCAACTATGCCATTAGCTACACATTTAGTAAAGCCCAACTCACTTTCGACCTAACAGGCAATTTATACAGTCCGATGCGTTTGCCAGTGGTTAGAGATTATGGCGATATTCGCCCCGAATATTCTCCGTGGTTTGGCATTCATAATATTCAAGCCACCAAACGCCTTGCGAATGGTTTGCAGCTTTATGGAGGTATCAAAAATTTCACAAATTTTCTTCCCAAAGACCCAATTTTTAGCTCTGAACGACCTTTCAGCGAGCAATTCGACCCGAGTTATAATTATGCCCCCCTACAAGCCATCAGAGGATTTGTAGGTGCAAGATGGAGTATTTTCTAAATTATCGGATTTTGCATAAAAAGCGATTGATTTTGCATAAAACTAAGTTTTTACTATAATTTTCTTAGAAAAAATCAACCAATAAGCACCTTATATCCGTTATATTTGCATAGAAACTAAAAAAACTATGATAAATAAAGTAATTAGTGGTGCAAAAGAAGCAGTTGCCGATATTCAGGATGGAGCAACACTCATGCTCGGTGGCTTTGGACTGTGTGGGATTCCAGAAAATACTATTTCTGCCTTGCTCGAAAAAGGAGTAAAAGACCTCACTTGTATTTCAAACAATGCAGGAGTCGATGATTTTGGTATTGGTTTGATGCTAAAAACCAAGCAGGTCAAGAAAATGATTTCTTCGTACGTGGGCGAAAATAAAGAATTTGAACGCCAGTTACTTTCGGGCGAACTCGAAGTAGAATTGACTCCACAAGGAACACTTGCCGAGCGAATCCGAGCTGGAGGTGCAGGTATTCCAGCATTTTTTACACCTGCGGGTGTAGGAACGGAAGTTGCTGAAGGCAAAGAAATTCAAGAATTTGATGGCAAAAAATATGTCCGTGAAAGTTGGCTAAAAGCTGATTTTGCCATCATAAAAGCATGGAAAGGTGATACGGCAGGAAATTTAATTTTTAAAGGTACGGCTCAGAACTTTAGCCCAATGATGGCCGCAGCGGGCAAAATTACGATTGCCGAAGTGGAAGAACTCGTGCCAGCAGGCAGCCTCGACCCAGCTCAAATTCATACGCCAGGCATCTACGTACAAAGAATTTTTCAAGGAAAAAACTACGAAAAAAGAATTGAACAGAGAACAGTAAGTAAAATTGAATCAAATCTAAAGCCGCAGAACGAAGCTCTCCCATCGGGGGCGGGGGGGGCGGGCCTCGACAAAAATCAAATTGCGAAACGCATTGCTCGTGAAGTAAAAGATGGTTATTATGTAAATCTTGGTATTGGAATTCCGACTTTGGTGGCCAATTATATTCCTGAAGGTATCAATGTTGTGCTGCAATCTGAAAATGGGCTTTTGGGTATTGGGCCTTTTCCGACCGAAGATAAAGTTGACCCCGATTTGATAAATGCTGGAAAACAGACCGTTACAGTGCTTGATGGTTCTGCTTTATTTAGTTCGGCCGAAAGTTTTGCCATGATTCGTGGTGGTCATGTTGACTTGACTATTTTAGGTGCAATGGAAGTCTCAGAAAACGGTGATATTGCCAACTGGAAGATTCCAGGAAAGATGGTCAAAGGCATGGGCGGAGCAATGGATTTGGTAGCTTCAGCCGAAAATATAATTGTGGCTATGCAGCATGTCAATAAAGCAGGTGAATCCAAATTATTGAAAAATTGTAGCTTGCCAATCACAGGTTTGCGTTGTGTAAAAAAGATTGTTACAGAGTTGGCAGTTTTAGAGATTATGCCCGAAGGTGGCTTTAAACTACTCGAAAGAGCCCCAGGGATTTCAGTAGAGCAGATAAAAAACGCTACCGAAGGTAAGTTAATAATCGAAGGAGAAGTGCCTGAAATGGAAATATAAATAAAAGATTTTAGACAAAAGACAAGAGAAAAATTAGTATCGCATGCTGATTCTCATGTCTCTTGTCTTTTATCTCATTTCTCAACCATCTCAATACCCCATTTCGGTCAGTGCCGCACGGGCTTTATTATCAATTGAAGTTTTATATTCGTGATTTTTATAGGCAATGGCTTGTTCAAAATAGGCCTTTGCCTTATTTTTTTGCCCTTTTTGTTGCTGAATATAGCCCAGTTGTAAAGCAGAATTTGGAGCAAAACTCCATTCTTGGCTACCCGTTATTGCAACTGACCTTTCAAAATAACTGGCAGCTTTATCAAACTGATTGAGTCTCTGGAAAATACGTCCCGCTCGATAATTAAACTCAGCTTGGTCTTTTGTATTAGTAAAACTCTTTTCTGATAAAGTAGAAAGCTCTTGTTGTGCTTCTTCAAAATAACCACCATCAAAAAGCAACCTCAGCTTTATCAAAGCTTTGCTGGGCAAAGTTTTAGTTTTCTGAAAATTTTCATAAAACTTCTGTGCAGCTTTGTCCGACTCAGCAATCGTATTTCCACCTTCATTTATCTTCGATAAATACAATTTTGTTTTTTTCTCATCACCCAATAACCAATGACACAAAAATAATTTATAATGAGTGTCTTTTAGAAAAGTTTGTCCTTTAAAATTCCTGAGGTAAGTTTGATAGGATGAAATAGCTTGCGGGTAATTCCCTTTAAAAAGTTGTGTTTCGGCTTTGTATAATTCAAAGATTGGAAAATACAAATAATTCGCATCTTTAGGCGTTTTTTTTAATAATTCAATAGCTTGTTCGGTTCTATTATCTTTCAGAGAAATAGCCGTTGCCACCATATTTATATTCAAATTATCCGACTGACTATCAGCGAATTGCAACATTTCAGCATTTTGCTTGGCATCATATTTCAGCACATACGCTTGAATAAATGTGGTACAAAATCGGGCTTCAGTTCCCCATACTTTATCTTTTGCTGCCGAATGAAGTTCATTCATTCCGAGTTGTATATTTCCACGAAGTCCTAAAAGTTTTGGAATCCATCTTTGTTTGTCAGGAACAGAACCAATCAACACGTGCAAGCATCCAAGCGATTTTAAACTCGGTAAAAAACTCGGAAATAATTTCTGGTTTTCTTCAAGCAGCTTATATGCCTGAATTACGTTATAACCCGCTTTAACTTCATGCCCAAATCTTATTTTTATCAATGCCCAATGCAGTTTTATTTCCGCTCGCAAAAAACGGTTATAGGGAGATTTTTCATCCAAATCCTCAATTGCCTCTAAGCGTTCATCTTCCTTACTCAATAATTTTTCATACTGCTTTTCATTCTCCGAATTAATCAATTCAGCCATATCAGCAAAATCTTCCACATAAATTCGGAATGGATTCTTAGGATTTTCTTTTGCAAGTAACTCTCTACCCGACTGAACTCGTAATTTAAAAACTTCGGAATAAGCTTTTTGAATATTGGGCGTAAAATCAAAATCAGCCGCTTTGCAGTTAGCAGCGGTCGGCGGTCCGATTAGCAACAAATAGTACGCAATAGCTATACCTACAACTCTGACACCTTGAACTAAAAATAAACGAGAAATTGCTGAGTATAAATTCGCAATTTTTAATTCATATTTCGTAATTATGTGAATGTTTCGAGACTTCAATGTTTTGTTGATTAGTTTTAATAGATACGAAGTCGTTTTTAAATAAGATTTTATTCAAACAAAAATAGCCAAGTTTTCAGAATTAACGAAAACTTGGCTACATTATCAAAGGCTCTTGACTATCTTCAGTTGGCCGTTGACCAGTAAATTATCTTCTAACAATCTCAACTGCATCAACATCAGCCAAAATACGGCCACAATGCTCACAGACGATGATTTTCTTTTTGTCTTTAATATCAGCCTGACGTTGTGGCGGAACGATATTGAAACAACCACCGCAAGCACCACGTTTTACCATTACAACCGCCAAACCATTTTCGGCATTGCCACGAATACGGTTATAAGCATTTACTAAACGCTCTTCAACGTTGGCAGCAGCTTTATCACGGCTAACAGTCAATTTCTTTTCGTCTTCTTGGCTTTCAGCAACCAAAACATCCAATTCCTTACGTTTTACTTCAAGGTCCTTTTTGCGGCTGGCCATCGCCGACTCAACATCAGAGATTTCAGTATTTTTATTTTTGATTTTGAATTCAGTTTCACGCGTGCGTTTATCGGCCAACTGAATTTCCAATTCTTGTAATTCTAATTCTTTAGCAATCGCATCATATTCACGATTGTTACGAACATTCATTTGTTGGTCTTTGTACTTCTGAATTAATTTTTCGGCTTCTTTTTTACCTGCACGGTAGCCGTTTAATTCAACGTCCAGAGTTTCAATTTCTTTCTTGAATTTACCAATACGAGTTTCAAAACCAATAACCTCATCTTCCAAATCACGTACTTCGTCTGGTAAATCACCACGTAGTTTTCTCAATTCATCTAATTGTGAATCGATTGATTGAAGTTTAAGCAGTGTTTCTAATTTTTGTGCAACTGTTAATTCCATAATATCTAAAACTAATTTGGTTATT
>OFDC01000136.1_pt1 | contig 76276 bp, 79 predicted proteins | sample 1520941 | NCBI WGS metagenome assembly OFDC01 (sample SAMEA94258168, study PRJEB24077) | hot springs metagenome | biome: Aquatic biome; feature: Water | place: India | collected 2012-12-06 | depth 5 m | reverse complement strand
CTACAGCGCACCATCCCACGGTGCGCTGTAGCGAACCCTACGAGATCCCCCATCTTGCGCCCCCTCCCCTCCCGCCGCACACTCCGCCCAAACGGAGCCTCCCCATGCGCGCAGTCCTTCTCCTCCTCCTGGCCGCCCCGGCCCATGCCGCCTGCCCGGGCGACACGGTCTTCTCTTGCCCCATCGGCAAGAAGACCCTCGACATCTGCCATGCCAAGGGCCTGCTGACCTACCAGTTCGGGCGCAAGGGCAAGACGGAACTCACCATCTCCGAACCCCTGGAAACCGTCGCCTACACCCGCTGGCCCGGGATCGGGCGGGCGATCTGGGACTCGGTCGCGTTCGAAAACGAGGGCGTGACCTACGAGGTCTGGTCGTCCTTCGACAAGATGGACGAGAATGCGGTCCTGGAAGGCGGGATCAACGTGATGGAGGGGGACGAGACGCTCGCCACGCTCACCTGCGACAAGGGCAGCGTCGCCTACAGCATTGAAGCGATCAGCGACCTCAAGGCCGGGATCGGCCAATGCTGGGACTTTGACGCGCGCCAGTGGACTACCGCCTGCAACTAGGCGGGCGGGGGGATCACGGTCTCCCAGGCCTCGCCCATCGCCAGGATGCAGGCGGTGCCATCGGCATAGCTTTGCACCAGCGTCCAGTCGCCCGAGGTCTTGGTCCAGACCTCCAGCACCGTCTCGGTATCCCGCAGGCCCGCCCCCGTGACTGCCGCACCCGCCAGCCGCTGCACCAGTTCGGCCCGTGGCACGCAGATCACCTCTGCAATCGGGCCATCGGCCGCCGCAGGGCTGGCCGCAAGGACAAGGGGGATGAGTCGGCGCAACATGCATGGAATCGTAACACGAGTGTGACGATTTCCTATTCACTTTCGCCCATACCCGCCTCTACGAAGGGCCAGACCGGGTAGAACAGCCCCGCCTCCCGCAGGATTGCGCAAAGCCGCAGCGCCTCGGCCCGCATCCGGGGGGACATCACCAGCATGTCGGTGTTGGGCTCGCCCGGGGCGTTCGCTTCCGGAAAGCGGTTGATCAGCTTGTCCAGCTTGCGCTGGGGATTGTGCGAGTTCGCATGACCGCGGTTGCGCTTTTCTTCGTATTCTTCCAGGGACTTGACCATGTAGTGATGCAGCACGGCCACCCGGGGTTCGTGCCGCCGCATGATCTGGCCGGTCACGAACTGCGCATCCTTTCCCGTGGCCGTCACATAGCGCCCTTCCGAAATGTCCTGCCGATGGATGCCGATCCCGGCCAGCCGTTCCCGCCGGGCAATCCCCTTCATGCTGCGATTGTAGGGGGCCCCACGCTCCAGGCTTTCGGTAAAGCGCTCGATCACCGGGGCCGCGCGATAGCGGTCCTGCCCGCCGTTGTTGAACACGACCCAGTTGATCGACACCGCGCTCACGTCGTCGTCGAACCGCGAAAGGAACTCGGCGATGGTCCGGTCGCGGCGCAAAAGCAGGAATTCGTCCGCATCGAAGAAGGCGATCCAGTCGACGGTCGCATTCTTGCGCATGTGCTCGTATGCCGCGCGCTGGGGCCGTTCCCCCATCGAATGAGGCCAGTCCAGCCGGATCAGCTCGCCCGCTTCGTCCAGCACCTGCAGGATCTTTTCGGTCCCGTCGCTGCTTTCGTTGTCGTAGATGACAAAGTCGGTGAACCCCAGTGCCTTGTAATGCGCCAGCCACTCGACGATGGCCCGAACCTCGTCCTTGACGATGGCGCAGAGCGCGATGCTGGTCATGGGGTCTTTGCCTCGATGAAGGGCCAGACCGGATAGCTGATCCCCTGGGCCAAGAGAAGATCGCGCAGCCGCATCGCCTCGCGCCGCATGGGCGCGGTCCAGCGGCTGACATCGTCGTTGCGTGCACCACCGGCGTTTATCGCAGAGAACTTCCGATCCAGCCGTCTGCGCCGACCGTTTGCGAATTGCGCGTTCGCATTGCCGCGGGCGAGTTTTTCTTCGTACTCTTCCAATGACTTGACCATGTAGTGGTGCAAGCACGCGATGCCCGTGTCCGCAGCCTTCGCGCGCATCGCATCCTCAAACTCCACGGCAGCGCCCGACGGCATGACATAGCGGTGCTGGCCCGGGTCCGCCCGGTGGATGCCGGTTCCGGCCAACTGCTGCCGCCGGCCCATCGACTTGATCACCCGGTTCCAGGACGCCCCCTTTGGCAGGGCATCACGAAAGCGTTCGGTCACCGGCCAGGGGCGATAGCGGTCCTGACCGTCGCTGCCGAACACCACCCAGTTCACCGCGACCGCCCCCACGTCTGGCGGAAAGCGGCGCAGGAACTCACCGATGGTCGCGTCCTGCTGCAGCACCAGGAATTCGTCGGCGTCGAAAAAGGCCAGCCATTTGGCCGAAGCGTGCCTGCGCGCATGTTCATAGGCCTTCCGCTGCGGCCAGCGGCCCACGGCATGCGGCCAGTACAGATAGGCAAGCTCGCCCGCCTCATCCAGCGCCTGTAGGATGACCTCGGTCCCGTCAGAGCTTTCGTTGTCGCAGATGATGAAATCGGCAAACCCCAGCGCCTTGTAGTGCGCGAGCCATTCGACAATCGACCGGACCTCGTTCTTGACGATCCCGCACAGCGCGATGCTGGTTTCAGCCATTCCCGGTTTCCGATCTGAAGGCGGGCCACCAAAGGCAGCCCGCATCCAGCTGATCTAAGGGTGGCTGTGGCCCGCGATCAAGCCAGGTTCTTCTGGAAGAACGCGACCGTCCGCTCCCATGCCAGCTCGGCCGCGGCGGCGTCATAGCGCGGCGTGGTGTCGTTGTGGAAGCCGTGGTTCACGCCGGGATAGATGAAGGCCTCATAGGTCACCCCCGCCGCCTTCAGCGCTGCCTCGTAGTCGGGCCAGCCCGCGTTGATGCGTTCGTCCAGTTCGGCATAGTGGATCAGAAGCGGTGCCTTGATCTTTGGCACATCCGCCGCAGCGGGCTGGCGGCCATAGAACGGCACCGCCCCGGCAAGCTCGGGGAAGGCCACAGCGCAGGCATTGGCGACACCCCCGCCATAGCAGAACCCGGTCACGCCGACCCGCCTCATCGAGCTTTCGTGCGCCAGAAGCCATTCCACCCCGGCGAAGAAGTCGTTCATCAGCTTTTCCGGATCGACCTTCGACTGCAGCTCGCGCCCCGCCTCGTCGGTGCCGGGATAGCCCCCGACCGAGGTCAGGCCGTCCGGTGCCAGCGCAAGGAAGCCCGCCTTGCCCAACCGGCGCGCCACATCCTCGATATAGGGGTTCAGCCCCCGGTTTTCATGCACGACCAGCACGGCGGGAAGCTTCCCCTCGACCCCCGCAGGCCGCACCAGATAGCCGTTCACCGTGCCATGCCCGTTGGGCGACGGATAGGTCACCCGTTCCGCCACGATCCCGGCGTCGTCGGCGGCCACCTGCTGGGCCAGGGCATAATTCGGCGACAGCATGTTCAGAAGCATCACCGCCGTCACGCCACCCACCGCCCATTTCCCGGCGCGGTCCAGAAACTCGCGCTTGGTGATCTTGCCGTGGGCGTAATAGTCGTAGAGTTCCAAGAGTTCCTGATCGAAGTCCTTCGCCGTCATCCGCGTCATCGGTCGGTTCATCGGTGCCTCCTGTGGGTGGGCAAGATCGCAGGGTAGCCTACGAATCATAACTTGCTGAAACACGACGGCGTGAGTCCCGCCCGCCACAGTGTCGCCCCCATATTCTGCGGCATGAATAAGGGGCTTCCCGAAATCCATGCGGCTCTCCTATAGTCAGTAGCAGGGAACCGGGGGATACACCCGGCCTTGAGGCAGGAAGACCAACAACAGCAAGGAGGGGGCCGATGCGCTGCCCATTCTGCGGCAACATCGACACGCAAGTGAAGGACTCTCGTCCGGCCGAGGATCACGTCTCGATCCGCAGGCGACGCTTTTGTCCCGCTTGCGGCGGCCGCTTCACCACCTATGAACGCGTCCAGCTGCGCGATCTCGTCGTCATCAAGTCCTCGGGCAAGCGCGAGGATTTCGACCGCTCCAAGCTGGAACGGTCCATCCGCATCGCGATGCAGAAGCGCCCGATCGACCCTGAACGCATCGACCAGATGATCTCTGGCATCGTGCGGCGGCTGGAGTCCCTGGGCGACACCGACATCTCGTCCAAGGTCATCGGTGAGATCGTCATGGAAAGCCTCGCCCGGATCGACACCGTCGCTTACGTCCGATTTGCCAGCGTCTACAAGAACTTCCAGACGGCGGACGACTTCGACGGCTTTGTGTCCGAGCTTCGGCCCGGAGCCGCCGGGGAAGAGTGACCGATACCGAACACATGGCCCATGCCCTGCGCCTTGCCGCGCGGGGCCTTGGCAATGTCTGGCCGAACCCGGCCGTAGGTTGCGTCATCATCCGGGGCGGGCTGGTCGTCGGGCGGGGCTGGACCCAGCCGGGCGGCCGCCCTCATGCCGAGGTCCGCGCATTGGCACAGGCCGGACCGCTGGCCCGGGGGGCCACAGCCTATGTGACGCTTGAACCTTGCGCCCATCACGGGCAAACGCCCCCTTGCGCCGAGGCGCTGATCTTTGCCGGGGTCGCCCGAGTGGTAACCGCGCTGACCGACCCTGACCCGCGCGTCTCGGGCAAGGGACACGCGATGCTGCGCGCTGTTGGGATTGCGGTTGTTGAAGGTGTCCTTGCGGATCAGGCCGCGCGGCTGAACGCCGGGTTCCTGAAACGGGTGACGCGTGGCTTTCCCTTCGTAACGCTGAAGCTGGCCGCGACGCTCGACGGTCGCACCGCCACCGCGACCGGGGAAAGCCGCTGGATCACCGGCCCCGCCGCCCGCCGAAAGGTCCACGCGCTGCGGATGACGCATGACGCGGTGATGGTCGGCTCGGGCACGGCCCTGGCCGATGATCCCGACCTCACCGTCCGGGACATGGGGGCCGTCCGCCAGCCGGTCCGTATCGTCCTGGACCGGATGCTGCGCCATTCCCCGGGCAGCCGACTGGGTCGCACCGCGCGCGCCCATCCGGTCTGGCTTCTCCACGGAGCTACCGCGCCGGAAACTGCCCGCAAGACCTGGGCCGAAACCGGCGCCACCCTCATTGAAGTGACCGAGACGAACGGCCAACTTGACCTCCACGCTGCGCTTCAGGCGCTGGCGGCAAAGGGCCTGACCCGGATCCTTTCCGAAGGTGGCAGCACCCTTGCCGCAGCTCTCGTTCAGGCCGGTCTGGTCGATGAGCTCGCGCTGTTCAGCGGGGCCGCGCTGATCGGGGCCGAAGGCCACCCCGCGCTCGGCCCCTTGTCGCTGGCGACGCTCGCCGATGCCCCGCGCCCGGTCTTGCGGGAAACGCAGGCCCTGGGACCGGATCTCTTTTCGCTCTGGCAGATGCCGTCCCGCGCCTGAACCGCTTAGCGCGGCAGCTTGTCTTCCTCGACCGCGGCATGGGTCTCAAGCCCAAGCGCCACGGTTTCGACGGCATGGTCGATGGCCGTGCGGCAGGTCGCGCAGATATCATAGGTTACATGCGTGGGATGCCGCTCACCGATATCATCGCAGCGCGTCCACGTGGTTTCATGTTCCAGCCTGACACTTCCGCAGAAGGAACATTTCGCGTCCTTCGCCGTGGAATCGTAGTGCCAGCGGTTCAAGGGCGGCGAGAAATGCCAGGCGTCCTTCAGGTCATGCACCATCAGCGCGCGACCATCCTTCATCGGCTGGATCGTCATCAGGAACTTCCGCGCCATGCTGGGGGAATCGCAGCGGTATTCCAGACGCAGGGTGCGTCTGTGCTCAAGCACGACATCGATCATGCGCCGCGTTTCGGCCCGAGTGTCTTCACCGGCGATATGCGCCATGACGGAAGTGGATAGAACTGCGTTGGAAATTGCGCCGTTGGCCCCCCCGTTCAGCGCAAATTCGTCCCATTCGCCGCCGACCCACAGCACGCGATATTCGCCGTCTACAACCGCGTAGACCTGCTGAAACTTCACTGCTTTCACCCTCCCCAGTGTCGTCAGCGGAGAGACCTTAGCACAGTTCTGCAGGAAATCGCGTGCGAAGTTTACACTTTCTGCAGCTTCTCGGCGGTCGTTGCAGGATTTGTCAACGCAGGTTGACAACTTCCCCCGAACGTGCGGGCAGGATCGCAGAGCGGACCATGGCCGCGATATCTGCAGCGGCAAGGCCCGCCCAGGCATACATCTGCGCGGGCGAGGCCTGGTCGATGAAGCGGTCGGGCAGCGTCATCGTCCGCACCGGGGCGCCCCGGTCGAGGCTTCCGGTCATCGCCAGATGGTGCAGGACCAGCGCCCCGAATCCGCCGGTCGAGCCTTGCTCGACCGTGATCAGACAGCGGTGGTGACGGTGCAACTGGGTGACGAGCTGCGCATCAAGCGGCTTGGCAAAGCGGGCATCCGCCACGGTGGCATGAATGCCTTCGGCTTCCAGGATGGTAGCGGCGGCCAGCACTTCGGACAGATGCGCGCCAAAGGACAGGATCGCGACATCCGCGCCTTCGCGCAGCACTCGGCCGCGGCCGACCTCCAGCGCCACACCACGTTCGGGCATGGCGACCCCCATCCCCTCGCCCCGCGGATAGCGAAGCGCGATGGGCCCTTCGTCGTGGGCGGCGGCGGTGGCGATCATGTGGACCAGTTCCGCTTCGTCCCCTGCGGCCATCACCGTCATGTTGGGCAGGTTCGCCAGGAACATCGTGTCGAAGGCCCCGGCATGGGTCGCGCCGTCCTGTCCCACGAGGCCCGCCCGGTCGATCATGAAGCGGACCGGCAGGTTCTGCAGGGCCACGTCATGGACGATCTGGTCGTAGCCGCGCTGCAGGAAGCTGGAGTATATCGCGCAGAAGGGTCGCATCCCCCCCGCCGCCAGACCCGCCGCGAAGGTCACGCCATGCTGCTCGGCGATGCCCACGTCGAACACCCGCGCGGGGAACCGCTTCTGCATCACATCGAGGCCCGTGCCCCCCGGCATCGCCGCCGTGATCGCCACGATCCGCGGGTCGCGCGCTGCCGCCTCGGTCAACGTCTGGCCGAAGACCGCCGTGTAGTTCGGCGCGTTCGCCGGCGTCTTGTGCTGCTTGCCCGTGGCGATGTCGAACTTCGCCACGCCATGATACTTGTCGTCAGCCCCTTCCGCCGGGCCATAGCCGCAACCCTTCTTGGTCACGACATGCAGCAGCACCGGCCCCTCGGCATGGGTCCGCATCGACCGCAGCGCGTGGAGGAGCATCGGCACGTCATGGCCATTCACCGGGCCAAAGTAGGAAAAGCCAAGCTTTTCGAACAGCGTGACGCCACCCGGGCGGTCACTGACCATCTCGCGCGCCCGCCGCGCGCCCTCGCGCAAGGGGCCGGGCAGCGCCTCTTCGATGCCCTCGGCGATGGCCTTCAAGGTCGCCAGCGGCCCCTTCTGCGCGATGGAGTTCAGGTAGGTCTGCATCGCGCCCACCGGCGGGGCGATGGACATGTCGTTGTCGTTCAGGATCACGAACAGCCGCTTGCCCAGATGGCCCGCGTGGTTCATCGCCTCATAGGCCATGCCCGCCGTGATCGCCCCGTCGCCGATGACGGCCACGGTGTCGCCCACCGCCTGCCCCATCTCGCGCGCCATCGCAAAGCCCAAGGCGGCGGAGATCGAGGTCGACGAATGCGCCGCCCCGAACGGATCGTATTCGCTCTCGGACCGCTTGGTGAAGCCGCTCAGCCCCTCGGCCTGGCGCAAAGTCAGCATCCGGTGCCGGCGTCCGGTCAGGATCTTGTGCGGATAGCACTGGTGGCCCACGTCCCAGATCAGCTTGTCGCGCGGGGTGTCAAAGACCGCGTGCAGGGCAACCGTCAGCTCGACAACCCCCAGCGAGGACCCGAGATGCCCGCCGGTCTGGCTGACCACCTCTATCACCTCTTGCCGCAGCTCGTGCGCCAACTGGGTCAGGTCGCGGTCCGGCAGCGCCCGCAGATCGGCGGGGCTCGCCACGCGGTCAAGCATCGGTTTGGGGGTCAGGGCGGCGGAACCGGGCGCGGTCATGGGCCTCCTCCTAGGGGTCAAAAGGTGCCGTGTGGGGTTGGCCACACGGCACAAGTGCCTGTCGTCCGACAGGAAGGGAACCGGGGCCCGAAGGTCCCGACATCCGGACCCGTGGGAGGGTGCGGATCGACATACCGGGCCCGCCGTTGGGCGACGGACCGGGCTGGCTCAGGCCAGGTCGTGGCCCTCGGCCACGAACGGCATCTCTAGCGCCCCGTAGGGCGAAGGCGTCTGGCGGCTTTCCTCGGGAAGAAGCAGGCCGACGAGGTAGATCGCCCAGACGAGAACCGACAGGATGATGACGAAGGTCGCGGCGTAGCCCGCCCCCTTCAGCATCTGACCAAGGGTCCAGAACACCAGGCTCGTCTGCTTGGTCTCTTCGAAATAGTCGTTCGGCATTTCGACCTCCTTAGTCGAGCGGCGCGTAGCCGTGCTCTTGTGCCCAGACGTACCAGTTGTCGACGACCGTGCCCGTCAGCAGGATCCCGATGCCGCCGGTCAGCGTGACCAGCACGGCAAACCACCAGGCCCAGCGGTGGATCCCTTCCATCGTCGCGTTGAACCCCATGGTCCAGCGCCAGAAGAGAGCCGCCCGTTCCGAAGCCGTCCCGCGGTCGACGATCTGCTCCAGTTCCCGGTCGCCGCCAAAGCGGCTGACGGCCAGGATCGTCGCACCGTGCATCGCGAACAGCAGCGCCGATCCATACAGGAAGGCGATGCTGAGAGCGTGGAACGGGTTGTAGAACAGGTTGCCGTATTGCAGCGAGAAGTTGTTGGTCCAGTCGAGGTGGCTGAAGATGCCGTAAGGCACCGCATGGCTCCACGACCCCATCAGGATCGGGCGGAACAGGCCCAGCACAAGGAACAGCCAGATCGCCGAAGCGAAGGCCCAGCTCACATGCTTGCCCATGCCCAGCGCGGCGGCCCGCAGGTAGGTGCGGACCCACCAGGAACAGACGCTGATCAGAAGGAAGAAGCTGGCGATGATCCAGACACCGCCTTCTGCAAGTGGCGCGAAGCCCAGACCATATTCCTCGGCCGGGGGCTCCAGGCTGAACCAGAAGAGGTCGCGCAGGAATACGGCCGGGTTGAAGCCCGCCTGGTACCAGAACCAGAAGCCGACAGTGACGAACCACGCGAGCCCCGAGGCCACCGAGATCACGCCCATCGTCCCCAGGTAGACCGGACCCAGCTGCGCGTTCCCGAACCAGCCGGCCAGCGACGAAAAGCTCGCCCCCTTGGTCCGGTTCGACAATTCGACCGCTTCCGTCATCCCCATTTCCGGGGCACCACGCACTTGGACCTGCGTGAAGATGTTCTGATACTCAGCCATTGACGCCTCCCTCGATGCCAGCCCACCAGGGCAGCTGCAGCCACCAGTCCCACCAGACGACCCACTGGTCGAACCAGATCGTGCCCGAGATCACGATGCAGACCGCCGACCAGAACCCGGCGTTCAGCGCCAGAAGCAGGCCCAGGCGGTGGATGCCCAGCGTGCCGACCGAATAGCCGATGAGGTCACGGAAGTAGGTGTCCTCGTGGTCGGGCGTCCGCATTTCGCGGCCCTTTTCCGGGTTGGCCGCCGACAGGATCAGCGCGCCATGCAGGGCAAGCGCCAGCGCGTTGGTGAAGAAGAAGCTCACCGCGATCATGTGCGCCGGGTTGTAGTGAAAGTTGCCGTAGGTGTAGCCGGTGTTCGACACCCAATCGAGGTGCGTCCAGATCCCGTACGGGAAGGCATAGCCCCAGGCCCCCATCAGCGCGGGCCGGATCACCACCAGGGTCACATAGGCGAAGATCGCCACGCTGAAGGCAAAGGGCACATGGTAGCCCATGCCCAGCTTGCGGCAGATTTCCACCTCGCGCAGCGCCCAGGTCGTGAAGGCCCCGATCGCGCAGATCGTGATGATCTGCCAGAGGCCCCCTTCGCGCAGCGGCGCCATCGCCATGCCCATTTCCACGGGCGGCGGATTGATCGAGATCAGCCAGGGGTTCCAGGTCCCCTGCAGCACGGCTCCGTACAGGATCAGCACGGTGCCAAGCACGGCAAAGAAGAAGGTCAGGACCCCGAAGAACCCGACATAGAAGGGGCCGACCCAAAAGTCGAACAGATTGCCCCCGATCAAGGTGCCTCCCGGCACGCGGTATTTTCGTTCGAAGCTGAGCAGTGCCATGCTTCCCTCTCGTTTTTCTTCCGGTCAGTGCCGCCGTCGGGCGCAGGCGGTTGGGCGATGCCGGATGTGTGTCTGACGTCAGGTTGTCAGGGGCGGCGGGCGCAGGGCTGCGCCGCCCCCAACGATGGTCACGGCTTATTCCGTGGCTGCCGGCGCGACGTAGCCGTACTTGGCGGTCGCGATGTCAAGCCAGTTGTAGGCCGGGGTGCTGAGCAGCACGAGGTGGATCATTGCCGCCAGGAGGAACAGGAACACGCCCTGTGCCACGAAGACGCGACGAGGATCGAAGATGAGCCAGATCTTGTAGAATTTGGACATTTATCGTTCCTCCTCAGAACCACGGGCGCCAGATGTACACCGCCAGATGAGCGACGACGGCGATGACCGTGAAAAGCCAAAGCCCGCTCATGTAGACGGAGTGCAGTTCTTGCGCCTGCTCGTCGGTGAGACCTGTGAAACTCAGGTCGGATTTATCAGCCATTCTATCCTCCGGATTGGCAGACTGACGCCGCATCCCCTGCGGCTGGGTACACGGGGCAGCCGAGTGCTGCTCCGTTGGTTCCGGAAAGGCCGGGTTTCCCCGCCCTCCCCGAAGGCTTCACCGGACGGGCGGGCGCACCGCGTCGGTCATGAGATCCGCCCTTTCAGGGGCGGAAGATCGAAGGCGTGATCTCCTCGGCATCGCGCAGCGCGCGCGCGAGGGGACCTTGTGCCGGAAGGGTCATGTGCCGCAGCGCCTGTGCCAGCCAGACCAGGCACTGCACTGGCAGCGCAAGGATCAGGATCAGCGCGAAATAGGTCGCGTATTCCGCCCTTGGCGTGCGCTTGTGATGCGCCGTCTTCAGCTGGACGTGGGCAATGTAGCTCTGGTCGCTCATGCTCTCTCTCCCCCTTTGACCCCTGCGGCACTTCCCCCCGCGAGAGGTTCGACGAATTCAAGGACAACCCGCTCGGCCCCATGGTCGAGCGCGGCTTTCTCGGCCGCATCCCGCAAGGTGCGCGCGGCGGAAATGCGGGTCAGCACCGGGTGCTGCTGCAGGATGCGGTCCAGCGCCAGCTGCGCGTCGGCATCCCAGGGCATGTCACGGCGCAGCGTCGTGGGCGTGGACGCCGCGCTGTCCATCTCTGACCCAAGCGGCAGGATGTGGAACAGCGCGTCGAAGAGGCCGTTGCAGACTTCCTGCAGCAGGTAGACCGCGCCCGCGTAGCCCATGAACGGCGTCCCCGTCGCGCGACGGATCGCGGCGCCCGGGAAGCTGGCCGGGATGAAACTGGGCGCGGGTCCATGCCCAGCCTTCAGCTCCGCCAGGTAGATCTTTTCGTTGATCGACCCCAGCACGATCAGCGGCCGATGCTGCTTCATCAGCGCCCTGACGCCCTCGTTGTTGGTCTTCTGCCCCGCCAGCCTGGGCACCGCGAAGGCGCAAGGCAGGCCGAGGTCGTCCTCCAGATACTTCCGGATGCCGCGCGTATAGGTCTCGTTCGCGACGATGGCGAAGCTGGCCGTCGCAAAGAAGTCCTGCGTCACCGATCGCCAGAGGTCCCAGAGCGGCTTCAGCGTCGAATGCTTTTCCTGGGCGATGAACGGCTCGGGGTCCAGCCCCAGCATCTCGCCCAGCTTGCGCAGGAACAGCGTGGTGGACTCCAGCCCGATGGGCGCCTGCAGGTACGGCTTGCCCAGACACTCGGCCAGGCCCCGGCCGAACTCGCGGTACATCACCACGTTGGCGTCGGCGTTGACCAGGTTCCGCATCTCGGCCAGGTGCGCGCCAAGCGGCATCACCATGTTGATCTCGGCCCCGATGCCTTCGACCAGCCGCCGGATCTCGGCCAGGTCCGAGGGCATGTTGAAGGTGCCGTACATCGGCCCAAGGATGTTGACCCGCGGCTTCGACCCTTCCGCACGCGGCGCCTCCGGCGGCATGCGGCCCTTGGTCATCCCGAATTCGGTAAAGATCCAGGTCATCGCCCGGTCAGCGGCCTGCCACTGGTCCTCGTCGATGGTGCGCGGCAGGAACCGCTGGATATTGGTGCCCATCGGCGTGACGCCGCCGCCGATCATCTCGGCAATCGACCCCGTGACCACCACCGCAGGCAGCGCCGGGTCCAGCGTCTTCCACGCCCGCCGCATCGCGCCTTCGGTGCCGTCGCGGCCCAGCTCCTCCTCGCCCAACCCCGTCACCACGATAGGCAATTCATGCGGCGGCAGCGCATCGGTGTAGTGCAGGACCGAGGTCACCGGCAGGTTCTCGCAGCCCACCGGTCCGTCGATGACGACCTGCAAGCCTTTGACAGCGCAGAAGGCATAGACCGCCCCCCAGTAGCCACCCGCCCGGTCATGATCCTGGATCAGCACGGGTCACCTCCCGTGGCACGATCCTTCTGCGAAGGATCGAAGCCGCGATTTTTCGCAGAGAAATCGTGCCGGCGGATCATATCATCTCCTCGGCTTTGGCAGCCTTGGCGGCCTTGTCGAGCTTCTTCTGGTGGATCGCCCGGAAGTCCGGCCGCAGGTTCGGCGCGCCTTCCCAGATGCCCGAAGTGTCGCCCGAGCCAACCCCTTCGAAGAAGGCCTTCATGCCCTCCATCCGGGTCTTGTTGCCCATCGCCGCGTTCGCCACCTGAGCCAAAGACCCCGCGCCCGCCGGACCCATCAGGGGCCGCGCGGAAATCAGGTTGGTGAAGTAAAGGGAGGGGATAGCCCGCTCCTTGGCCTTCTGCACGACCGGAGTCGTCCCGACCGCCAGGTCCGGCTTGAACGCCTCCATCGCGGCCAGGTCATCCTCAAGGCTCGCGCGGTATTTCACCACGCAGCCCTTGGATTCCAGCCACTCCCGGTCGGCTTGCGACCATTCGTTCCGCGCGCAGGCCGTGCCGACATAAGGCACTTCCGCGCCGCTTTCGATCAGGAGGCGCGCGACCAGGAGTTCGGACCCTTCATAGCCCGACAATGTGATCCGCCCCTTGATCGGGTTCGCCGCCAAGGCCCCCTTGATTGCAGGCCCAAACGCATTCTGCGCCGCCGCGACCTGCCCGGCCGGGACGCCATAGGCCTCGCCAATCGCCGCTAGCCACGCCATCGTCCCGTCATGCCCCACCGGGGCCGAGCCGACGATCTTGCGACCCGCCGCGTGGAATTCGCGGATCGCCGCCGTGTAGAACGGATGGATCGCCGCGACGACGCCCGAATCCAGCGCCGCATACAGCTCGCGCCATTCGCGGCACGGCACCACCGGCCCCGCCGCCAAGCCCATCGGGGCCAGCATCGCGCCGATCATCATCGGGTCGGCGGGGAACATCTCGCCCAGCAACGTGACCGTCGGACGGTCGCTCCGCCCCTGAGCAGGAGCCGCCACCGGCCCCGCCTCGATCTCGGACCGCGCATAGGCCAGCATCGCCCCGGCGAGGACATCCTTCGCCTCGGCATGGGTCGGCACGCCAAACCCCGGTACGTCGATCCCGATGATCCGCACGCCGTTGATCTCATCCGGCAACAGCCGCAGCGGTACGCCCGAGGCCGTCGGCACGCAGAGGTTCGTCACCACCACCGCGTCATAGCGATCCGGGTCGGCGAGTTCATGCACCGCGTCGCGGATGTCCTCGAAGAGCTTGCCGGTCACCAGGGTCTCCGAGTTGAACGGCACATATCCCACCGACCGGCGCGCCCCGTAAAAGTGGGACACAAAAGACAACCCATAGACGCAGCAGGCCGACCCCGACAGCACCGTCGCCACCCGCCGCATCCTGAGGCCAACGCGCAGCGAGCCAAAGGCCGGGCACATCGACTGCGGCTTGTCATGCGGGCCTTGCGGATAGTCCGCCGCATAGCGGTCCAGCACCTCGAAATTCCCCGCCGCCCGCGCAGCCTCGGCCATCTTCGCACCGGAGTGGCAGCCAAGTCCGTCGATGGGGGCGGAAACGTCGCTCACTTGCGACCCTCCCGCGCCTTCAGCGCCGCTTCGATCTGGGCCAGGGCGTCGAGGTCAAACATTGTCGTAGACCACTTCCAGGCTGGGTTTCACGGCGGCAAAGGCGCCCCGCATGTCGGCGTCCGAGGCAGGCTCCAGCACGAAGTCCTTGCCCGTCGTCTCGGCATCGAAAAGGCCCAAGAGAGCATCCTGCGACAAGGGTTTGGGGCGCAGCGGCGGTGCATCAGCGACAGCGGCGGCGAGGATCTCGAACAGCCCGCCCCACTGGGTCGCGTTGGTGCCAACGATCTGATAATTCGCCGATTTCCGCCGCAGATCGTCATCCGCAGGAATCGACGCCAGCACCGGAATGTTCACCGCCTTCGCAAAGGCCGCAGCCTCGCCTGTGCCGTCATCCTTGTTGATGACCAGCCCCGCGACGCCCACGTTCCCGCCGAGCTTCCGGAAGTACTCCACCGCGCTGCAAACGTTGTTCGCCACATACAGGCTTTGCAGGTCGTTCGACCCGACCACGATCACCTTCTGCGCCATGTCTCGCGCGATCGGCAGGCCGAACCCGCCGCAAACCACGTCGCCCAGGAAGTCCAGAAGCACATAGTCGAAGTCCCAGTCGTGGAACCCCAGCTTTTCCAGCAGTTCGAACCCGTGGATGATCCCGCGCCCGCCGCAGCCCCGGCCCACTTCCGGCCCGCCCAGCTCCATCGCGAAGACCCCGCCCCGCTTGAAGCAGACGTCGCCGATCTTGACCTCTTCCCCCGCCAGCTTCTTGCGGGTCGAGGTCTCGATGATCGTCGGGCAGGCCTTGCCGCCGAAGAGCAGCGACGTGGTATCCGACTTCGGATCGCAGCCGATCAGCAGCACGCGCTTGCCCATCTCGGCCATCATGTGGCTGAGGTTGGCCAGCGTGAACGACTTCCCGATCCCGCCCTTGCCGTAGATCGCGATGATCTGCGTCTTCTTCGACGGCGGGTCCTGGGGGATCTCCAGCGAAGGCTCCTCATGCGCCTCGTCGCGCAGGCGGGTGTCGAAATCCTTCAGATTGGGAACTTCGGTCATGCAGCGGCACTCCAATCCAGGATCATTTTCAGGCAGTTGGGGTCGGTGAAGGCGGTCTCGTAGGCCGCCCCTGCATCGGCGGCGGCAGCGCGGTGGGTGATGAGGCCGTCCAGCGACAGACGCCCCTCGTCCAGCAGGCGACCGGTCGCCTCCAGGTCCGCAGGCTGCCATTCACTGGCGATGCGCAGCCGCAACTCCTTCATGAAGGCGGGCGGGAAGGCGAAAGAGATGGCTTCGGTGTAAAAGCCGCACAGGACGACTTCGCCGCCCTTGGCCAGGCGCGGGACCAGAGTGTCCAATAGGCCTGACGCCCCCGAGGCGTCGAACATCACCCTGTAATCCGGCCGGGTATCATCTTCCGGCGCGATGACCTCATATCCCTTGGCCCCAGACCGGCGCGCCGCGTCGATCTCCCAGACCGTCGGCTGCGCGCCCATCGCCACGGCGATCCGCGCCAGCAACCGGCCCAGCACCCCATGCCCGATGATCAGGTCCGGCAAGGCCCCACCGGCGAGCGCATGGTACGCCGTCGCGGCCAGCGCCAGCAGCGCACCCCGCTCGCCATACCCGGCGTCCAGTTTCGCGACACGCGCAGCGGGCGTCACCAGGAGACCCGAAGCCCCGCCGAACAGCCCACGCACCCCGCCTTCATAGCAGTTGGCCCCCGGCACAAAGACATGGTCGCCAACGGCAAGGCCCGTCTCACCACAAGTTTCCACCACCTCGCCAAAGCTTTCGTAACCTGGGACCAGCGGATAACCCATGCCCGGGAAGGGCGGCATCGTGCCCTGCCAGAACAGTTTTTCCGTCCCGGTCGAGATGCCGCTGTGCCGCACCCGCACCACCACATCCCCCGCGACCGGGGCCTTCAGGCTGACCGCGCCCAGCTGCAGCGCGCGGGGACCAGAGAGGATGACGGCGTCGGTGATCACGAACAGGCCTTCCTGAATCGGGCGCGGATGGCGCGCTATGTGTCAGTCTAGGCTTACAGTTTAATATGTCAAACTAAATGGACATTCTTGCGACAGATGTGGTGCCGACGAACCAGGCCGGGCAACAATGACTCCCGCTTTCGCCCTAATGCCTGACCCCGGTCACGACCGAAGTGACAAACGGCCGGTCGCCGGGGCGGTTGCGGATGTCCTGGAACGCCGCAGCCTTCAACAGTGCTGCGATCTCGGCCGCCGACCGGGTCCGCCCGGTGCGCATCGCCAGCGTGTAGACAGCAAAATAGACATCGGTCGCCGGGTCCGGACGGTCTCCGCCCGACATCGGCTCGGACACCAGAAGCATCCCGCCCGGCGGCAAGGCGGCGTAGGCCTTGGCCAGCAAGGCGGTGACAACCTCGTCAGGGTGGTCGTAAAGCACGCGCACCAGGCTGATCGTGTCCGCGCCCTCGGGCAGGGGATCGGCCCGGAAATCCCCCGGGTGCAAAGTCACCCGGTTCCGCAGCCGCAGCGGCACGGCTTCCAGCACCGCAGGCATGTCGAACAGGGACAGCGAAAGGCCTGGGCAGGCCTTGCCGACCTCGGCCAGAAAGGCCCCCGTCCCGCCACCCACATCCAGAAGCCGCCAGCGTTTCGACAGGTCAACCAGCCGCAAAGTGTCCTCGGCCACCAGCACCTGGCTTTCCGCCATCAGACGGCTGTAACGCGCGGCCAGCGCCGCATCCTCCTGCGCCAGCGGGCCAAAGACATAGGGCCAGAACCCGGCCAGGCCCGTCTCCGTCTCGCCCCGGAAGAAGGCGAGCGGGTCGGCCAGATCGCGGTAAAGCACATGATGGTGCCGCACCATCGGCTCCAGGCCCGGCACGGTCAGGAAGGCCGCCCCGCGCGGGGCCAGATGCCAGCGGCCCTTGCGGTCCCTCTTCAGCAGCTTCAGCGCCGCCCCAGCCTTCAGCAGCACCGTCAGGGACGCCGGAGGCAGCGCACGACGGCGCGACAGGTCCTCGGTCGTCATCGGGCCATGGGCCAGCTGATGCAGGACACGCGCCTCGACCAGCGCCACCAGAGCCTGCGACTGGACAAAACCGGAGATAAGCGAGAACAACTCCTCCCCCTCGCGCCGTACCTTCCAGCGCAATCCGGGAATTCGGGACGCAATCCGGTGAAAGCGCGGAGACATCGCCAACCGGGTCAGCCAGCCCTGCGCTTCGGGCCGGGCGGGCGGCGGGCGCGTCTCGGCGTTCACCTGGCGGTCTCGGGCAGGACGGTCATCTTGCGGGCATAGGCCGTGACCAGGCCCGCCAGCATCGCCTCGCCCGGACAGCTCGGGATTGATGCGATCGCCCCTGCCAGGATGTCCTTCATATGTGCCAGCGCGCCGTCAACGCCCATGCTTTGCACCGCATTGGGCCGCAGATGCACCGCATCCTGCCCCGCCGGTTTTCCGGTCTGCTCGCTGGTCAGAAGCGCGTCCTTCAGGTCATCCGCCACCTGGAACGCCGCGCCGATCCGGTCGCCAAGCTCGGCCCAGGGTTCGGCCTCCTGCCCCGCCGAGACAGCCCCCATCTGGGTCGCCGCAACGAACAGTGCCGCCGTCTTGGCCCGGTGATAGGCGATCAGGTCGACCTTCGGCTCGCTTTCCCAGCCCTGCCCGGCGCAGATGCCGAAGGGTGCGCCGGTGTGCCGCGCCAGCGCCCCGGTCAGCGCCAGCGCCCGGTCGGGGGCCACATGCCCCGCCCGCGCAAGCACTTCAAACGCAAGGACAATCAAGCTGTCCCCCGCCAGAACCGCCAAGGGTTCGCTGAACGCCCGGTGCAGCGTCGGCTTGCCCCGCCGCAGGTCCGCGTCGTCGAAGGCTGGCAGGTCGTCGTGCACCAGGCTTGCGCAATGGATCAACTCCAGCGCCACCGCCGCCGCTGTCGCGATCTCGGGCCGGTCGTCGCCGCAGGCCGTCGCCACCGCCAGAAGGATCGTCGGCCTGATGCGCGCGCCCCCCGGGAACACCGCATAAGGTATCGCCGCTGACAGCTTGGGCGGCGCATCCTTGCGGTTCAGCGGGGCAAGGCTTTCGTGCAGGGCCTTCTCGATACGGTCGGCGAACGGCATGGGCGCACTCCTGAGGGCCCGTCACTAAAAGCCCGTCGATTCAGTTTGGCATTGCGACCGGCATGTGTAAACTTTAATTTACACTATGCTGTCACGCGCATCTGACAAGAGGCCGCCCGCGATGCCCTCCGCCGAGCTCAAAGGCCAACCCCGCGCCGTGGTGATCGGTGCCGGGATGGGGGGCCTTTCCGCCGCGATCCGGCTCGCCGCCGGGGGCTGCCGCGTGACCGTCGTGGAAAGCGCCGACGCGCCGGGAGGCAAGGCCCGTGCCCGCGCAACGCCAGCCGGACCCGCTGCCATGGGCCCCACCGTCCTGACGCTGAAATCCGAAGTCGACGCCCTCTTCGCCCTCTGCGGGACCACAACCGAGGCCGAGGTCACCATCACCCGCCTCCCCCGCCTCGCCCGCCACTGGTGGCCGGACAGCGGCCCGCTCGACCTTTTCCCCGACGTTGAGGCGAACATCGACGCCATCCGCGCCTTCGCCGGGGACCGCGAGGCGCAAGGCTTCGCCCGCTTCGACGCTGCCGCCCGTGCGCTGTATCAGGCCTTCGAACACCCCGTGATGCGCGCCGCCAAACCCGACCTCGCCGCCATCGCCCGCACCACCCTTTCCCAGCCCAAACTCTGGCCCGCGCTCCTCCCCGGCATGGCCCTCGACCGCTGGCTGACGCAGTTCTTCAAGGACCCCCGCCTCCGCCAGCTCTTCGGCCGCTACGCCACCTATGTCGGCGGCCGCCCGGCCCACACCCCCGCCGTCCTGTCGCTCGTCTGGCAGGCCGAGGCCCAGGGCGTCTGGGCCGTGAAAGACGGCATCCAGGCCCTCGCCGCAGCCCTCGCGCGCGCCGCCCAAACCCTCGGCGTCCGCTTCCACTACGCCACCACGGCGCGCCGCATTACCCGCCAGTCCGGCCGCGTGAGCCTGGTAGAGACCGACCAGGGACACCACCCCACCGACATCGTCGTCTTCAACGGCGACCCTCGCGCCCTGACCGACGGCCACATGGGCGACGCCGCCCGCACCGCCCTGAAACCGCCCGGCAAACCCAGCCTCTCTGCCTGGGTGTGGTCCTTCGCGGCCACCCCGGAAGGCCCCAAAGCCCAAGACCTCCTCCACCACAACCTCTTCTTCGCCGCCGACCCGCAGGCCGAGTTCGGCCCCATCGGCCGGGGCGAGATGCCGCAAAGCCCCACCCTCTACCTCAACGCCCAGGACCGCGAACTCGGCCCCACGCCCCCGACCGAACGCTTCCAGATCATCCTGAACGCGCCCCCGAACCGCCCCTATCCCCCAGACGAGGACCGATCATGCCACGACCGCACCTTCCCCGCTTTGGCACGGATGGGCCTGACCTTCTCGCCCCCGCCGGGGCCGGAGGCGTTGACCCGACCCAGGGACCTGGCGCAACGGTTCCCGGCCTCGCAGGGCGCGATCTATGGCGCCTCGCCCGAAAGGACGCTGGCGGCGTTCCAGCGGCCGGTGGCGCGGACCAGCCTGCCGGGGCTCTACCTCGCGGGGGGCGGGGTGCATCCGGGGGCGGGGGTGCCGATGGCTCTCCTCTCCGGCCAGCAGGCCGCCTTACAGGCGCTACAGGACCTGACTTCGCCCTCCCCGTCGGGCCGGACGGCTACGCCTGGTGGTATGTCGACGGCATCTCAAAGGACGGCACAAAAGCCGTCTCGCTGATCGCCTTCATCGGGTCGGTCTTCTCGCCCTGGTACAAATGGTCAGGCCGCCGCGAGCCGCAGAATCACTGCTGCATGAACCTTGTGACCTCGGGCCTCAACGGTCGCTTCACCATGACCGACCGGGGACGCCAAGCGCTAAAGCAAACCCCCTACCGCCTCGACATCGGCCCCTCGTCGGTCACTTGGACCGGAAGCCAGTTGGTCATCGAAGTCAACGAATGGGGCGCACCCCCGATGGTGACGCCGGTCAGGGGCCGCATCACCCTGACCCCCCGCGCAGTCACGCAGACCGAGGTTCTCCTGACCCCCGACGCCGCCCATCTCTGGCGCCCCTTTGCCCCCGTCGCCGATATCGAGGTCGATCTAAGCCAAGGCCACAAGTGGCGCGGCCACGGCTATTTCGACGCCAATTTCGGCACCCGCGCGCTGGAGGCGGACTTCAGCTTCTGGACCTGGGGCCGCTACCCGCTGCGGGACCGCGCCATGTGCTTCTACGACGCCGAACTCCGCGACGGTCGGCACTTCGACCTGGCCGTGGAAATCACCCCGGACGGAGAGGTCCGGGACACCACCGCCCCGCCCAGAACCCGCTTCAAACGCAACCCCTGGGCCGTCCGCCGCGAAACCCGCGCCGATCCGGGGACAACACCCCGTCCGCACCTGTCGCTGCTGGAGGCCCCGTTCTACTCTCGCGCCCTGGTGGAAACGACAATCGACGGCGAACAAACCATCGGCATGCACGAGGCCCTGGACCTCACCCGCTTCCGCCAGCCGCTTCTGAAACCGATGCTCGCCGTCCGCGTCCCCCGCCGCGCGCGTTGGCCCTAAGCGCCTCCCCTCCCCCTCCCCCTCCGCGGGGAGGGGATGGGGGGGCTTACACAGCCACCGGACCCTTGGCCTGCTCGGGGTTCAGTGACACCACCGACCAGTTCAGCGCCCCGGCAACCGTGACCCATATCAGGTAGGGCACGAACAGAAGCCCCGCGACCCAGTCCACCCGCCAGAACGCGACCAGCGTTGCCGCGACGGCCAGCCACAACAGCGCCAGAACCAGCATCCCGGCCCGCATCTTCCGCAAGCCAAAGAACACCGGCGTCCACAGGCAGTTCAGCCCCATCTGCAGCGTGTAAAGCGCCAAGGCCATGCCGACGCCCGCGTTCACCCCGGCCTGCCGCGCGACCCTTTCCCCGGCCAGTGACATGCACAGGTAAAGCGTCGTCCAGGCGACCGGGAACAGCCAGTTCGGCGGGGTCCAACTGGGTTTCTTCAGCGCCTCATACCAGGCTCCGGGCGAAAACATCGCCCCGGTGGCGGCGGCAGGCCCGCAGGCCAGAAGGAACACGAAGAACACCCAGATATCCATGAGACCACCCTAGCCGTTGCGCCCGGCAAACGCCAGCGCCCGCGCCGGGGTTCCCTCAGACCGCGCCGCGCCGGTCGCGCGCCTCAAGCTGGGCCAGGATCTGCAGCAAGGTTTCCGACCTGTGCGGTCGCGCTGACCGCTGCCCCGCCGCCTCGACCAGGAAGGCCACCTCGGGCTCCGCCCGCGCATGCAGCTGCGCCGGTTGCGGCAGGACATGGGTCAGGGCCGAGGCACCCAGCGCGCGACCCATCAGCACCAGCTTCTGCCCGCGCGAGGTCCGCGCCCGCCGGGTCACGCTGTCATGCCCGGCCCGTGCCACCTCGGTCCCGATCGCCGCATAGATGTGCCGCGCCGCCGCGATCCCCAGCCGGCAATCAGAGGGCAGCGAGGACACCCCCGCCGAGGCGCGCCGGTACAGATCCTCCGCCACCCCCAGAAGCCGCCGCACCACCCGCGCCAGCGCCGGTGAGGGCCTGGGGTCCGCGAGGAACCTCTCGGCGTCGATCCCGGCCTCCGCCAGCCAGTCCAGGGGCAGGAACAACCGCCCCGCCCGTGCGTCCTCGCCCACGTCGCGGGCAATGTTCGTCAGCTGCATCGCCAGCCCCAGGTCCGCCGCCCGCGCCAGGGCATCCGGGTCACGCACCCGCATCAGCACGCACATCATCACGCCCACCGACGCCGCAACCCGCGCGCTGTAGCCATGCAACTCCGACAGCGTGCGATACCGCCGCCCCATCGCGTCCCAGGCGAGGCCCTCCAGCAGCGCATCCGGCAAGGCGCGCGGCATGTCGAAGTCTTCCACCACCGCCGCAAAGGCCCGGTCCGAGGGTCGCGCTTCCGGCCGTCCCGCATAGATCAGGTCCAACCGCTCCCGCAGCCGCAGCACGGCATGGGTCTTGTCCTGCACCTCATCCACGTCGTCATCCGCCACCCGGCAGAAGGCATACAAAGCCAGCGCCGGGTCCCGCACGCGCGCGGGCAACAACCTGGACGCGGCATGGAACGACAGGCTCCCCGTCCGGATCATCGCCCGGCAGGCCACCATATCCTCCGCCGCGATCATTCGGCGGCCATCCGCAGTGCGGGCGCAACGCGGACCGGAGCATCCGGCACCAACGACGCCAGAACCTCCGCCGTCCCGATCACCCCCGGCACCCCCGCCCCTGGATGCGTCCCGGCCCCCGCCAGGTACAACCCCGGCAGCTCCTCAGACACATTATGCGGCCGGAACCAGGCCGACTGCAGGATGCGCGGCTCCAAGGAGAACCCCGCCCCGTGCGGCGACAGATACCGGTCGCGGAACGTCTCGGGCGTAAAGACCAGGCTTTCGGTCACGCGGGAAGACAGCCCCGGCAACAGCCTTTCCTCCAGCACTTTCAGCATCTTCTGCCGGTAAGGCTCGGCCTTCCTGGCCCAATCCACTCCGTTGTCATGCCCCAGATGCGGAACCGGCGACAGGACATAGAACGTGTCGTCCCCCTCGGGCGCCACGGAAGGGTCGGTGACCGACGGGCGATGGACATACAGGCTCATGTCCTCCGCCAATACACCGGTCTGGAAGATGTCCCGGATATGCTCCCGATACCGCGGCCCGACGACGATGGAATGATGCCCGACCTCCGGCCACATGCCCTTCGTCCCCCTGGTCCCGAAATACCAGACGAACAGGCTCATCGACCAGCGCGACCGCATCAGCTTCGGTGCCGTCCACCGCTTCACCGGCTGCTTCCTCAGCAGCCGCGTATAGGTCGTCGCCGGGTCAGCGTTCGACACCACCACCTCAGCCGGGAAGACGCGACCATCGGCCAGCTTCACCCCCGACGCCCGGCCAGCCGAGACCAGCACCTCGTCCGCCTCGACCCCCTGCACGACGAACCCGCCCTGGTCCTTCACCACCGACGCCATCGCCTCAGCAATCGCCTGCACGCCGCCCATCGCGTAATGAACGCCAAAGGCCCGCTCCAGATGGCTTACGAGCGCATACATCGAGGTCACATGGAACGGATCGCCCCCGATGAACAGCGGATGGAAGGACAGCGCAAAGCGCAGCCGTTCATCCTTCACCCGCCGTGCCGCATGGGCATAGACAGACCGGTCCGCCCGCATCATCGCGAACTTCGGCAGCACTTTGATCAGGTCCACCAGCCGGTGCATCGACCGCCGCCCCAGGTCCTCGAACCCGAACCAGTAGCGCGCCTCGGCATCCTTCAGGAACCGCCGGAACCCGGGCAGATCACCCGGGGAAAGCCGGGCCACCTCGGCCTCCATCCGCTCATCGCCCGGCCTCATCGTGAAACTCGACCCATCTTCCCAGAGGATCTTGTAGTATGGGTCCATCGGCACCAGCCGGACGTCGCGGTCAAAGTCCCGGCCACAGGCGGCCCAAAGCTCGCGCAGCGTCTGCGGCACCGTCACGATCGTCGGCCCCAGGTCGAACCGGTGGCCCCCTTGGCGGATCGAGGACCCCCGCCCCCCCGGCCGGTCCAGCCGGTCGACCACCGTGACCTGCCAGCCTTTCGCCCCCAGCCGCATGGCCGAGGCAAGGCCCCCAAGCCCCGCGCCGATCACCACCGCCCGGCCCTGACCGGCTTTCGCAATCGGCAGGTCGTGAACCTGCCCGGACCTTGGAGGATGTGTCATTCCCACAGCCTATACTGTCTAGCTGGATTTACAACTTGGGTTTTATGCCGCAGGAAACAAGGCCGATTTGACTTCCCAGCGGCCGCATTAAGTGTAATCTTGTCCTGACACCCGCGCCCAGGGGGACCCGACTCATTTCCGTAGCCACGCTCAGCCTCTTCCGCTTCTCGACGCCCACCAGCAGGCTGTGGGCGATCGGGCAAATGGCCCTTGCGCGCCCGCGCCACCTCTGGTCCGGCGCGCAGTTCGTGAAGCTCTGCGGCTCGGGCACCGGCGAAGGCTTCACCCCGAAACCGAACTGGTCCGTCTGGGCGATCTTCGCCGTCTGGCCCGACCTCGCCCGCGCCCGCGATCACATCTCTTCGCACCGAGTCCTCACCCGCTGGCGCGCCCATGCCGCCGAAAACTGGACCGTCTTTCTCCAGCCCTTCTCGGCGCGCGGCTCCTGGGCCGGGGTCAACCCCCTGACCGACACCACCGACGCCAACGCCCTGAATGGCCCTATCGCCGCCCTCACCCGTGCCTCCGTCAAACCCCAGCACGCCCCCGCCTTCTGGCGCCGCGTCCCCGACATCTCGGCCCGCATCGGCACCGACCAGAACGTCCTCTTCAAGATCGGCATCGGCGAGGTTCCCCTCCTCCACCAGGTCACCTTCTCGATCTGGCCCGACGCCGCCCGCATGGCCGAATTCGCCCGCCACATGGGCCCCCATGCCGCCGCAATGAAGGCCGCGCGGGACAACGGCTGGTTTTCTGAAGAGCTTTACGCCCGCTTCCATGTCCTTGAAGCACAAGGAAAATGGAACGGCGCCGACCCCCTGGCAGACGCCTGGACTACAGAAAGGCACGCCGCATGACCGCGCTTCACCGCAACAAGGCCCCGACCCAGGCCGCGAGCGGGGCCAAGCCGCCCTTCCCCTTCACCGCCATCGTCGGCCAGGACGACATGCGCCTTGCGATGGTCCTCACTGCCATCGACCCGATGATCGGCGGCGTCCTCGTCTTCGGAGACCGCGGCACCGGCAAGTCCACCGCAGTCCGCGGCCTCGCCGCGCTTCTCCCCCCCATCCGCGCCGTCGCCTCCTGTCCGGTCAACAGCGCCTCGCCTGACCAATGCCCGCCGTGGGTGCAGATCGCCGACCCGACCGTCGTCGACAAACCCACCCCCGTCGTCGACCTGCCCTTGGGCGTGTCCGAGGACCGCGTCACCGGCGCCCTCGACGTCGAACGCGCCATCGCGGCAGGCGTCAAGGCGTTCGAGCCCGGCCTCCTCGCCCGCGCCAACCGCGGCTACCTCTACATCGACGAGGTCAACCTCCTCGAAGACCACATCGTCGACCTCCTCCTCGACGTCGCCCAGTCCGGCGAGAACGTCGTCGAACGCGACGGCCTCTCCATCCGCCACCCCGCCCGCTTCGTCCTCGTCGGCTCCGGCAACCCCGAGGAAGGCGACCTTCGCCCCCAACTCCTCGACCGCTTCGGCCTCTCCGTCGAAGTCCGCTCCCCCCGCGACATCGCCACCCGCGTCGAAGTCGTCCTCCGGCGCGAGGCCTATGAAGCCGACCCCATCGCCTTTGCCGCCACCTGGGGACCCGAGGAAGCCAAACTCCGCACGACAATCCTGCAAGCCCGCGCCGCCCTCCCCAAGGTCCAGACCCCGCGCACCGCCCTGGAAGACTGCGCCGCCCTCTGCATCGCCCTCGGCTCCGACGGCGTGCGCGGAGAACTCACCATCCTCCGCGCCGCCCGCGCCCTTGCCGCCAGCGAGGCCGCCCCAAAAGTCACCCGCGACCAACTGGCCCGCGTCGCCGCCATGTCCCTCGGCCACCGCCTCCGCCGCGACCCGCTGGATGAAGCCGGGGCCACCGACCGCGTCGCCCGCGCCGTCAGCGAAACCCTCGCCTGATGGATAACTTTGCGCGCCTCTCGCTCGCGCTGCGCATCCTCACCGTCGATCCGGTGGGCCTCGGCGGCCTCTGGCTCCGCTCCCGCGCCGGCCCCGTCCGCGACATCGCCACGACCCTTCTGGCGCAAACCCCCTTCGACCGCCCCCAGCGCCGCCTCTCGGCCTCAATCGACGACCTCGCGCTTCTGGGCGGCCCCGACCCCGCCGCCACCCTCGCCGCCGGCCGCCCCGTCCACCGCCCGGGCCTCCTCGCCGACCCGGCCCTCCTGATCCTCCCCATGGCGGAATCCGCCCCCGCCTCCCTCACCGCCCGCCTCGCGCAGGCCTTGGACAAAGGCCACCACGCCCTCATCGCCCTCGATGAAGCCGCCGAGGATGGCGAGGGCCTGCCCAGCACCCTCTCCGACCGCCTCGGCCTTTTCCTCACCCTCGACGGCACCCGCAGCCCTCGCCTCCTCCCCAAACCCATCGGCCGCCGCCGCCTCGCCAAGGCCCGCGCCCTTTACCCCCTCGTCACCCTCCCCGACGACCTGACCCAAGCCCTCGCCCAGCTCGCGGCCCGCCTCGGCATCACTTCAACCCGAGCACTCCTCACCACCCGCCGCGCCGCCCGCGCCATCGCCGCGCTCAATGCCCGCCTGACAGCCACCGAAGACGACCTGATCGCCGCCGCCGAACTCGGACTCGCCCACCGCGCCCTGCCCGAACCCGAGGCCCAACCCGACCAGCCCCCCGAACCGCCGCCAGACCACCCCGACCAGCCGGACACCCAGCCGCAGGAACAAGACCTGCAACCCCTCGCCGACCTCCTGATCGGGGCCGCGCAGGCCGCCCTCCCCCCCGACATCCTGGCGAAACTCCAGTCCGACCGCGCCACCCGCGCGGCCCGCGGCGCCTCCGGCACCGGTGCCGCCAAAGCCGGCAACCGGAGAGGCCGCCCCCTCCCCTCAAGACCCGGCCGCCCCGACGGCCGCTCCCGCATCGACCTCGTCGCCACCCTCCGCCAAGCCGCCCCTTGGCAGGTCCTTCGCAAGCACGCTGACACACAAAACCGAGCCCTGATCGTCCACCGCTCCGACCTGCGCCTGAAGCGCTACAAAGAGGTCTCCGACCGCGTCCTGATCTTCGTCGTCGACGCCTCCGGTTCCTCCGCCATGGCCCGCCTCGGCGAAGCCAAGGGCGCGGTGGAACTGATGCTCGCCCAGGCCTACAGCCGCCGCGACCACGTGGCCCTCGTCGTCCTGCGCGGGCAACAGGCCGAACTGATCCTCCCCCCCACCCGCAGCCTGACGACCACCAAGTCCCGGCTCCGAGGCCTCCCGGGCGGCGGCGGCACCCCCCTCGCCTCGGGCCTCGCCACAGCCTTGGACACCGCCCTTCGCGCAAGACGCCAAGGCATGACCCCCAGCATCGCCCTCCTCACCGACGGCCGCGCCAACATCGCCCTCAATGGCCAGCCCGACCGCGCGCAGGCGCACCAGGACGCCGAACAGATCGCCACCGCCATCCGCGCCGCAGGCATCGCCGCCGTCACGCTGGATGTCGCCAACCGCCCGCAGCCCGCGCTCGCCCAGCTTTCCAGCCTGATGAACAGCCGATATGTTCCGCTTCCCCGCGCCGATGCCCGGGCGATCGCTGCAACGCTGGCCTAGGGATGACCCCCGCCTCGCTCCCCGCCGACTGGCCCTTCAAGGCCCAATCGAGCCTGATCACCGCAGGCCGCCACCGCTTCTGGGTCGCCGACACCGGCCCCAAGGACGCCCCCACGCTCCTCCTCCTCCACGGCACCGGAGCCTCCCTCCACAGCTTCCGCCGCACGATCCCCGGCCTCTCACAAACCTACCGGGTCATCACCCCCGACCTCCCCGGCCACGGGGCCTCCGCCACAGGCTTCCAGGGCCGCCTAAGCCTCGACGCCATGGCCCAGGACCTCTGGACCCTCTGCGACACCCTCCAAATCCAGCCAAAAGCCATCATCGGCCACTCCGCCGGCGCCGCCATCGGCCTGAGAATGGCCGAGCTTCGCCCCGTCCCCCACATCATCGGCCTCAACGCCGCCTTGGGGGAATTCGACGGCGCCGCCGCCTTCCTCTTCCCGATCCTCGCGAAGGGCCTTGCGACCCTCCCCTTCGCCGCCACCGCCATCACCGCTTTCTTCGGCCGCCCCGGCACCGTCGAGCGGATCCTGACTGGCACCGGCTCCCCCCTCGACCCGGAAGGCCGCGCGCAATACCTGAGGCTCGTCCGCGACCCCGACCACGTGACCGGAGCCCTCGGCATGATGGCCGACTGGCGGCTCCAGCCCCTCCTGAACCGCCTCCCCCAGACGACAACAAAAGTCACCCTGATCGCATCCGAAGGCGACCGCGCCGTCCCCGCGCAAGTCTCCATCGACGCCGCCAAGCGCATCCCGGGCGCAAAACTGCACCTGCTGCCGAAGCTCGGCCACCTTGCGCATGAGGAAACGGAGGACGGCCTCTCAGCCTTGATCCTGGGCAGCCTCGGCCAGCCCTGAGGCCGCAAAGATCATCGCTGCGTGCTTCTCAAGGTAAATCCGCAGCCACGGCGTAAACGCCTCCGGCTTCGCCGCAATCGCGGCCCGCAGCGCCTCCAACGAGACCCACCGCACCGCCTGCACCTCGTCCGGGTCCAGCTCCAGGTCCAGGGGCCACCCTGCCTCGCCCACGAAGACCTCGACCACCTCGTGCTCGATCAGGTTTTCGCGGATACCCGGCACGTCGGCCCGATACTCCACCTGCCCCACATGCCGCAGGGCCAGCCCGGAAATCCCCAATTCCTGCCCCAACCGCCGCACCGCACAGTCGGCAGCCGTTTCACCCCAGTTGGGATGCGTGCAGCAGGTATTCGCCCAAAGCCCGGGAGTATGATACTTCCCCGCCGCCCGCTGCTGGATCAGGATCTCCTGCCCGCGCAGGACGAACACCGACACCGCCGGATGCCGCAGACCCTGCCGGTGCACCGCAAGCTTCCCCACCGGGCGCAGCACCCCATCCGGCCCGAACGCCGGGATCGGCAGGTCTATCGGCTCCATCACGACCATTTTGGACTGACGACTCCCATCAGGTGCATCACGTTCTTCACCCCGATCTTCAGATGGGCCAACGGACGCGCCGCCACAAGCTTCTTGTTCATGTAGGCCTCGAAGGTCAGCCGCTGCACGTCGATGTCATGGCACAGCGAAACGAACCGCTCGCGCCGGTCGTCGTTGCGATAATAGGCATTCTGCATCGACCGCAAGACCTTGAAGACCGTGCCATGCTCCTTCAGGAACATTTTCCGCGCCATCTTCAACTCGCTGGCCTTCCCCGTCCGCAGGAACGCCTGAGCCGCCGTCGCCGCCGCCCGCCCCCCCGCCATCGCGTAATAGATGCCCTCACCCGAAGACGGCGCAACCACGCCAGCCGCATCCCCGGCCAACACCACATCCTTGCCATTGTCCCAGCGGTCCAACGGCTTCAACGGGATCGGCGCACCCTCGCGCCGGATCGTCTCGCACTCCGTCAGGCCCGACATCGCCCGCAGGTCCGCCGTGGCCTTCTTCAGGTCCACCGCCCCGTCCTCGGTCCCCATCCCGACGCTGGCCTTGTCACCATGAGGGAAGACCCAGCCATAGAAGTCAGGGGAAATCTGCCCGTCATAGACCACATCGCAGCGGACCGGGTCATAGGCCGCATTGGCCGGCGGAGCCTTGATGATCTCATGATACGCGATGACATAAGGGATCTTGTCCCCACCCGGCACCTCGGCCCGCGCAACCCCGGATTTCGCACCGTCCGCCCCGATCACGACGCGACAAGCAGACCGCTGCTCCTGCCCCGACGCCTTTTCGCGCCAGACGACATGGGTCCCGGATGCATCCCGCTCAACCCGCAAAAACGTCCCGGTTAACCGCTCGGCCCCCACCATCCGCGCACGATCCCGCAGGAACTCGTCGAAATCCTCGCGGTCGACCATGCCGACATAGCCGCCCTCGATGTGGATATCCACGGCCCGGCCCGTCGGCGAGATCATCCGCGCCGTCTTGATCTTTGCCACCACCAGATGGTCCGGAATGTCGAAATCCTTGATCGCCCGCGGCGGGATCGCCCCACCACACGGCTTGATCCGCCCGTCCCGGTCCAGCAGAGCCACCTTGAACCCGGCGCGAGCCAGGTCCTCCGCCGCCGTCGCGCCCGAAGGCCCGCCGCCCACCACGAATGCGTCATACATGCTCATTCTCCCGGTACCAGCTGGCCCTGGGGCGCCCGCAGACGCCCCGCATCAATGATCCGCCAGGCCATCCACCCGGCAGCGACGAACAACAAAGCCTCAAGCGCGAAGACCATCCCGAAGGCATTGGCCGTGGACCCGGAAAGCCGCAGCGCATCGACCAGCGCCGCCCCGGCAAACCCGCCCAGCCCCTGAGCAATCGCCTGCGACGCCCCCCAGACGCCCATCCGCGTCCCTTCGCGCCCCTCGCGGCCCTGTCCCGCCAGCTGCATCATCGCTCCGATCGAGGCGATGGCGAACATGCCCGAGAACACTCCCAGGACCGCCACAGCCGGGGTCAGCAGGTCCACCCGCATTTGCCCCAGCGCCGCGATCACCGCCAGCATAACCGCTGACCCTAGACACCCGCCCACGACCCAGGCCCGCAAGCTGCCGATCTTCAACCCGCTGACGGCAATCCCCACGGCCAGCATGCCAATGAACATGCCCCCATGCTGCGCCCCCGACAGGCTCGTCGAGGCCCCGGGAGAATAGGCGAACACCAGCCCCGCATAGGGCTCCAGGATCAGCTCCTGCAGGAAGAAGGCCGTCATCGACAGGAAGATGAAGAGGGTGAACACCCGCGTCCGCCGCTCTGCCCAAACCTCGGCCAACCCCTGCCGCAGCGGGGTCTCATCGGGCATCCGCACCGGAATGACCTTCCGCTCGATCCCCCAGATCGCCAGCGCCGTCAGCACCACCGCGCCGACCGTCACCACGCCGACAATCGCCATCAGCCGTGCCGGGCTGTAGGGATCCAGCATCGCCCCGATCACGCCCGAGGTCACCGCGATCCCGAAGATCATCATCAGCCAGGTGATCGTCGCCGCCGCCGCTCTCCGGCTCGGCGCGCAACCCGACGCCAGCAGCGCCAATAGCGAGGTCCCCGAGGCCCCCGCCCCCATCCCGATCAGCACATAGGCTAGCACCGACCCCGCAAGCCCGATCCCGTGCCCGGCAATCCCCAGCGCCACCATCCACGACGCCAGCGCCGCCCCGGCAGACAGCACCGCCATCCCGCCGATGATGAACCGCGTCCGGTTGCCCTGAGCGTCCGACAGGAACCCCCAGCTTGGCCGGGTGATCTGCACGAAGGAATGCAGCGCCACCAGCGCGCCCGACAGCATCGCGGGCAGCGCCAGTTCCACCACCATCAGCCGGTTCAGCGTCGAGGTCGTCAGCACCACCACCGCGCCAAGGCACAGCTGCACCAGGCCAAGCCGGACAATCTGAAGCCATGAAAGTGTCATGCCAACCCCCTGATCGCAAAGGCGGAAATCATCATGCCGGTGACATACAGCACCACGCCGGTCCCGTTGTACCAGGGCGCCTTGCCCTTCGGGTCGCGGAACAGCACCCGCATCGCCGCGACCTGAGCCAGCAGCACCACCAGCACCGCCAGCGCGTGCCAGGGCTTGCCCCAGATCACCAGCAGCGCGACCACCAGCAGCTGCGCCATGCCCATCACCGTGCAGGCGATCTTCGCGGCGACCTCCGGCCCCAGCACCACGGGAAGCGAGCGCACCCCATGCTGCCGGTCGCCCTCCAGGGCCTTGAAATCGTTCAGCGTCATGATCCCATGCGCGCCAAAGGCGTAAAGCGCGGCGATCATCACATTCTCGAACCGCGGCGCGGTCCCCAAGAGCACCGCTGCCCCGGTGAACCACGGCAGCCCCTCATAGGACAGGCCGACAAGCCCCGGCCCCCACCAGCCCGACCGCTTCAGGCGAACCGGCTCCGCGCTATAGGCCCAGGCCGCGATCACACCCACCACGGTCGCGCCAAAGCCCCAAGGCCCCAGCATCCAGCCCACGACCAGCGACACAACCGTCATCGCCAGCGCGATCCACATACCCCAGCGCCCCGGTATCCGCCCGGACGGAATAGGCCGATGCGGCTCATTCACCGCGTCGACATGCCGGTCGCACCAGTCGTTCGCCGCCTGGCTCATCCCGCAAACTACCGGCCCGGCGAGCACCATGCCCAGCAGCACCGTTGTCCAGTTCGCGCCCAGGGGCACGCCCGAAGAAACCGCGCCGCAGAGGTAAGCCCAGACCGGCGGGAACCAGGTGATCGGCTTGATCAATGTCAGCATGGCACGGGGTTCCGGCCAGCTCTGCGGGGGGTGGATGAGTGCGTCGCTCATGTGTCAATTAAACCTGACACTTCCGAGTCTGGCAAGGATTACATTGCCGCACGCGCGACGCTGACACTCCATCGCGCCGATACGCCCCGCGCCTCCCCTCCCCCCGGTGGGGAGGGGCCGGGGGTGGGGGGCTACCCGGAGGAAATCTCGAACCGACAGGCCGCATCGCCACAGGCACAGCACGCCACCTCGCGAACCTCCACCGAAGGCCAAACCAACCGCCCATACAGCCGCCGGAACACCGCCACATGCCAGATGCACTGCGGCGTCTTGGCCTGCCACCCCGCAACCAGCGGGTTCCGCGCGACCGACACCACCAACGGGCGCGAGGACTCCACCCGGAACTCCCCCGTCCCGGCAAAGGTCCAGGAATGCCTGGCAATCGCCCTGGTCAGGACCAAGGCCGCCATGCCACCCGGCAGAACCCGCAACACCCCCTGCGCCAGCTTCGGAATCCGGTGGGCGAGGATATAATCCCCCGTCGCCAACCCCGCCGCCTCCAGCAGCCCGTCCGCCCCCGAAGCCACCCGCCGCAAAGCCTGATGCACCGCCGCGCAATCGCCTTCGGGCAGCATCCCGGCATCGCGCGGCGGCCGCTCAACCCCCGCCTCCGCCAAGACGGCCGAGAGAAGCGCACCCTCCCCCCGCCGCTCCAGCACATCGACCAGCTGCAGGATCGCGTTCGGCCCGATCCGGCCGGCTTCCATTACTCCGCCGGCTCCTGCATCTGCTGATGCCCGCCGCCACAAGCCATCGGCCCCAGGTCCGGCACCGACCGCTCCACAGCCCGCTCCTTCATCTGCGCCTTCACCGCCGCCCGCCGTTCCGCCGCCCGGGCCACTTTGTCGGCCGAAGCCTCCCAATCCGCCATCTGCGCTTCGGCAATCGTCCGCGTCTGGTCAAACCCGAACTCCAGATTGTCCCGCTTCACCGGCTTGAAATAGCCATGCTTTCCAAGGTCATAGAAGCTGCGCTGCACCCCCGCTTTCAGGAACGCCTTCAGGCACCCCAGCAGATACCGCCGCCTAAACCCCGTCCCCCGCCAGGGGTAATGGAACAGCGCCTTCTTCATGTAGAAACGGCGGTAGTTCTTCAGCACCCCCTCCAAGAGCGCCCCCCGCGTCATCGCCGCAGGCTTCATGATCGGCGTCACGAAATTGTATTTCGAATAGTCGAAGACCTCGACCTGATCGCGGATTTCCTGGAACAGCGGAGTGAACGGCCAAGGCGTATACATCGACCAGTTCGCCAGGTCCGGCTGCCAGTCCCAGGCCATCCGGTAGGTCTCTTCCAGCGTCTCCGGCGTCTCGTTGTCGAGGCCGACGATGAACTGCGCCTCGGTGAAGATGTCCGCCTCGCGCAGAAGCCGGATCGCCTCCTTGTTCTCCTCGACCTTCGTCTCCTTGTTGAACAGGTCCAGCTTCAACTGCGCCGCCGCCTCGGTCCCAAGCGAGACATGCACCAGCCCCGCCTCGCGGTAGAACGTCAGCAGGTCCTTGTCGCGCATGATGTCGGTGACGCGCGTATTGATCCCCCACTTCACCCGCTTGTTCAGGCCCCGGTCGATCAGCTCCTGGCAGAACTCCACGAACTTCTTCTTGTTGATGGTCGGCTCCTCATCGGCCAGGATGAAGAACCCGACCCCGTGGTCCGTGACCAGCCGCTCGATCTCGTCGGCCACGCGTCGAGGGTCGCGCACCCGATAATCCCGCCAGAACTTCCACTGCGAACAGAAGGAGCAGGTAAACGGACACCCCCGCGCCATGTTCGGGATCGCGACCTTCACGCCCAGCGGGATGTAGATGTAGCTGTCCCAATCGAGGATCGACCAGTCCGGATCAATCCCGTCCAGGTCCTTGACGGTGGAGGCCGCCTGCGTCGCAACGATCTCTCCGCCCTCGGCAAAAGCCAAGCCCTTGATCTTGCGCCGATCCGCAGGCCAGCGGCCATCGCGCACCGCCTCGGCCAGGGCGACCATGATCTCCTCGCCCTCGCCCCGGACGATCACGTCGACCCAGGGCGCCTCGCTCAACACCTGCCGGAACATGAAGGTCGCATGCACGCCCCCCAGCACCCGCAGCGCGCCCGGCACCACCTCCTGCGCGATGCGCAAGACCTCCTCGGCCTCGTAGATCGACGGCGTGATCGAGGTCACCCCGACGATGTCCGGCTGCAACTCCTGAAGCTTCGCCCGCAGCACCTCCGGCCCCAGGTGATAGGTCATCGCATCCAGGAAATGGATGTCCTGAAACCCCGCCCGCTTCAGGCTGCCCGTCAGATAGGCGACCCAGGCCGGGGGCCAGTTTCCCGCGATCTCGGCCCCGCCAGAGTGGTAGTTCGGATGGATGAAGACGATGCGCATGGGCGAACCCTCCGTGCCAAGGCACCCGCCGGAACCGGCAGTGTCAATCCAGATTGACAGAATTGCGCCCGCGCGACTTGACTTGGATCAAGCCAAGATCAAGCTTGGTCGCTGGCTTCCTTGTTCAGGATGCCGAACTTGCGCAGCTTCACGTACAGCGACTGCCGCGACAGGCTCAGCAACTCGGCCGCCGCCGCCCGGTTGTTGCCGGACATCTCCAAGGCCGCTTCGATGCACATCTTCTCGATGATCTCGGTCGTCTCGTCGACGATCTCTTTCAGCGTCGAATAGCCCACCAGCCGCATCACATTCCGCAGGCCTTCGTTGTCGGCCGAAGGCGAGGCCGGCCAGACCACCCGGTCCGAGACGACCGAATCCCGCGCCACGATTGCGACCAGCGGCTTGCCCTTGTCCTGCAACAGCGTCGCCGACAGTTCGACCGATACCTCGCCCATGTAATCCGTATTCAGCCGCGTCCGGTAATGCCGCAGGTGGCCCACCCGCTTGACGTTGTCCAGAAGCACCTTCAGGTCCACCGCCCCCCGCGACAGGAAATCGGAAAACGCCCGGTCCACGACGACCGACTGGCTGTGGCTGTCCGTCAGGTGCAGGAAGGCCTCGTTCGCGGCCTTGATGACCCCGCTGCCGTCGAGGAAGACGATCGCATCGGTGCCTTTCTCGAACAGGCTTTGCAGCATCATGCTGCGGTCGCTTTCCTGCGACTGGGCACTGTCGGACAGCCCGATCCGGCACAAAAGCAGCCGGTCCCGCGCGGCGCGGAACATCTTGGCCGACAGCTTCACCCGCTGCGAGGTGCGCCGGACGTTCAGGTCCAGCTGCCCCCCCGCTTCGCCCGAGGCATTGCGCGCCAGCGACTCGATCAACTCGCCCCGCCGCCGCCCGTCGAACTCCTGCGCGACTGGCGCGTTCAGAAGATCGTTCCGCGGTGCCCCCAACAGCCGAGCTGCCGAGCTGTTCAAATCCAGGATCCGCCCCGTCGTTTCCGACACGATCATCAGCGGGAACGAGTTCTCCTCCATCAGCACCCGGTAGCGCGTCTCAAGCTCGCGCTGCGCCTCGTGGTCGCGGCCGATGGCCCGATGCGCCTGCACCAGCTGCTGCTGCACCTCTGCCAGTGACCGCAGGTCGCGGCCCATCATCAAAAGCCGGTCCGTGCCCGGCCAGCGGCGCAAGACATAGCGGATGGGAAAGTCGTACTGGACCGGACCGGAATGGTTCAGCTCCAGCGACGGCCCCTCGTCCGGGCTCGCCAGCCGGGGTCCAAGCTTCGTCCAGCTCTCCTCGGCGAACAGCGATTGCAGCGTGCGGCCTTCCCAGCCCGTCGCCAGCGCCGCCAGCCCGGATTGCGGGTTTGCGACCACTGTCTCGACCATGTGGTCCGGTCCGACGACCAGCGTCAGGTCCGAGGCTGCCCCGACCAGGTCAAGCACCATCTGCAGCTCCGCAGGTGCGGACCGGGTGTCTGACAGGCTGTCACCGTCACGCTTCAACTCCATCCCCTTTCGCGACCGGGTTCCGGCGCAGGTTTAGGACCTTCCGGCCGTCGCGTTCAAGCGCCCGCCCCCGCAGGCAGGCATCATATTCCGCCAGAAGTGCAGAAACGTCGCGCAATGCAGCATCGGCACCCGTTTCGGCAAGCAATTCCTGATCCGACAGCGGGATCGACCCGCCGACGAAGATGCACATCTCGCCCCGCGACAGCAGCCGCAGCGTGCGCACCAGCCCGACCGCGGATTCAAGCGCTGCCGAGCAGCCCAGCGACACCAGCGCCAGGTCAAACCGGTTGGCCGCCAAAAGCTGCGTCATGTCGCTGGCGATCGGGGCCACCCGCACCACAGCGCTGAACCCGGCCGCGCGCAGTTGCAGGGCCAGCACGAAGGCCCCCAGCGTATGCTGCTCTGCCTCGGCCACCAGGATCAGGGCCGAAGGCCCAAGGATTCCTCCGGCCTCCGTGATCGCATCGTCCACATGGCGCACAATCCCATGCAGCCGTTCGGTGCCGACCGTCACGTCGACAAAGCTGATCTCGTCGGCCAGCCATTTCTCGCCCAGACGGCGCGCGGCCTCGGGCACATAGCGGCAGGCAACGGTTTCGGGGGTCAGCTTCCGCTCGGCCATGCTTTGCAGAAGGTCGGCCGGGTCAAACATGACGTTGCGGCCAATGGCCTGCACAAGATGGTCAAGGGGTTCTTGCTTCACCACGGCGTTGTCGTGACCACGCACCGACACCAAGACGTTAAGCGCCTCCCACGCCAGGCCAGCATAGCTCTCAGGGCCACACTCGACCTGGGCATATGGAGCTCCGTTGTCTCGCATCGGCAACACTCCCGTGAGGGGCGCAAATGCCCGGCCACGTTATCATCGGCCACGGACGATGAAAAGCCTGCGACTCGCGAGAATCATGACACCTGAAACGCATCAATATGTCTAGCTAAATTGACAATCCGCGCAGCGACCGGACAGGATTCAGCCTCAAACACATGTTTTCTATGTCTTTTATGTCCTGCTCCGCCGCCGGATGCCGGTTTTCAGCACCCCGTTCCCGGCCCGGTTGCTCGCATAAATGTGTAAATTTACATTGACAGACAATGCCACCTGACTAGGCTGGGTGTAAACCTGATGAAGCTTGGGGCGTAAGGATGTCCGCTACTGCCTCAGACCCACGGCCGCTTCCGCTTTACACGCCAAGTCAGCGCGCAAGACGGGATGCGACCGTCTGGACCACCGTCCAGGGCGTGCTCGCGCCGCTGCAGTTCCTGGTCTTCGCCGTCTCGCTGGTGCTGGTGCTGCGCTACCTCGTGACCGGCGATGGATATACGGCTGCCACTGTCTCGATCCTCGTGAAGACGGCGATCCTCTACACGATCATGGTCACCGGCGCGATCTGGGAGAAGGTCGTCTTCGGCCAGTACCTCTTCACCCCTGCCTTCTTCTGGGAGGACGTGGTCAGCTTCGTCGTCATCGCGCTCCACACGCTCTATCTCTACGGCCTCATCACCCAGGCGCTGTCGCCGCTGCAACTGATGCTCGTGGCGCTCGCCGCCTACGTCACCTACGCGCTCAACGCGACGCAATTCGTCCTGAAACTCCGCCGCGCCCGCCTCGACGCCGGCCCCGCTCGACCGTCGCAAAGGGGGCACCCGGCATGAGCCTCGACACCCCCACAAGCGGCTGCCTCCACACGCCTGTCCTGCGGGAACGCGGACAGCGTGAGGTCTTTTGCGGCCTCACCGGGATCATCTGGCTGCACCGCAAGATGCAGGACGCCTTCTTCCTCGTCGTCGGCTCCCGCACCTGCGCGCACCTCCTGCAATCCGCCGCCGGGGTGATGATCTTCGCCGAACCCCGTTTCGGTACCGCGATCCTGGAGGAGAAAGACCTCGCCGGTCTCGCCGACGCTCATGTCGAACTGGAACGCGAAGTCGAACGCCTCCTCTCCCGCCGCCCCGACATCCGCCAGCTGTTCCTCGTCGGCTCCTGCCCGTCCGAGGTCATCAAGCTCGACCTCTCGCGCACCGCCGAACGCCTGAACGGTCGCCATGGGCCGTCCGTCCGGGTCTACAACTACTCGGGCTCGGGCATCGAGACGACCTTCACCCAAGGCGAAGACGCCTGCCTTGCCGCGATGGTGCCCGGCTTGGAGGAAACCACCGACGCGAACCTCCTCGTCGTCGGCGCGCTGCCCGATGTGGTGGAAGACCAGTGCCTGTCGCTCCTCACCCAGATGGGCATCCGCAACGTCGCCTTCCTCCCCTCCCGCCGCGCCGCCGGTGCCCCGAAGGTCGGCCCGAACACCCGCTTCGTCCTGACCCAGCCCTTCCTGGCCGACACCGCCCACGCCCTGGAACGCCGGGGCGCGGACCGCATCGCCGCCCCCTTCCCCTTCGGCGAGGAAGGCACCACCGACTGGCTCCGCGCCGTCGCCAAGACCCACGGCGTGAACCTCGAAACCTTCGAATCCGTCACCGCCGCGCCCCGCGCCCGCGCCCGCAAGGCCGTCGCCGCCCATGCGGAAACGCTGCGCGACAAGACGCTGTTCATGTTCCCCGACAGCCAGCTGGAAATCCCCCTCGCGCGCTTCCTCGCCCGCGAATGCGGCATGGTCCCGGTCGAGGTCGGCACCCCCTACCTCCACCGCGGCCTGATGGAGCCGGAACTCGCGCTCCTGCCGCAGACCGTCCTCTCCGAAGGCCAGGACGTCGACCTGCAACTCGACCGCCACGCGGGCCTGAACCCCGACCTCACCGTCTGCGGCCTCGGCCTTGCGAACCCCTTGGAGGCCGCCGGCCACGCCACCAAATGGGCAATCGAACTCGTCTTCACCCCGGTCCACTTCTACGAACAGGCCGGCGACCTCGCCGCCCTCTTCTCCCGCCCCCTCCGCCGCCGCGCGCTATTGCAGGGGGCCGCAGAATGACCGCTTTCTGGCCCGCACCCCACCACCACCCCCATCCCCTCCCCACCAGGAGGAGGGAAGCCGCGTGCCGCATCCGTTCCGCGCAAACCTCCACCACCCGCGCCTCCCTCCCCCCGCTGTGGGGGAGGGACGGGGTGGGGGGCACCCGGCCAGCAAAGGGCGAAACTCCCGCCGTCCAGGCGCAAACCTCCACCACGAGCGCCTCCCTCCCCCCCGGTGGGGGAGGGATGGGGTGGGGGGGCTCGCCGCGGACCAAGGGGGCGACGCCATGAAACTCACCCTCTGGACCTACGAAGGCCCCCCGCACGTCGGCGCGATGCGCGTCGCCACCGGCATGAAAGACGTCCACTACGTCCTCCACGCCCCGCAGGGCGACACCTACGCCGACCTCCTCTTCACCATGATCGAACGGCGCAACCACCGCCCGCCGGTCACCTTCACCACCTTCCAGGCCTCCGACCTCGGCGCCGACACCGCCACCCTCTTCAAGCGCGCCGCCCAGTCCGCCTTTGACCGCTTCCAGCCGCAAGCGATGATCGTCGGCGCGTCCTGCACCGCCGAGCTCATCCAGGACGACCCCGGCGGCCTCGCCTCGACCCTCGGGCTCCCCTGCCCCGTGGTCCCGCTCGACCTGCCCAGCTACTCCCGCAAGGAAAACTTCGGCGCGGACGAAACCTTCCTCGCCCTCACCCGCGCCCTGGCCGTTCCTCAAGAGCGCACCAAAGAAGTCTCCTGCAACATCCTCGGCGCAACCGCCCTCGGCTTCCGCCACCGCGACGACGTGGCCGAGATCACCAAGCTCCTCACCCAGATGGGCATCGCCGTGAACGTCGCGGCCTCCCTCGACGCCACACCAGACGACCTGAAACGCCTCCCCGCCGCGCATTTCAACGTCCTCCTCTACCCCGAAACCGGCGAATCCGCCGCCCGCTGGCTGGAAAAGACCCACAACCAGCCCTGGACGAAAACCATCCCCATCGGCGCCCAAGCGACCCGCGAGTTCATCGCCGAAGTCGCCGCCCTGGCCAACGTCAGCCCCATGGTCGACGAAACCAACCTCCGCCAACCCTGGTGGGCGGCCTCCGTCGACAGCACCTACCTCACCGGCAAGCGCGTCTTCGTCTTCGGCGAGGCTACCCACGCCATGGCCGCCGCCCGCGTGGCGTCCAAGGAAATCGGCTTCGACGTCGTGGGCCTCGGCTGCTACAACCGCGAATTCGCCCGCCCGATGCGCGCCTGCGCCAAGGAGTACGGGCTGGAGGCCCTCATCTCCGACGACTACCTCGACGTCGAAGCCGCCATCATCGCCGCCGCCCCGGAACTGATCCTCGGCACGCAAATGGAACGCCACATCGCCAAGCGCCTCGGCATCGCCTGCGCCGTGATCTCGGCCCCCGTCCACGTCCAGGATTTCCCCGCCCGCTACTCGCCGCAGATGGGGTTCGAAGGCGCAAACGTCCTCTTCGACACCTGGATCCACCCCCTCGTCATGGGCCTCGAAGAGCACCTCCTCACCATGTTCCGCGAGGATTTCGAGTTCCACGACGCCGCCGGTCCCAGCCACCACGGCGGCAAGGCCACGCCCGCGCCCGCCCAGCAAATCCTCGAACCCACCCCCGACGCCGCGACGCAAATGATCGAGGCCGCACAGGCCTTGGCCCACGCCCTCCACTGGCTCCCCGACGCCGAGCGCGAGCTGAAGAAGATCCCCTTCTTCGTCCGCGCCAAGGCCCGCCGCAACACCGAGAAATACGCCGCCGAGAAGGGCGTGACGCAAATCAGCATCGAGACCCTCTACGAGGCCAAGGCCCACTATGCGCGATGACCGCTACACATCGCCGGACCTGCAGAAAACCGCCCCGGCGGACCTTTATCACTTCGTCATCGTCACCCTCGACGCCCACGCCGCAGGCCCCGCCCAGCGCGTCGCGAGCCGCCTTGCCAAGGATTTCCCCGGCCTGACCATCTCGGTCCACGCCGCCGCCGAATGGGCCGAAAACCCCGCCGCCCTCGCCCGCGCGCGCTCCGACGTGGCGCAGGCCAACATCATCGTCGCCAACCTGATCTTCCTGGAAGAGCACCTCACCCAGATCCTCCCCCAGATGCAGGCCCGCCGCCCGCATCTCGACGCCTGCGTCGGCATCATCTCCGACCCGCAGATCGTCAAGCTGACCAAGATGGGCGACCTCGACATGTCGCTGCCTGCGTCCGGAGCGATGGCCTTCCTGAAGAAACTTCGGGGCAACAAGTCCCCCTCCGGCTCCTCGGGCGAAAAGCAGATGGCGATGCTCCGCCGCCTGCCGAAGATCCTCCGCTTCATCCCCGGCAAGGCCCAGGACATGCGCGCCTGGTTCCTGTCGATGCAGTACTGGCTTGGCGGCTCGGACGACAACATCGAAAGCATGGTCCGCTACCTCGTCAGCCGCTATGCCCCGAACCGCGACTGGAACAAGGTCAAGGCCGCCGCCCCGGTCGACTACCCCGATGTCGGCCTTTACCACCCCGACGTCCCGGCCCGCGTCTTCACCGACGCCTCGCTGCTCCCGAAACCGGACGGCATGACCGCCACCGTCGGCCTCCTGATGCTGCGCTCCTACATCCTCGCCTCCGACACCGCGCATTACGACGCCGTGATCCGCGCGTTTGAATCGCGCGGCATCGCCTGCGTCCCCGCCTTCGCCTCGGGCCTTGACGGCCGCCCCGCCATCGACGCCTTCATGGGCCAGGGAAGGATCGACGCCCTCGTCTCCCTCACCGGTTTCTCCCTCGTCGGCGGCCCCGCCTACAACGACAGCCCCGCCGCCATCGCGGCACTCGAAGCCCTCGACGCCCCCTACGTTGCCGCCCACCCGCTCGAATTCCAGACCCTCGGCCAATGGGCATACACCGACGGCGGCCTTGGCCCGGTCGAGACCACCATGCTCATCGCGCTCCCGGAGATCGACGGCGCGACCAACCCCACCGTCTTCGCCGGTCGCCACGACGCCGGCGGCTGCACCGGCTGCGCCAAGATGTGCGCCGCCCCCGCCGACCACGCCTCCCGCGTCATGGCCCCCTGCCCGGAACGGATCGAGGCGCTGGCCGAGAAAGTCTTCCGCCTCGCCACCCTCCGCCGCAGCGAAACGGCGAAACGCAAGGTCGCCATCGTCCTCTACGGCTTCCCGCCGAACGCCGGCGCCGTCGGCACCGCCGCCTACCTCGGCGTCTTCGAAAGCCTCCTGAACACCCTCCACGCCATGCGGGCCGAGGGCTACGACGTCACGCCCCCCGCCAGTGTCGAGGCCCTCCGCGACGCCGTCCTGAACGGCAACGCCGCTGCCTTCGGCCAGCCCGCCAACGTCGCCGCCCGCATCCCCGCCCGCGACCTCGTCCGCCGCTCCCGCTGGCTGGCGGAGACCGAGAAAGTCTGGGGCCCCGCCCCCGGTCGCGCGCAATCGGACGGAGCCGACGTCTTCGTCCTGGGCCGCCAGTTCGGCAACGTTTTCGTCGGCATCCAGCCCGTCTTCGGCTACGAAGGCGACCCGATGCGCCTTCTCTTTGAGAAAGGCTTCGCCCCGACCCACGCCTTCACCGCCTTCTACGACTGGATGAAAAAGGATTTCGGCGCCGATGTCCTTCTCCACTTCGGCATGCACGGCGCGTTGGAGTTCATGCCCGGCAAGCAGGCGGGCCTCTCCGGCAACTGCTGGCCCGACCGCCTGATCGGCAACCTGCCGAACGTCTACCTCTACGCCGCGAATAACCCGTCCGAAGCCACACTGGCCAAGCGCCGGTCGAACGCCGTCACCATCACCCACCTGACCCCGCCCCTGGCGCAATCGGGCCTCTACAAGGGCCTCGTCGACCTGAAAGAGAGCCTCACCCGCTTCCGCGCCCTCTCCCCCGACGCCCCCGACCGCGACGACCTCGCCCTCCTTATCGCCGAGCAGGCAAAGGCCGTCGACATGGACGCGACCAACCTCGAAACCCTCTGGCTCAAGCTCCTGGAAACCGAAGGCGCCCTCATCACCGACGGCCTCCACGTCCTTGGCCGCCCCTTCACCGACGCCCAGCGCGCCGAATACCTGGCCCTGATGCCCGACGACCCCGAGGCCCGCGCCAAGGCCGCTCAGCACCTCCAGACCCAAACCGAAATCCCCGCCCTCCTCCGCGCCCTCTCCGGCCGCTTCATCTCCCCCGTCCCGGGTGGCGACCTGATCCGCTCGCCGCAGATCCTGCCGACGGGCCGCAACATCCACGCCTTCGACCCCTTCCGGATGCCCACCGCCTTTGCCCTCGCAGACGGCAAGGCCCAGGCCGACCGGCTGCTCGCGACCCACCCGACCCTGCCGCGCACCGTGGCCCTCGTCCTCTGGGGCAGCGACAACATCAAGTCCGACGGCGGCCCCATCGCCCAGGCCCTCGCCCTCATCGGCGCCAAACCGCGCTTCGACAGCTACGGCCGCCTGTCCGGTGCCGACCTGATCCCGCTTGCCGAACTCGGCCGCCCGCGCATCGACGTGGTGATGACCCTCTCCGGCATCTTCCGCGACCTCCTGCCCCTGCAGACGCGGATGCTCGCCGAAGCCGCCTTCAAGGCCGCCACCGCCGACGAACCCGAGCATCTCAACTTCATCCGCGCCCATGCCCTCGCCTACGCGGCCGAGATGGGTGTGGACATGGAAACCGCCGCCCTCCGCGTCTTTTCCAACGCCGAAGGCGCCTATGGCTCCAACGTCAACATCATGGTCGACAACTCCGCCTTCGGGGACGAAGACGAACTCGCCGACGCCTACCAGAACCGCAAGAGCTTTGCCTACGGCGTCACCGGCAAGGCCACCGGCAACCCGGCGCTTCTGCAAAAGGCCCTGAAAGACGTCGACCTCGCCTACCAGAACCTCGAATCCGTGGAACTGGGCGTCACCTCGGTCGACCACTACTTCGACACGCTCGGCGGCATCGCCCGCGCCGTCAAACGCGCGCGGGGAGGCAAGGACACCCCGGTCTACATCGGCGACCAGACCCGTGGCGGCGGCACCGTCCGCACCCTCTCCGACCAGATCGCGCTGGAAAGCCGCTCCCGCACCCTGAACCCCAAGTTCTACGAAGGCCTCCTCCGCCACGGGGCCGAGGGCGTCCGCCTGATCGAATCCCACGTCTCGAACACCTTCGGCTGGTCCGCCACCACCGGCAAGGTCGAGCCTTGGGTCTACCAGCGCCTGACCGAAACCTTCGTCACGGATGAGGCGATGCGCCGCCGCCTCGCTGCCCTGAACCCCGAAGCCTCCAACCGCATGGCCCAGCGCCTGCTGGAGGCTTCCGACCGCGCCTATTGGACACCCGATCCCGCCACCCTCGCCGCGCTGCAACAGGCCGCCGACGAGCTGGAGGATCGCCTGGAAGGGATCGCCGCCGAATGATCGCGCATCGCCCTTCCCCAACTGTCATCCCCGCGAAGGCGGGGACCCATCTTTTGTCACAGCGCAGCCCCTGGATCCCCGCCTGCGCGGGGATGACAGACAGCGCCGAAAGGACCGCCACATGAGCCCGCGCGACGAAATTCCGAACCTCCGTGGCCTTGATGGCGACGGCTCGGTGCAAGTCCATCTCGACCCCGCGCTCAAGATCGAGGGCGCTAAAGTGTTCTCCGTCTACGGCAAGGGCGGGATCGGCAAGTCGACCACCTCCTCGAACCTCTCCGCCGCCTTCTCGGTCATGGGCAAGCGCGTCCTGCAGATCGGCTGCGACCCGAAGCACGACTCGACCTTCACCCTGACCGGCCGCCTGCAACCCACGGTCATCGACATCCTGAAAGAGGTCGACTTCCACGCCGAGGAACTGCGGCCAGAGGACTACATCGCCGACGGCTGGAACGGCGTGAAATGCGTCGAGGCCGGGGGACCGCCAGCAGGCACCGGCTGCGGCGGCTATGTCGTGGGCCAGACCGTCAAACTCCTGAAACAGCACCACCTTCTGGAAGACACCGACGTCGTGATCTTCGACGTCCTTGGCGATGTCGTCTGCGGCGGCTTCGCGGCCCCCCTCCAGCACGCCGACCGCGCCGTGATCGTCACCGCGAACGACTTCGACTCGATCTACGCGATGAACCGCATCATCGCCGCCGTCCAGGCCAAGTCCGGCAACTACAAGGTCCGCCTCGCGGGCTGCGTCGCCAACCGCTCGCGCGAGACGAATGAGGTCGACCGCTACTGCGAACGCGTCGGCTTCAACCGCCTCGCCCACATGCCCGACATCGACGCCATCCGCCGCTCGCGCTTGAAGAAGAAGACCCTCTTCGAGATGGACGACGAGCAGGACATCGTCACCGCCCGCGCCGAATACCTGCGGCTGGCCGACACGCTCTGGCGCTCCGTCGGCGGCGAAGGCTCGTCGCCCGAACCGCTCCCCGACCGCGAAATCTTCGAACTCCTGGGATTTGACTGATGCCCGCCTACGGCGAAACCCGAGACCGGGTCGAAACCTACTTCGACCGCACCGCGACCCAGACGTGGGAGCGGCTGACCAGCCATGAGAAGGTCTCCCGCATCCGCGAAACCGTCCGCAAGGGCCGCGACCGGATGCGCGCCCTGATGCTGTCGCGTCTGCCGCAAGACCTACGCGGCGCGCGGGTCCTCGACGCGGGCTGCGGCACCGGCGCGATGGCCACCGAGCTTGCCCAGCGCGGCGCGCAAGTCACCGCCGTCGACATCTCGCCCCAGCTGATCGACATCGCCAAGCGCCGCCTGCACCCCGCCCTTGCAACCCATGTGGACTTCCAGGCCGGGGACATGTCCGATCCGGCCCTCGGCCGCTTCGACTTCGCCCTCGCGATGGACAGCCTGATCTACTACCGCGACGCCGACATCGGCCGCGTCATCGGCAACCTCGCCAGCCGTACCGCCCAATCCGTCGTCTTCACCGTCGCCCCGCGCACGCCCCTCCTTATGGCGATGTGGCACGCAGGGAAACTCTTCCCCCGCTCCGACCGCTCACCCACGATGGTCCCGCACGACGCAGCGCGCCTCGCCAAGCACTGCCCCGGCCAGCTGACCAAGATCGGCCGCATCACCTCGGGCTTCTACATCTCGGAATGCCTGGAGCATCGCACATGATCCTCCGCAAGAAACATATCGCACAGCTTGGCGCCCGCTGGATGCCCTTCGCCGACGCCGCGTCCGAGGACCTCCCCCTCGGCCAGCTCTGGCGGCTTGCGCTCTTCCAGGTCTCGGTCGGCATGGCCCAAGTCCTGCTCCTCGGCACCCTCAACCGCGTGATGATCGTCGAACTGTCAGTCCCCGCGATGGTCGTCGCCCTGATGATCTCGATCCCGGTCCTCGTCGCCCCGTTCCGCGCGCTTCTCGGCCACCGCTCCGACACCTACCGCAGCGCGCTCGGCTGGAAACGCATCCCCTACCTCTGGTTCGGCTCGCTCTGGCAGATGGGCGGCCTTGCCGTCATGCCCTTCGCCCTCATCGTCCTGTCGGGCGACCAGTTCAAGGGTCCCGCCTGGGCGGGCGAAGTCCTCGCGGCCCTTGCTTTCCTGATGGCGGGCCTCGGGATGCACATGGTCCAGACCGCGGGCCTCGCGCTGGCCGCCGACCGCGCCACCGACGACACCCGCCCGCGCGTCGTCGCCATGCTCTACATCCTCTACCTCTGCGGCATGGGCATCTCGGCCCTGATCGTCGGCTTCCTTCTGCGGAACTACGAGCCGATCTGGCTGGTGCAGGTCGTCCAGGGCTGCGGCGCGGCGACACTCATCCTGAACATCATCGCCTTCTGGAAACAGGAACGCGTCCGCCCGATGTCCAGGGCCGAACGCGAAGCCCCCCGCCCCTCCTTCACCGGCGCCTGGCGCGAGCTGATGCACCAGGACGGCGCGCGGCGTCTTCTGGTCGTGGTCTTCCTCGGCACCCTGGCCTTCAACATGCAGGATGTCCTCTTGGAGCCCTATGGCGGCCAGGTCCTCGGCCTCTCCGTCTCGGCCACCACCGTCCTGACCGCCCTCTGGGCGACCGGAGCACTTCTGGGCTTTCTCTGGGCCACCCGCCGCCTCAGCCACGGCGCGGACCCCTACCGCCAGTCCGCCACCGGCCTGCTGATCGGCGTTGCGGCCTTCTCGGCGGTGATCTTTGCCAGCCCCCTGAACAGCTGGCCCCTGTTCTACGCGGGGGCCTTCGCCATCGGCCTTGGCAACGGGATCTTTGGCCTCTCCACCCTGAACGCCGCGATGGCGCGGACCAGGGGCGCGCTCGGCGCGGGCCTCATCCTTGGTGCCTGGGGCTCGGCTCAGGCCACGGCGGCGGGGCTTGCCATCCTCGCCGGTGGCACGCTTCGCGATACGGTCAGCCATCTTGTCGACGCCGGACTCCTTGGCCCGCTGCACGATGTCAGCCTTGGCTACACCGTCGTCTACCACGTTGAAATTGCACTTCTCTTCCTGACCCTCGCCGTGCTTGGACCCCTGGTCCGGATCGGCACTACCCAACAACCGGACCAAGGCCAGCCAGGCTTGCGGCTGACCGAATTCCCAACCTGACAACGGAGGACCCCTGAATGGTTGGTGTCACTTTCTTCGGAAACTTCGATCTCGCCTCACTGGCGATCTGGCTCTTCTGGGGCTTCTTCGCGCTTCTCATCTACTACCTGCAGACCGAAAACATGCGCGAAGGCTTCCCGTTCGAGAACGAGGACGGCTCGCAGGCTTCGAACCAGTCGATCTACCCGTTGCCGAAACCCAAGACCTTCCTTCTGCCGATGGGCCGGGGGACGGTCACCGTTCCTTCGGCGGAAAACGAGGCCCAGCATCGCCGCACCGACCTGGCGCTGGTCCCCTCGGGGTCCGAGGGCTTCCCGCTGATCCCCACCGGCAACCCGATGCTCGACGGTGTCGGCCCGGCCTCCTGGGTGCCCCGCCGCGACGAGCCGGAACTGGACGCTCACGGCCACGCCAAGCTTCAGCCGATGGCGCAGGTCGATGGCATGGCCGTCAGCGCCGGTCGCGACCCGCGGGGTCTTCCGGTGCAGGCCGGTGATCTGGAGGTCGTCGGCCGCATCAAGGAGATGTGGGTCGATGTGCCCGAACAGCTGGTCCGCTACCTCGAGATCGACCTGAACTCCGGCGGCACGCGGCTGGTGCCGATGACGATGGCCAAGATCTGGGCCGACCGGGTGCGGATCAACGCGCTGACGTCCGACCTCTTCGACGGCATCCCGGCGACCCGGAACCTGACCAGCGTCACCAAGCTCGAAGAGGAAAAGATCTCCGCCTACGTGGCCTCTGGCTGGATGTACGCCAAGGGCCGCAAGCGCGGGTTCTAAGCAAACAAGGGAAGCGGCGCGCGCCCGCGCCGCTTCGTCTTACTCCAGCACTGAAAGGGTCTGCCATGTCAGACCACGACAAAGACTTCGACTTCGAAAGCCAGCCCGGCCTCCCCAAGCCCCTGCCACCCGGGGAAGACCTCCTCTGGCAAGGCTCCCCCGACCCCGCCGCCTTGGCGCGTGAGGCGTTCAAGGCGAACTGGGTGCTGGGCTACCTCCTCATCCTCGCCGTCTGGCGCGCCAGCATGGCCTTCCAGGCGGGCGGCTTCGGCCAGTCCGTCGCCGTCTTCATCCCCTATCTGGTCCTCGCGCTTGCGGCCTACGCCGTGATCCGCCTGATGGCCCGCGCCGTCGCCCGCGCCGCGATCTACTCGATCACCTCGAACCGCGTGATCCTGCGCATCGGGGCGGCCCTTCAGGTCACCTGGACGATCCCCTTCACCAAGATCGCCTCAGCCTCGCTGGCCACCCGGCCCACTACCGGCACCGGCACCATCGCGATGGAGCTCACGAAGGGCCAACACATCTCGCTCCTCGCGCTCTGGCCGCACCTGCGCCCCGGCTTCGGCCACGGCGTCCAGCCCGCCTTCCGCTGCATCCCCGATGCCGCGCAAGTGGCCCGCGTCCTCTCCGACGCCGCCCAGACCCGCGTGAACGAACCCGTCGTCACCCTCACGGCCCCCGCGGCCGTCGCGGCGGAGTGACGGCGATGTCCTACATGAAAGCCCTCGCCGAACGTCCCAGCCGCGAACGCGAGATGATCCCGCGCGCGCTCCTCTGGGCCATGCTCGGCCTTGCCCTGTCGGCCCTGGCCATCACGAGCTTCGCCGTCGTCACCAAGCGCCCCCACGTCGGCACGCCGGTCGCGGGCAAGGTCGTGGCCGAACGCCAGCTGATCCTGGAAGGCAAATCCGCCCAGGCCGTCACCGTCTATGCCGCCGACGGCACCCTCATCGCCGAGATGGACCACGGCGGCTTCATCACCGTGATCCAGAACGCCATCCAGCGCGCCCGCACCGTGGCCCGCGTGGAAGGCAACCCACCCATCCACATCGTCCAGTACGACAACGGCCGCCTCGTGGCCGAAGACCCCGCCTCGGGGGCGTCGATCGAACTCTACGCCTTCGGGTCCGACAACAAAGCCGCCGTAGAGCGGCTCCTCGACCAACCATAAGGGAACGAAATCATGGGTATCTTCTCAAGATCGAAGGAAACCGTGCCCTGCACGGTCGAAGTCAGCCACCGCTTCGAAAGCCTGCACGCCCACGTCCGCTTTGACAACGGCGCGGTCGTGCATCCGGGCGACGAAGTCCTCGTCCACGGCGCGCCGATCCTGGCCGCCTATGGCGAGGTCATCGTCGAACGCCGCACCGCCACCATCACCCGCGCCACCCCCATCGAACGCTGGTGGACCCGCGTCACGGGCGATCTCGGCTTCATGGAGCTTTGCGAATTCTCCTTCTCAGAGGAGCTCCTGCAATGAAAGACACCACCACAACCCACGGAGAGCTTCACTCCGAACTGGCCGATGCCTTCGACACCACGGCGATGGCCACGGAAACCACGCTCCTCAACCCGCGCTTCTACACCACCGACTTCGACGAGATGGACAAGATCGACGTGACCCCGGTCCGCAAGGAATGGGACGCGCTGCTTGCCCAGATGAAGTCCGACCCGAACAAGGGCCATTTCAAAAAGACCGCCGACTGGGATGCGGTCGACTGGGACGGCATGGACCCCGCCCTGCGCGCGGAATTCATCGACTTCCTCGTCTCCTCCTGCACCGCCGAATTCTCCGGCTGCGTGCTCTACAAGGAAATGAAGCGCCGCGGCACCAACGCCGACATCTGCGAACTCTTCTCCTACATGTCGCGCGATGAGGCCCGCCACGCCGGCTTCATCAACGACGCCCTGCGTGAGGCGGGCGTTGCCGTGAACCTCGGCTTCCTGACCAAGGCCAAGAAGTACACCTACTTCCGGCCGAAGTTCATCTACTACGCCACCTACCTGTCGGAAAAGATCGGCTACGCCCGCTACATCACCATCTTCCGGCACCTCGAGGCGCACCCCGAACACCGCTTCCACCCGATCTTCAAGTGGTTCCGGGAATGGTGCAACGACGAGTTCTCCCACGGCGAGGCCTTCGCCCTGTTGATGCGGACCGACCCGAAACTGACCCAAAGCTGGAACAACAAGCTCTGGATCAAGTTCTTCCTCGTCGCCGTCTACTCGACGATGTGGGTCCGCGACCATGCCCGGAAGGACTTCCACAACGCGCTTGGCGTCGACATCGACTGGTATGACCAGGAAGTGTTCCGCAAGACCTCGACCATCGCGAAACAGGTCTTCCCGATGGAGATCGACATCGACCACCCGGCCTGGATTCCGGCGCTGAACCGGATGAACGCCGCGATGATCGACATGGAACGCGGCAAGCGCAAAGGGGGTCTGTCAGGCCGCCTGCAGCACGCCACAGCCTCTGCCCGCGCGATGACGGCCTTCGCGCGGATGTATCTGATTCCGGTCAAGCGCAGCACGCCGCCCGTCTCGGTGCGTCTGGAGCCGTCGTATTGACCGACAACGATCATACCGCCGCGAAAGCGGCAGGTAGGATGCGGGATGGGCGCGTCCCGGCATCCTGTGCGGCATCCCTTCGGGGGTGCCGCACATGACCAATCCCTGGATCATCGCCCTCTCCGCCATCTTCCTCTGGTGGGCCTCCACGGGGCTGATCCTCTGGCGCGTGCGCAAAGCCGATCTGGGCGGGCCGGATGCCCATCTCTGGTCCGTCCTCCTCGGCCTTCCGCTTCTCGTCGGTGGCGTCGCAGGGGCACATACCTCGGTCGACCACCTGACCGTCGGGTCAGTCTACCTCAGCTTCCTCTCCGCGCTCGCCTTCTGGGGCTGGATCGAACTGGCGTTCCTCTCCGGCATCGTCACCGGCCCGCACCGCAAGCCCTGCCCGCCCGGCGCGAAACTGGCAGAGCGCATCTGGCGCGCGGTCGGCTCGATCCTCTGGCACGAATTCGCGCTGATCGCGGGGCTTCTCGCCCTTACTCACCTGACACTGAACGCGCCCAATCCCTTCTCGGCCCTGACCTTCGCCACGCTCTTCTTCGCCCGCGTCTCGGCCAAGCTGAACCTCTTCCTCGGCGCCCCCCGCATCAATGTGGAGTTCCTTCCGCGCCCGCTCGCCCACATCGCCAGTCACTTCCGCAAGGCGCGCGCCACCGCCCTCCTTCCCCTCTCCATCGCTGCACTCGCGCTCGCCACCGGCTGGTGGGCTGCCCAGGCCGCCAATGCGACCGAGGATGCCAGCTTCATCGGCTACCTCCTCCTCTCCGTCCTCACCGCCCTCGCCCTGATCGAGCACCTCTTCATGGTCGTGCCGGTCCCCGACCACAAACTCTGGCGCTGGATGCTGCCTGAAGCCCCCACCGCCCAAACCAAACAAGACACCTGACAGGAAGCACGCCATGGATTTCGCCACCTACTTCCAGGACCGCCTCACCACCCTCAAGTCCGAGGGCAATTACCGCGTCTTCGCCGACCTGGAAAAACGCTGCGGCAGCTTCCCCAAGGCCGAACGCCACCGCCCCGACGGGACCAAGGAAGAGGTCACCATCTGGTGCTCGAACGACTACCTCGGCATGGGCCAGCACCCCGACGTGGTCGCCGCGATGGTCCAGGCTGTGGAAACCTGCGGCACCGGCGCCGGCGGCACCCGCAACATCTCGGGCACCAACCACCACCATGTCATGCTGGAACGCGAACTTGCCGACCTGCACGGCAAGGAAGGCGCTTTGCTGTTCACCAGCGGCTACGTCTCGAACTGGGCCGCACTTTCGACGCTTGGATCACAGATCCCGAATGCGGTGATCCTGTCGGACGAAAAGAACCACGCCTCGATGATCGAAGGCATCCGCCATTCCCGCGCCGACAAGGTGTTGTGGAAGCACAACGACTGGCGCGACCTTGACCGTAAATTGCACGCCGTCGGCTACCGTCCGAAGATTGTCGCCTTCGAATCCGTCTATTCGATGGACGGCGACATCGCCCCCATCCGCGAGATCGTCGAGGTCTGCGAAGCCCACGGTGCCCTGTCCTACATCGACGAGGTCCACGCCGTCGGCATGTACGGCCCCCGCGGCGGCGGCGTGTCGGAGGAACGCGGGTTGGCCCACCGCATCGACGTGATCGAGGGAACCTTGGGCAAAGCCTTTGGCGTCGTCGGCGGCTACATCACCGCCCATGCCGAGCTGATCGACTTCGTCCGCAGCTTCGCCTCCGGCTTCATCTTCACCACCGCGCTCCCCCCCGCCTGCGCCGCCGCCGCCGCGACCTCCATCCGCCATCTCAAGGCCTCCGGCGCCGAACGCGCCCGCCAGCAAGCCAACGTCGCCCGCGTCCGCGCCCAGCTTGACGCCCACGGCATCCCGCACATGGCGAACGAAAGCCACATCATCCCCGTGATGATCGGCGACCCGGTCAAGTGCCGGATGATCTCGGACATGCTGATGGCCGACTGGGGCATCTACGTCCAGCCGATCAACTACCCCACCGTCCCCAAGGGCACCGAACGGCTCCGCATCACCCCCGGACCGCTCCATTCGGCCGAGGACATCGCCCACCTCATCACCGCGCTCTCCGCCCTCTGGAGCCGCTGCGCCATCGCCCACGCTGTCGCCTAAAGCACAAAACCGCCTGCCACCCTTGCCTTTTCAACAAGGTGGTTCATTTCGTACGGCCGCCAACATCGGGAGGACACCCATGAAGCTGAAACTCACTGCCACCGTTCTTGCCCTTCTCGCCGGCCCCGCGCTGGCGCAAGAAGTCCCCACCGGCGACGCCGCCGCCGGGGAAAAGGTCTTCGCCAAGTGCCAGACCTGCCACGTCGTCGCCAACGAAGCCGGCGAAGTCCTGGCCGGCAAGGGCTCGAAGACCGGCCCGAACCTCTACGGCATGCCCGGCCGCGTCGCCGGCACCTACCCCGAGTTCAAATACGGCGAGTCCATCGTCGCCCTCGGTGCCACGGGCTTTGCATGGAACGAAGCGGACTTTGTTGCCTACGTCGCCGACCCGGCCAAGTTCCTGAAGGAAAAGCTAGACGACAAGGGTGCCAAGTCGAAGATGGGCTTCAAGCTCCCGAAGGAAGAAGACGCCAAGAACGTCTACGCCTACATCTCCTCGCTCTCGCCCGCCCCGGCCGCCACGAACTAAGACCGGACGACCAGAAAAGCGGCCCGCCCTGCCAGGGGCGGGCCGTCTTCTTTCACCAATGCCCGGTCGAGGCCATGCTCGCCCAAGGCTCCGCCGGGGCCTTCGCCTCGCCCTTCTGCAACAGCTCCACGCTCACATTGTCGGGCGAGCGAACAAACGCCATCCGCCCATCCCGCGGCGGCCGGTTGATCACCACCCCATTCGCCTGCAGATGCGCGCAGGTCGCATAGATATCATCCACCTCATAGGCCAGGTGCCCGAAGTGCCGGCTGTCACTCGGCAGCCCCTCGTCGCCATCCCAGTTGTAGGTCAGCTCCACCGGGCACTCCGGCTGACCGGGCGGTGCCATGAACACCAGCGTGAACCGCCCGCCCTCATTGTCATACCGCCGCGTCTCCTCCAGCCCCAGCAGCCGGTAGAACGCCATCGACGCCTCCAGGTCCTTCACGCGCACCATCGTGTGCAGATACTTGATCATCGCCATCTCCATCCATCTTGCGGTATCACCCGCCTGCACCCCAAGCTATAGTAACCCCCGACTCGTAACAACCATGAGGGCCGCCATGCTCACCCCCGACCAACTTGCTGAGATCGAGGCCGCAAGGCAGACCCCCCGCATGACCCTCCGCGCCGTCTCCGAAGGGATGGAGCAGCACCTCTACCGCGCCCACCCCGTCCTCGACCACGGCTTCATCCGCGTCATCGACTACATGGGCGACGACAGCGCCATCGTCCAGGCCGCCCGCGTCTCCTACGGCGCCGGCACCAAGCACGTCCAGAACGACGAAGGCCTCATCCGCTACCTCATGCGCCACTGGCACTCCACCCCGTTCGAGATGTGCGAGTTGAAGCTCCACGTCAAACTCCCCGTCTTCGTCGCCCGCCAGTGGATCCGCCACCGCACCGCCAACGTCAACGAATACTCCGCCCGCTACTCGATCCTCGACCGTGAGTTCTACATCCCCGAACCCGACCAGCTTGCCGCCCAGTCCACCGTCAACAACCAGGGCCGGGGTGAGGTCCTCTCCGGCGAGGAATCCGCCCGCGTCCTTCACATGCTGAAATCCGACGCCGCGCAGATGTACGACCATTACGAGGCGATGCTCAGCCAGGACGGCCAGCAGGGCCTCGCGCGAGAGCTCGCGCGGATGAACCTGCCGATGAACATCTATACGCAATGGTACTGGAAGGTGGACCTGCACAACCTCTTCCACTTCCTGCGCCTGCGCGCCGACGCCCACGCCCAATACGAAATCCGCGTCTACGCCGAGGCGATTGCGGCCTGCGTCCGCGACTGGGTCCCCTTGGCCTTCGCGGCCTTCGAGGACTACCGGATGGGGGGAGTGACGCTGTCGGCGAAGGCCATCGCGGTCCTGAAGCGGCGGCTCGCCGGTGAGACGGTGACGCAAGAGGCCTCGGGCATGAGCAAGGGCGAGTGGCGGGAGTTTGTGGAGGTTTGGGGGTGAGTGATGGCGCCGTTGATCTAAACCTAATCTCGATTGCGGTTTCCCGTGTAAAGGTCTTTTCGGAAACCGGTGCTCATCTAAGCGATGCAACAGGTTTCTTTATTGGGAGAGATGATCGAACCTTTTTTGTTACGGCTTGGCATGTGCTGTCAGGTCGGAACTTTCACTCAAAAAAGCATTTGCATCCATCAGGTGCGCTTCCCTCCTATGTAACTCTCACTTTCTGGGGCTCTAGAGACGTCACGGGCACCGCTAAACTAGCCGAGTTTCAATTCTTTCACGATCTTATAAGGCTCGGCGAATTGGAGAGCGTGGCAGAAAATCCAAAGAATCTCCACCCAAAGTTTGGGCACGACGTCGATGTTATCGCGATAGAAATCACGCCCCTAGCAAGCGTCATCAGGCAAAAAGTTGGTTTTGACATCAAGGCAATGGAGCTTGCCGACGAACAGCTTAGGCCAATAAACGTTATGGACCAAGTTTTCATTCCAGGATACCCGGTTATCAAGACCCAAAAGCCAAATGATATGGCCATCTACAAAGCGGCTACAATTGCAAGTGAACCCCATTTTTTTCAGGGCGTCCCATGCGTGTTGGTTGACGGCAAGACAAAGAAGGGGTGGTCGGGTTCGCCGGTAATTCGCAAAATACCGGTCCACAAGCCGAAGGACCGATCAGTGTTGCTTCATTTTGAACAATTTGCGCTCTACGCAATCTATTCTGGCAGAGATGGGCACGACGAGGAATTAATCTCCGCTGAACTTGGCTACTGCTGGCCCGTGCATGAATGCCTCGTCCCAATTCTCAACCAATTGTAGCGCCAATGGGTCGGGGTCCACCCTACCTCCCACCGTCGCCCAAACCCCGCCCTACCACACCGCCCCGCCCGCATCGCCTTCCCGCCCGCGTAAGCGTGCGCGGGCGTTCGACCCTGAAAACGGTCCACCGGACCGTCTTCACCCCGCAAGTGCGGGGTCGGGTCTCACCCATGACGAAAACGGCCACTCCCGCGGATGCCCGACCAACCCCGTCCCGGGCCTGACCCGGGACCTCGGCATCCTCCAGAGACCCCGGCTCAAGGCCGGGGCGGGATCCCACCGCTCGCCCGGCCCTCGCAACCCCACCCGGCCCCTCGCACCTGAAAACAGTCCACTGGACTGTTTTCTCCCCACGCAGCCCAGCGCGCGGTGCCGGTGCTCACTCTTGCCAGAACCTACATTATAATATACATTCCATCGCACATCGAAAGGCACACACACCATGACCCGCCTCCTCACCCCAAAGATCACCACGATGACCGAGCTCCGCGAACCGCACAAAGTCTTCGAACGCGCGGACGGCAAGCCGGTGGCGATCCTCAAGAACTCCGCCGTCGTCGGCTACCTCGTCCCCGAGGAAGCGGTGAACCATGTCGAGCCGCGCTATGCCACGCGGGACGAGGTGATGGCGCATATCGAGGCGACCCGTGACGAGGTGCAGCCCGTTCTGGACTACCTCCGCGACAAATGACCTACGTCCTTCTGTCGCCCGACATGGTCGAGGCGCTGCACGCATCTGTCCTGAACCCGGGCGAGCTTCCGGGCCGGGCGCGGGACAAGTCGCTCGATGCTGCCCTCGCCCGTGTCGAAAACCGCCTCGCCTATGGTCTGGTCAACGACGTCTTCGACCTCGCCGCGGCCTATGCGATGGCCGTGGCGCGGGGCCATTGCTTCAACGACGGCAACAAGCGCACCGCGTTCCGCACGATGAACGCGGCCCTCGTCCTGAACGAGGTCCGTATCCGATGGAACACCGAAGAAATCGGCCAGATCATCATCCGCTGCGCCCAAGGTCTGATGGAGGATGGCGACCTTGCCGACTGGCTCCGCGACAAGGCCAAAGGTGCGCTGTGAGCCGCACCCTACCCCTCACGCCCCGTCGCCCTACCTCCCCCCAAAGGAGCCCCCCATGACCTTCACCCTCTACGCCGTCACCGCCGCCGTCTTCCTGATCCTCGACGCGATCATGCTGACCCTAGTGATGAAGCCCCTCTTCACCCGCCACATCGGCCCCCTCCTGGCCGAGCCGATCCGTATCGCCCCCGCCGCGCTGTTCTACCTCGCCTATGTGGGCGGCCTTGTGTACCTCGTCTCCCTCCCCGCGATCAAAACCGGCGCGCCGGTCATCGTCCCGGCCCTCATCATCGGGTTGATGGCCTATGGCACCTACGAATTCACCTCCTGGGCGGTGATGAAGGACTGGCACTGGACCATGGTCGCAACCGACACCACCTGGGGCGGGGTCCTGACCGCCCTTTCCGCCTGGGCCGGGGTCACCATCACCCGGATGATCCACGGCTAAGTCCCTTTGCGGCCCCCGGAATCTATGTTACCAACTGGTAAACGCCCACAGGCAAGCGACTGAATCCCCTAGCGAATCCGGAAATGTCCACCGTGGACAGAAAGGCCGAAATGATCCTCTACGGCATCCCCACCTGCGACACCTGCAAGAAGGCGCTGAAGGCCCTCCAGCAGGCCGGGAAAGACGTCACCTTCCGCGACATCCGGGCCACCCCGCTCAGCCAAGCCGAGGTCGACCGCATCGTGCAGGAATTCGGGTCACGGGCGGTGAACCAGCAGTCCACCACCTACCGTTCGTTCAACGATTTCCTGAAAGCCTCCGACCCCGAGGCGCAGATCATGGCGCAGCCGACCGTGATGAAGCGGCCGGTCATCCAGGACGGGGATCGCTGGTTCCTTGGTTGGGACAGCGCAACCGAAGCCGCGCTGACCGTTTAGATCAAAGCAGCCGCAGGTCGCCGGCCGACTGCTTGCCGTCGCGGCCCGACTGCAGCTCGTAGCCGATCTTCTGGTTGTCGCTCAGGCCCTTCAGCCCCGCACGCTCCACCGCCGAGATGTGGACGAACACGTCCTTGCCCCCGTCATCCGGCGCGATGAACCCGTAGCCCTTGGTCGAATTGAACCACTTCACGGTGCCTGTCGGCATGCCGCTTCTCCTCTCAGAACCCCCTGCGGCGCCATTACCGCAGGCCGTGCCACCAGGTCTTCCAGGGCTTCGTTCCGAGAGCCGGTCAGGAATTCTGTCGTCACTGCGGCGATGATGCCAAGGATTCGCCGAAAATCAAGCCGCAAGGCGAGTGCGCTCAACCCCAAGCAGCCGATCCGCCGAAATAGGCCCCGCGCCTTTCAGGATCAGCACTGCCAGAAGCAGCATCCAGAACGCCCGCTGGTCCAGGATCAGTGCGTCCGAGGCGCGGTCGAAGAGGGCGCCCGAAGCTGCCCCATGGCCCCAGATGTCGGTCAGGCTTTGCACCACCACGAACCCGGCCATCCCGATCGCGGCAACCCTGGTGAACAGACCCAGCAGGATCAGCACTGGGAGGACAAACTCGGCCCAGGCCCCGGCCAGCACCACCAGACGATGCCACAGCCCCATCTGTCCCACGTCATAGCCTGCGGCCTCGAACACCTTCGGGAAGATCTGCGCATAGGCCCCCAGCGACGGCGTGAACGGGCCGTCCAGCTTGGTCAGCGCCGAGGCCCAGAAATACCCGGCCAGGACCGCCGCAAAGACCAGCCGGGCAAGCGTTGGCAACAGCCAGTCCGCCTGATCCTCTGCAAACCGGGCCGCCCGCGCATGCAGGTCAAACACTGCTTTCATTCCGAAACTCCTGTTATCGCCTTGCCCGCAATCAACAGTCCCAGGACCGCGGGCAGGTCCAGATCCGTTCCGGCCGCACTGACCGCGTCGCCGAGCCGCTCCCCGGCCAACAGCCCCGTGACCAGCGCTCCACCACCCGGCGGCAGCACCTGCGGGCGGGGGTCGAACTCTGGCCGCAGGATCAGCGCATCCTCGGCCTGCGCGCGGGGAGGCGGGCCTGCCTCGTGGTTCGCGGCCCAGATCGACACGACCGGCCAGGCCGACCGCACCAGCCGCAGCGAGGGCGCAAGCCGCAGCCGCAGCCCCGCCAGGTCCGCTCCGATCAGCCGCTGAAACGCCGCCGCGTCCAGCGCCTGGGCGTCCGCCGCGTGATAGCTTTCCCGCATCGCCTGGTCGACCCGCGCCACATCCGGCAGGTAACCCAGATGCCGGACCGGCGGGAACCCCTCCAGAAACTCCGGAAACGCGTCCCCATAAAGCATCAGCATGCACGACGTCGGCGGATGCGCCCGCAGGAAGACCACCGCCATGGCCCCGAAGAACTGATCCCCCACCAGCTTGCGCACGGTCGGGAACGCGGCCTCCAACGCCCGGGTCAGGGACGAGGCGACATTGTTGCGATAGACGGAAAACCGCCTCGCGGCCGACCGCCCTTCGGGGTCGACCAGACCTTCGGGCACCGGGGCCTCGGGGTCCAGCAGGGCTCCGGCAAAGGCTGCCTGGTTCATCGGACGGTGTCCAGCACGCGGGCCGCGCGTCCAGCCTCGGCCGCCAGCACCGGCCAGTCCGGCACGTCGTTGTCCCATTCGATCAGCGTCGGTATCGCCCCCGCCCGGTCGATCAGCCGCGCGTACAAGGCCCAGACCGGGTCGACGACCTCGGCCCCATGACTGTCGATCAACAGCCGCCGACCCTTGTCATCGCTGTCCTCGTCATGGCCGCCAAGATGCACTTCGCCCACCAGATGCAGCGGGAAGGCGTCCAGATAGGCTTCAGGCTCATAATTCTGATTGGTGCCCGAGACATAGACGTTGTTCACGTCCAGCAAGAGGCCGCAGCCGGTGCGGCGCGCGATCTCGCTCAGAAACTCGACCTCGCCCATCGCCGTCTCGGCAAAGGCCAGGTAGGTCGAGGGGTTCTCCAACAGCATCCGGCGGCCCAGCACCTCTTGCACTTCGTCGATGTGGTCGGCGACACGGGCCAGCGTGGCAGCGGTATAGGGCAGCGGCAGAAGGTCGTTGAGATAGGCCCCGTCATGCGTCGACCAGGCCAGATGTTCGGAAAAGCTCGCCGGGTTCAGCCAGCCGCACAGCGCCTTCAGCCGGGCCAGGTGGGCGCGATCCAAGGGACCCTCGCCACCAATGGACAGGCCCACACCATGGACCGAGATCGGAAAACGTTCCGCAAGATGGCGCAGTTGCGCTAGCGGACGCCCGCCGTCGCCCATGTAGTTCTCGGCATGGATCTCCAGCCAGCCGACCGGGCCCGGATCGGCCAGGATCGCACTGAAATGCTGCGGCTTGTAGCCCACGCCCGGCTTTGCGGGCAGCCCGTTCAGGGTCTGGTCAAGCATCGTGTCCCCCTTCGTCTTGTGCGCCCCCCGGTCAGTGACGGACCGGGGGGCATCGCGCATCAGGCGGCCGGCAGGTCACGCTCCAGCGCGGTCAACGAGCCTTTGCGCGCCATCCCGTCGGCAGCGGCGGGCAGTTCCATGGTTTCGCAGGTGCCAGCCGGGACCAGCTTCCAGGCGTTGCCCTGGTAGTCGACCTTCGAAGTCCCGGCGCAGGTGGTGCCTTCGCCCGCGGCGCAGTCGTTCTGGCCCGCCAGCGACACGCCGAAGCACTTTTCGTTTTCCTGGGCAGCAGCCATCCCGGCAAGACCCGACAGAGCGGTGGCAAGGGCACCGGCGATGACAAGCGACTTGGACTGATAAGACATGGTAGGTTCCTTTCGGTTGCGTTGGTCGAGGTTGAGGTCGATCACGTATTGGCGTGGCCACATCAGTGCGGCGCAACAAACAGTTCGCGGAAGCCGGGCGGAAATTACACTCTGCATCCGGTTACCCACGGTTTCGTGAAACACGGCAAGCTAAATGCGAAATGCCGCGCCCTTCAACGGGCGCGGCATTTCTATGTTGACTATCAAAGCTTTATTTCAGGCGCTTGTCGGCGGAAGCGCCTCGAAACCAAAGGTCGCGACGGCCTGATCCAAGGAAATCGTTTCAGTCCGCGTCTCGCCAAGGCGGCGAACTGAAACAGTCCGACCCTCGACCTCCTGCATCCCGATGGCCAGGATCACCGGAACCTTGCCCACGGAATGCTCCCGGACCTTGTAGTTGATCTTCTCGTTCCGCACGTCCGCCTCGGCCCGGACCCCGCCTTTGCGGAGGGCGGCCACGACCTCATGCACGTAAGCGTCGGCGTCCGAGACGATGCTCGCCACGACCACCTGCCGCGGGGCCAGCCAGAACGGCAGACGCCCTGCGTAGTTCTCCAGCAGGATGCCGATGAACCGTTCGAACGACCCAAGGACGGCGCGGTGCAGCATGTAGGGCATGTGCTTCGCCCCATCTTCACCCACATATTCCGCACCGAGGCGATGCGGCAGTTGCGCATCGACCTGGAACGTCCCGCACTGCCACTGCCGCCCAATGGCGTCGGTCAGCTTGAAGTCAAGCTTCGGCCCATAGAACGCCCCGTCGCCGGGGTTGATCTCATAGGCCAGACCCAGGCCTTCGATGGCCCCCTGCAGCGCGCCCTCGACCTTGTCCCACTGCTCATCCGTGCCGATCCGCACTTCGGGCCGGGTGGACAGCTTGATCTCGAAACTGTCGAAGCCAAGGTCCTTGTAGACGCTGGACAGCAGCCGGATGAACCCGGCGCATTCGCTTTCGATCTGGTCTTCCGTGCAGAAGATATGCGCGTCGTCCTGGGTGAAGCCGCGCACCCGCATCAGTCCGTGCATGGAGCCCGAGGACTCATACCGATGGCACGACCCGAACTCAGCCAATCGCAGCGGCAGGTCGCGGTAGGATTTCAAGCCCTGATTGAACACCTGCACATGGCAGGGGCAGTTCATCGGCTTCAGCGCGTTGATCCGCTTTTCCTTGGCGCCCTCTTCGTCCACCTCGACGATGAACATGTTCTCGCGGTAGGCCTCCCAGTGGCCCGACTTTTCCCAGAGCACCCGGTCCACGACCTGCGGCGTCTTGATTTCCCTGTAGCCCGCCTGCCGCAGACGGCCGCGCATGTAATCTTCAAGCTGGCGATAGATCGTCCAGCCGTTCGGATGCCAGAAGACCATGCCGGGAGCTTCCTCCTGCAGGTGGAACAGCTCCATCTCGCGGCCAAGCTTGCGGTGGTCGCGTTTCGCGGCCTCCTCCAGCATCGTGAGATGCGCTTTCAGGTCGTCGCGGTTCTTGAACGCCACGCCGTAGATGCGCTGGAGCATCGGGCGGCTTGCATCGCCCAGCCAGTAGGCCCCCGCGACATGCGTCAGCTTGAACGCATCCGCCGGAACCTGGCCCGTGTGCTGCAGGTGCGGCCCCCGGCACAGGTCCTGCCAAGGCCCGTGCCAGTACATCCGCAGGTCCTCGCCCTCGGGGATGCGGTCGATCAGCTCCAGCTTGAACGGTTCCTGCCGCCCCCGATAATACTCCACCGCCTTCTCGCGTGGCCAGACTTCCGTCCGCACTGGGTCCCGCGCGTTGATGATCTGCTTCATCCGCGCTTCGATCTGGCCGAGGTCTTCCGGAGTGAACGGCTCCTCACGATCGAAATCGTAGAACCAGCCCTGGTCTCTGACCGGCCCGATCGTGACCTTCACCTCCGGCCAGATCTCCTGCACAGCCCGCGCCATGATATGCGCCAGGTCGTGCCGGATCAGCTCCAACGCCGGGGCGTCGTCCTTCATCGTGTTCAGACTGATCGTCGCATCCGCATGGATCGGCCACTGCAAATCCCAGTGCCTGCCGTCCACCTGCGCCGAAATCGACGCCTTGGCCAAGGACGGAGCAATCGACGCCGCCACTTCGGCAGGCGTCACCCCCGCGTCATAGACACGCTTGTTGCCGTCGGGAAATGTCAGGGAAATCTGGGCCATCGGCCGTCTCCTCGTCAGTTTGGCGCCTACGAAACGCCCGGTTGCGGGTTATGTCGGGCCGCTTGATGCCCTCGCCCGCTGCCCAAGTCAAGCCATGCGCGGTTCTTCGCCCGTGGGTTGCGGCCACCCTGCCGAAACCCACTGCCGCTTGCTATCTTCCCGCCATGACAACCTTTCTCACCACTCCGCTGGGCCGCCACATCGCCTATCACCACACCCCCGGCAAAGGTCCGGGCGTGGTGTTCCTGGGCGGGTTCCGCTCCGACATGACCGGCACCAAGGCACAGGCCCTGCAATCCTGGGCCGAGGCGACGGGGCGGTCGTTCCTGCGCTTTGACTACTCCGGCCACGGGCAATCGCACGGGGCCTTCGTCGACGGCGCCATCACCGACTGGCGCGAGGATGCCGCCGCCGTGATCGAGGTCCTGACCGAAGGCCCGCAGATCCTTGTCGGCTCCTCGATGGGCGGCTGGATCGCCCTCCTCCTCGCCCGCGACCTTGGGCCCCGGATCGCTGGGTTCGTCGGCATCGCCGCGGCCCCCGACTTCACCGAACGCATGTGGGAGGCCGAGCTTTCCCTGGCCGAACGCACCACCCTTCTGGAAGAGGGCCTGTTCCTGCGCCCCTCCGGCTATTCCGAGGAACCCTATCCGATCACGCTTCGGCTCATCGAGGACGGGCGGCAGAACCTGGTCCTGAACGGCCCGATCCCCTTGCCCATGCCGGTCCGCCTTCTGCAGGGCAGCGCCGACATCGACGTTCCACCCACCGTCGCCATCTCGCTTTTCCACCAGATTTCCAGCCCCGACCTGCGGCTGACGCTGGTCAAGGACGCCGACCACCGCTTTTCCTCGCCGCCCTGCCTTGCCATGCTGACCGAGGCCGTCGAGGACGTGATCCGCGCGCGCGATGCCCTTCCGGTCGACGACGGCTCCGGCTTGCAGGTATCGAACACCGCCTAAGTCGGGCCTTTCCGCCGAATGCCAGATTCCCTGTTTGAAACCATAGGCTTGTCGGCTAAGCTTTAGAACAGCCCAAATGCGCTGCTTGCAGAAACCTTGCGCAGAAGGCCCGACACGTGAGCGTACTTGTCCTTCGGAATCCGGCGCCCGCCGAACCGCTTGTCCTGATCCCCGGCTTCATGGCGGACGCCCGGTCCTTCATGCCCCAGCTTGCCCGGCTTGGGGCCGACCGTCCGGTCGTGCTGCTGACCCCCGGTCTGGGCGACTCGGTCGAAAAGATCGCCGCCGACATCGCCCCCCACCTGCCGCCGCACTTTGCGCTTGTGGCCCATGGGCTTGGCGGCAATGTCGCCATCGAGATCCTGCGCAAGCGCCCCGAGGCCGTGACCCGCGTCGCGCTGATCGCGACCGACCCGATCCCCGTGTCCTCGCAGCGCGCGGTCGAGCTTGAGGCCCTGCTCATCGCCGCAAAGACCGGGCATCTTCGCGCCTGCATGGCCCAGATGCTGCCGCTTGACGCCCTGCACGACGCGCCCTGGCGCGACGAGGTCATGGCCCTTGCCATGGACATGGCCGAAAACCTGGGGCCGATCCAGTTCCAGCGTCACCTGCGTGTGCTGCAGCGCCGCCCTGACCAGCAGAAGACGCTGCGCAAGGTGCATGTGCCGACGATGGTCATTGCAGGGACCAGTGATACGCTGGTTCCCCGCCGCCGCGCCGAACTGATCGCGGCGATGATGCCACAGGGCTGTCTGGAAATCATCGCCGGGGCCGGACACCTGCCGCAACTGGAACAACCCGAGGCGGTGACGAAGGTGCTGCAGACCTTCCTGTCAGGCCGCCTGCCGACGCTGATGCTGAAATGACGCCTCGGGCGCAAGTTTTCTGCGAAAACTTGTCCACACCCCGATTTTTCGCGAGACAAAATCGTCCCCTATTGCGCCGATGCCAGCGCGATCTTCGCCTTGGGTTTCCCCGCCGCGCGGTCGATGAAGTTCAGGACCAAGGGCCGGATGTTCAACCGCCAGCTCTTGCCCGCAAAAATCCCGTAATGCCCCGCGCCCGGTTCCAGGTGCTGGCCCTTCTTGTCGTCGGACAGACCGGTCAGCAGTTTCAGCGCCGCAACGCACTGGCCCGGCGCGGAAATGTCGTCGTTCGCGCCCTCGACCGTCATCACGGACACGCGCGAGATCGCGCTGAAATCCACCTTGCGGCCTGCAACCACGAACTCGTTCCGCGCAATCTCGCGGTTCTTGAAGATGCGTTCGACCGTCGAAAGGTAGAACTCGGCGGTCATGTCCATCACCGCCAGATATTCGTCGTAGAACCGGTTGTGCGCGTCGTGATCGGCCGCCTCGCCGCGCGCCGCGCGCATGATCTGCTCCGAGAACGCCTTGCTGTGCCGCTCGGCATTCATCGCCATGAAGCTTTGCAGCTGCAGAAGGCCCGGATAGACCAGCCGCCCCGCGCCCTTGTATTTGAAGCCGACGCGCTGGATCGCCAGATGCTCCAGCTGGCCCATCGTCACCCGGCGGCCAAAGTCGGTGACCTCGGTCGCGGCCGCATCCGGGTCGACCGGACCGCCGATCAGGATCAGCGAGGTCGGCTGCGCCTCGGGGTGTTCGGCGGCGAGGTAGGCGGTGGCGGCCAGCGTCAGCGGCACCGGCTGGCAGACCGCGATCACATGCGTATCCGGCCCCAGCGCCTTCATGAATTCGGCCAGGTAAAGCGTATAGTCCTCGATGTCGAACTTGCCCGCAGAAACCGGGATGTCACGCGCATTGTGCCAGTCTGTCACGAAAACGTCGGCATCGGGCAGAAGACTTGCCACCGTTGACCGAAGGAGCGTCGCATAGTGCCCCGACATCGGCGCGACCAGAAGGATCTTCCGCGCCATCGGCGACCGGCGGCGGACGAAGAACTGAATCAGATTGCCGAAGGGCTTTTCGACCACCGGAACCAGATCGACCAGATGGTCCTGCCCGTCAGGCCCGACGATCGAGCGGATGCCCCAGTCGGGTTTGGCAACCATCCGGCTGAAGGTCCGCTCGGTCACTTCTCCCCAGGCGGCCATCAGCGGCAGCATCGGGTTCAGCGACATCGCGAAGGCCGGGTAACTGGCAAAGGCCCTGGCAGAGGCGCCCAGCCACTCATTCGTGTTGCGGGCGCTTTCCATCAGGTCATAGGTGAACATATACTTCATCACGTCTCCTTGCCCCCGGCGGGCGGATGTCGCATGGCGGGGCGCGGGGCGCACCGTTATGCTGCATAGCGGCGACGATAGGGGGGAATGGTTACCATGACAACAGAAGACAGAACCCCCGAGACTAAAGCCGCACTCGAAAAGGCCGAGAGGTTGAATGCTAACCTCGCAAAGGTTGAAGAGTTGTCAAAGCGCCTGACCGCTGCTCTGGCCACCCGCAGACACGTCGACCCAGCGCTCCACGGCCCAGCCCCCGACGTCTACATGAAGGCCGCCGCAGCCTATTTCGCCGAGATGATGGCCAACCCCGCGCGTGTGGTGGAACATCAGGTCAACTACTGGGGCAAGACGCTGAAGCATTATGTCGAGGCGCAACAGACGTTTGCCAGGGGCGAATTCAAGGCGCCCCCCGACCCGAACCCGAAGGACCGCCGCTTCAGCAATCCCCTGTGGGAGACGCACCCCTTTTTCAACTACCTCAAGCAGCAATACCAGCTGAACGCCGATGCCGTGGCCACCGCCGTGGGCGACATGGAGACGCTCACCCCCGAAGATCGCCGCCGGGTGGAATATTTCACGAAACAGATTGTCGACATGTTCAGCCCGACCAATTTCCTGGGGACCAACCCCGAGGCGCTGGAAAAGGCGGTGGAAACCGACGGCGAAAGCCTTGTCCATGGGCTGGAGAACCTGGTCCGTGACATTGAATCGAACAGCGGCGATCTTCTGGTGACGCTGGCCGACCGCGAAGCCTTCCACGTCGGCCAGAACCTTGCCACCACGCCGGGCGAAGTCGTCTACCGCAACCGGATGCTCGAACTCATCCAGTACGCACCGACGACCGAGAAGGTCCACCAGACCCCGCTCCTGATCTTCCCGCCCTGGATCAACAAGTTCTACATCATGGACCTCAAGGCCCAGAACTCCCTGATCAAGTGGATCGTGGACCAGGGCTTCACGCTATTCGTCGTCTCCTGGGTCAACCCCGACGCCTCCTATGCCGGGACCGCGATGGACGACTACATCCGCGACGGCTACCTCCGCGCCATGGCCGAAGTCCGCCGCATCACCGGCGAGCCGCAGATCAACGCCGTCGGCTACTGCATCGCCGGGACGACTCTCGGGCTCACCCTCGCCCATCTGCAAAAGGCGGGCGACGACACGGTCAAGACCGCGACCTTCTTCACCACCCTGACCGACTTCTCCGACCCGGGCGAGGTCGGCGTCTTCCTCAACGACGATTTCGTCGATGGCATCGAACGCCAGACCACCCAGGACGGCATCCTCTCCCGCAAGTTCATGAGCCGCACCTTCTCGTTCCTGCGCTCGAACGACCTGATCTACACCCCTGCCATCAAGTCCTACATGCTGGGCGAGGCGCCCCCCGCCTTCGACCTGCTTTACTGGAACGGCGACGGTACCAACCTGCCCGCCACCATGGCCGTCGAATACCTCCGCGGCCTCTGCCAGAACGACGGCTTCGCCAAGGGGGAGTTCAAGGTCTTCGGCAAGCCCGTAAGCCTCGCCGACATCAAGCTCCCGGTCTGCGCCATCGCCTGCGAGACCGACCACATCGCCCACTGGCGCGGGTCCTTCAACGGCATCAAGCAGATGGGATCGAAGGACAAGACCTTCCTTTTGTCCGAATCCGGCCACATCGCCGGAATCATCAACCCGCCCTCCAAGGACAAATACGGCCACTACACCAACGACGCCCCCGTGACCGGCGACCCCGAGGCCTGGCTGAAGTCCGCAACCTTCCACAAGGGCAGCTGGTGGCCCCGCTGGGGTGCCTGGCTCGCCGGTCATTCCGGCCCCCTGATCCCCGCGCGGAAACCCGCCGATTCGCTGGCCCCCGCCCCCGGCACCTACGTCGTGGCCGAACCCCAGCTCTGACATTTCACCCGCTTTCCGCAGGGTTAACCCGCTCGCCTTCCGGTTTTGCTGCACCGCAGAAAGGGGCTTGAAATGCTGCACCGCAGCACGTATATCTTCGTCATCGAACAACGGGCCAAACCCCTCCCCCCTCCCCCGGCCCAGATGGAGCAAGTGACATGACCAAAACCCCGGATTTCGCCAAGACCATGCAGGACATGATGGCTTCGTTCCCGGTTGACGCTTCGGCCTTCCAGAACGCGTTCAAGACCCAGGCTGCCTTCGCCGAGAAGTTCTCGAAAGTCGCGATCGAAGCCGCTGAAAAGTCGACCGAGATCTCGGCCAAGTGGACCAAGGACGCGCTGGCCAAGGTTGGCGAGATCGCCAAAGCCAAGGCCGAACCGGCCGATTACACCAAGTCGGTGACCGATTTCGCTTCGGCCGCTGCCGAAATGGCTGCCGAGAACCTGGCCGCCTTCGCCGAAGTCGCCAAGAAAGTGCAGATGGAAACGGTCGAGCTGATGCTCGCCGCTGGCAAGGACATCTCGGAAGATGCCACCGCCGCCGTCAAGAAAGCCACCGCGGACGTGACCTCGGTCGCCAAGAAAGCCGCCGCGGCTGCGAAGTAATTCGTAACGAGTTGCGTCCCCCGCTGGACGTGTAAGGCCCGGAGGCTTCCTCCGGGCCTTGTTCTAATCCGCTCCCGCAGCCATCCTTGCAGCAAAAGCGGAGGCCACGATGACCCTGACGATCTGGACCTACGACTGGGTGCCGCAAGGCCCGCGCGGCCATGTCCGCGACGTCCGCCTCCGCTGGGCCTGCGAAGAGGCGTCTCTGCCCTACACCGTCGCGACCGTCAGGTTCGAGGACCGCACCGGCCCGGATCATCTCGACCGCCAGCCCTTCGCCCAGGTCCCGGCACTGCAGGATGGCGCGATCACGCTCTTCGAAAGCGGTGCCTGCCTCCTCCATCTCGCCGAAAAGTCCGAGGCGCTGATGCCGGGCGATCCGCCGGGCCGGGCAGAAACCCTGCAATGGGTGATCGCCGGTCTGAACTCGGTCGAGATGGTCAGCGTTCCCTGGTGGTTCATCGGCCTTAAGAATCCGCCCGAAAACCCGCTGGAGGGCTGGCTCACTGCCCGGCTCGACCGGTTGAATGCCGTCCTCGCTGCCCGCGACTGGCTGGCCGCCGACCGCTTCACCGTCGCCGATCTTCTGATGGCCGATATCCTGCGCGTCCCGAAACTTCGCGCCGCGCTCGGGCCGTTCCTCGCGCTTCAGGCCTACCTGACCCGGGTGCTCGACCGCCCGGCCTTTCGCAAGGCCTATCAGGACCAGCTCGACCACTTCGCTGCGGCCGATGCTGCACGGGCAAAGTGACCGGACAGCGAGTGCTTTCTTTTTGCTGCGGCCCGTCCTAAGCTTCTCTGCAGGCGCAAAAGACGCATCCGGGGGGAACCATGGCCGACACCGACAAGCCGCTTCTGATCAAGCGCTACGCCAGCCGCCGTCTCTACAACACCGAGACCTCGGATTACGTCACGCTGGAAGACATCGCAGGCTTCATCCGCCAGGGGCGTGAGGTCCAGATCGTCGACCTCAAGACCGGCGACGACCTGACCCGGCAATACCTTCTGCAGATCGTGGCCGAACATGAATCCAAGGGCGAAAGCGTGTTGCCCGTCGATGTCCTCACCGACCTCGTGCGCAGCTACGCCACCGGAATGCAGGCTGTGATGCCGCAATTCCTCGCCTCCAGCTTCGAGATGCTGCGCAACAGCCAGACCAAGATGATGGAGAACCTCTCCGCCTTCCCGAACCCCCTCGCGTCGGTCCCAGGGTTCGAGGCGCTGCGCAAGCAGCAAGAGGCGTTCCTCAAGACCATGATGGGCGGTATGCCCGGCTGGGGTGGCTCCGGTCCCGCCAAGGAAGAGGAAACGCCCGCCGCCGCGGACGACATCGCCGAGATCAAGAAGCAACTGGCCGAGTTGCAGAAGAAACTCTCCAAGCTCTAGGCCAAATGGTTCCGCACTTGTCCCCTGCTGACCCCGCCCCGGACCTGATCCGGGGCCTCGGCGTACCACCCCGCGCTGTCTCCGGCGCACCGCGTGCATCCACCTCCCACAGGTCCTGACCCATGGCCGAACCCGAAGGCCGCATCACGCTCTGGGGGATCGAGGTCTTCGTCGCCGCCGCCGAGGAAGGCTCGATTTCTGCCGCCGCCCGGCGTCTGGGCGTCTCGCCTTCGGCGGTCAGCCAGCAATTGGCCGCGCTGGAAGCCGCCCTCGGTGCTGTCCTTCTCGACCGTGCCAGTCGCCCGGCACAAGTCACCCCTGCCGGTGCCATGTTCCGCCGCCACGCCCAGGTGATCCTCAACGCCGCCTCCGAGGCCCGGGCCGAACTGGCCATGGCCGACCTCTCCGGCCTCACCACCCTGCGCCTTGGCGTGATCGAGGACTTCGACAGCGACGTCACCCCCCGCCTCCTCACCACCCTGGCCCGCGATCTCAAAGGCTGCCGCTTCCTCCTCGAAACCGGCGCCAGCCACCGCCTGATGGACCAGCTCGAGGCCCGCGCGCTCGACATCGTCATCGCCGCCGACACCGACCAGCCCGCCGAAGACTGGCGTGAGGTCCACCCGATCCTCGCCGAACCCTTCGTCGCCGTCGCGCCCCCGGGGGCCAACATCGACGACCTCCCCCTGATCCTCTACACCGCGCGCCACCTGATGGGCCGCCAGATCGCCACCCACCTGTCGCGCCATGGCCTCAAGCCCGCCCACCGGTTCGAGCTCGACAGCTACGCCGCGATCCTCGCCATGGTCGCGGGCGGCGAGGGCTGGACCATCCTCACCCCTCTCGCGCTCCACCAGGCCCGCGCCTTCCGCTCCCAGGTTGAGGTCCGCCCCCTGCCCCTGCCCGCGCTTGCCCGCACCCTGTCACTTTCCGCCCGGGCCGGGATCCTGCAAGGCGTGCCGACCCAGATCGCCCAGCGCCTGAAGCCGCTCATCGCCGAGGTTGTCATCACCCCGGCCCTCGTCGCCGCCCCCTGGCTTGCCCCCGCGCTCCGGGTGCTCTGACCCCGGGCGCGCTTGCCCTTTCATCTTTGCCCAAATATCCCCGCCGGAGGCATCCGAAAGCCCGTCCAGGTGCCGCGCACGCAAGCCTGGAAAATGGCCAGACCCAGGCGCCTCCCCTCCCCCTTCGTGGGGAGGGGATGGGGGTGGGGGGCCACCCGACGAAACCTTTCGGAATCCTTAACGGAAAATTTCAAGCCCTTGAAATCAAAGGGCTCTCACGTTTTGTCCACCGTGGACAGACTCAGCCGCGAACCTCTGCCGCCGCCTCCGCGATCGCCCGCGCGATGAAGTCCAGCTCGCCCTCCGTCAGCCGGGTCGGCAGCCGCACATCACAGGCCCGCATCAGCATCGCCCGCGTCTGCGGCAGGTCCGGGGTCTCCCCCAGGAACTGCCAGTTCCAGAACGCCCGGGCATTGCCCTCGCTCAGCCCGAAGACCTGCACCGAGACCCCCCGCGCCTTCGCTGCCGTCTGGAAGTCCCGCGCCTCCTGGTCGCTCCAGCCCCCCACCAGGTTGAACTGGATCGAATCCGGCGCCCTCTCCTCGGGCCCCAGCGCCGCCGGCACCGCCAGGTGTGTCGACCGATTCAGCTGATCGGCCACCCGGTCATGCCCCGCCCGCCCCTTCGCGACCCGCTCTGCCACCAGCGGCAGCTGCGGCCGGATCACCGCCGCCGACAGGTTCTGCATCCGCAGGTTATACAGCGGCAGCTTGTTCTGCCAGTGCGCGCAGGAATTTGTCAGGCCGGGGTGTTTCTTCCAGTTGGTCTCGTAGGCCCCCGACATGATGATCGCCCGCGCCGCGATTTCCGGGTCATCGGTGATCATGATCCCGCCCTCGCCCGCATTGACCAGCTTGTAGGACTGGAAACTGAAACAGCCGACCTTGCCGATCGTCCCGATATTCCGCCCAGCCCAAACGGTCCCCAGCGAATGCGCCGCATCCTCGATCACCGGCACACCAGCGGCGTCACAGAGCCGCATGATCGCATCCATGTCCGAGGTATGCCCCCGCATGTGGGAAATCATCACCGCCTGCGCCTCGGGCAGCTTCGCCGCGAAGTCCGCCATGTCGACCCGGTAGTTCTCACCCACCTCGACCAGCACCGGCACGCAGTCGGCGTGCACGACCGAAGACGGCACCGCCGCGAAGGTGAAGGCCGGGATCAGCACCTTCGCGCCCTTGGGCAGGTCCAGCGCTTTCAAGGACAGGAACAGCGCCGCCGAACAGGACGACACCGCCAGCGCATAGCGGGCACCCAGAAGCTCGGCGAATTCGGCCTCAAGCAGCGCGACCGGCGCATCCGATGGGGCGGTATAGCGGAACAGGTCGCCCGATGACAAAAGCCTGTCGATCTCGGCCCGTGCGGCTGCTGGGATCGGTTCGGCGTCGTAGACGTTCGGAGCCAGGATCTGACCGTCGGGAGCCATCATGCACCTTTTCTTAATCTCGCATTAAGAAAAGGTTTAAACTTCCACTAGATCACACGCCAGTGACAAAAACTTCCGTTCGCAGCTTTCCGCCTAGATTTTTGTTCCTGCCCGGGCCGCGACCATATGCATTGTGGTCTCAAGCTCGTGCCAGGCCGTCCGCGCCATCGACCGGAACAGCAGGATCTCGAAGGCATAGTCGCCCGACCGCATCAGCACCGCGTTCATGTGGCTGACCTGAGTCCGCAGCGCCGTCCCGACCGGGCAGGCCTGAAGCCTCAGGTCGACCGGCACCAGCCTTGCCAGGACATCGACAGCCGCCGGACCGCTCAGCGCCAATGCCACCCATCCGTCGGACTGATCGGTCACCGCTGCTCCCTCCAGTGCCGGAGGCTCCACGCCGATCAGGAACGCCTGCTCCCGTCCGGTCCAGACAATCCGCGCGCCCTTCTTCTCGACAAAACTGTTCGGGTCGGGCATCGCCAGACCCAGTGGCTTCAGCCCCTTTGCCACCGCCTTTGCCCCACCGAGGAACACGGCGATCGACGTGATCCTGCCCAGGTCAAGCTCGGCCAAAGTTACCGAGCCAAGCGTGAGGCTTTGCCCTTCAAGAGCCGATTTAGCGATCAGTTCAGGCACGCAGCTTCTCCCCTTCCGGGTCGTGGAACACCGGGCTTGTGACCTCGCAAATCACGTCGAGGCCGCGCAGATGGTCGACCAGCCGCACCTTCTCGCCGATCCGCGCCCGCCCGTCCTTCAGGAAGCCAAGCCCCAGCCAGGCCCCCACCGTGGGCGACCAGCAGATCGAAGTGACATAGCCCTGATCCGTCTCGCGATGCACCTCGGTCCCAGGAACGAAGAGATGCGCCCCGGCGCTGATCGGCGCACTTGCCTTCAGGCCAACCAGCTGCTCCCGCTCGGGCCCCCACATCCCCGGCCGCGTTGCCGCCGCCTTGCCGATGCAGTCCTTCCTGGCCGAGACCATCTTCTCCATTCCGATGTCATGCGCCGTGACGCGCCCGTGAATCTCGGCATGGGTGATGAAGCCCTTCTCGATCCGGAGGACGTTCAGCGCCTCCATTCCGTAAGGCCCGCCGCCCATCGTCTCGGCCCGGGCCACCAGATCGCGGAACAGCGCCTCGCCATAGCGGGTGGGGACAGCCAATTCGTACCCCTCCTCACCGCTGAAGCTGATCCGGAACAGACGCCCGTCCACGCCGCCGATCCGCACCGGAGCCACGCCCATGAAGGGCAGGTCCACCGGCACCTCAAGGAACGAATTCACCAGCGCCCGCGCCTTCGGCCCCGCAACCGCGAACTGCGCCCAGCTTTCGGTGACGGAAATGAACCGGACCTGCCAGTCTGCACAGAAGGCCTGATGCACGAAGTCCAGATGCCGCATCACCAGCCCCGCTGCGGCGGTGGTGGTGGTCATCAGGTAATGGTCCTCGCCCAGCCGGGCCGAGGTGCCATCATCCAGCACCAGCCCATCCTCGCGCAGCATCAGCCCATAGCGGACTCGTCCGACCGGCAGCGTGCTGAAGGTGTTGGTATAGACAAAGTCCAGGAACTTGCCCGCATCCTTGCCCTGAATGTCGATCTTGCCCAGCGTGGACACATCGGCGATCCCGACCGCCTGCCGGACCATCATCACTTCCCGGTCGCAGGCCTCGCGCCAGGTCGTCTCACCCGGCTTCGGGAAAAACGACGGCCTGTACCACAGCCCCGCCTCGATCATCGGCGCGCCCCGGTCGCGGCTCGCCTGATCGGAGGTCAGGAACCGCTGCGGCGCGAACCCCTCGGCCCGCCCCCCGGCCCCCATCGCGGCAATGGACACCGGAGTATAGGGCGGCCGGAACGTCGTGACCCCCGTCTCCGCAATCCCCCGCCCGGTCGCGTCCGCCAGCACCGCCAGCGCCGCGACGTTGGAGTTCTTGCCCTGATCCGGCGCCATCCCTTGCGTCGTGTAGCGCTTCATGTGCTCGACCGACCGGAAGCCCTCCTGCGCGGCCAGCTTCACGTCCTTCGTCGTCACGTCATTGGCAAAGTCGAGCCAGGCCCGACCCTTGCCTTCCACCGCCCAAAGCGCCTTCAGGCGATACGGCATGTCCTCGGCCTCGGGCACCGGAAGCGACACCTTCCGCCCCAAAGCCTCCACCGCCCGCAAAGCCGCAGCATGTCCGGAGGACAGCGCGCCGTAGCTCGACATCGTCCCATTCGCGGCCCCCACCGCGACCAGCCCCGGCACCGCGCCCTCCATCGGCACGAAGGCCGCAAGATCTTCATTCCAGCGCGGACGGCCGTTCATGTGGCAGGTCAGGTGGATCGTCGGGTTCCAGCCGCCCGACATGGCCAGACAGTCGGTCTCGATCTCGATGATCTCCGATCCCTTCCGGACCTGGATCCCCGACAATCCCAACCGGCCCCGAGACCCCACAACCTCGGCCCCCACATGCACCGGGCAATCCTCGACGCTACTGGCATCCGGCCGCGGATCGATGATCGCCGCCACCGTCACCCCCGCCGCCATCAGCTCCCGTGCCGTCGCCCGCGCCTGGTCGGCATTGGCGAACAGCGTCACGCGCTTGCCCGGCACCACGCCATAGCGGTTGAGGTAGGTCCGCACCGCCGAGGCCATCATGATCCCCGGCCGGTCGTTGTTCTCGAAGGCCACCGGGCGTTCCAAGGCACCCGAGGCCAGGACCGCGTGCTTCGCCACGATCCGCCAGAAGCACTCGCGCGGCAGGTTCGGACGGGCGGGCTTGTGCAGCCCCACCCGCTCCAGCGCGCCATAGGTGCCGTGGTCATAGGCACCGGTTACCGTGGTGCGCGGCATGATCCGCACGTTCGGCAGCGCCTGCAACTCGGCCACCACCGACGCCACCCACTCGCCCGCAGGCTGGCCCCCGATGGTCCCGCCATCCGACAGAAGCCGCCCGCCCAGCACATGGCTTTCCTCGCACAGAATCACATCCGCGCCCGCCTGCCCCGCCGTCAGCGCAGCCATCAGGCCGGAAGGCCCCGAGCCGATCACCAGCACGTCGCAGAAGGCGAAGGCCTTCTCGTAGGTCCCCTCGTCATGCTTGCCCGACAGGCTGCCAAGCCCCGCCGCCCGCCGGATCAAGGGCTCATACAACCCCTCCCAGAAGGCGCGCGGCCACATGAAGGTCTTGTAGTAGAACCCTGCACTCAGGAACGGCGACAGGAAGTCGTTCACCGCCAGAAGGTCGAACCGCAGCGACCCCAGCCGGTTCTGCGACTGCGCCACCAGCCCCTCGAACACCTCCTGCATGGTCGCGCGGACGTTCGGCGTCTGGTTGGACGGCCCCACGACCTCGACCAGAGCATTCGGCTCCTCCGATCCCGCCGTCAGCACGCCGCGCGGCCGGTGATACTTGAACGACCGTCCTACCAGCCGCACGTCATTGGCCAGCAGCGCCGAGGCCAGCGTGTCTCCCCTGTACCCGGCGTAATCCTTCCCGTCGAAGCGGAAGCGGACCGGCTTCGTCCGGTCGATCAGCCCCTTGCCGTCGATCCTCATTTCATCCGCTCCGCCACCAGCTCAACCGCCGAAATCTCATGCGTGACCGTGTTCCGCGTGACGAGAAGCCACTGCGCACACCCCGCCTCGTGATACCAGAGGTCCTTCGTCACCCCCGCCGGATTGTCTCGCAGGTGCAGGTAGTTGTCCCACTCCGCCAAGGGCGCGCCCTCCGAGGGCCGGTGCAGATAATCCTCCGCCCCGTAATAGTAGAACTCCCGCCGGTCCCGGTCACCGCACAAGGGACATGTCAGGCGCATGATCCGGCCCCCGCTTTCATCTTTGCAAAAATATCCCCGCCGGAGGCATCCGACGCCGCGTCCGGGCGCACCATCACAGAACTTGCATGACGCAAATGCCAAGCGCCTCCCCTCCCCCGCGTGGG
>OFDC01000135.1_pt1 | contig 77169 bp, 49 predicted proteins | sample 1520941 | NCBI WGS metagenome assembly OFDC01 (sample SAMEA94258168, study PRJEB24077) | hot springs metagenome | biome: Aquatic biome; feature: Water | place: India | collected 2012-12-06 | depth 5 m | reverse complement strand
CAATGCCCTATTTGCATTGTGGGGTAATATTCAAAATTCGGGATGACTCATGTTTATAGGACAAGTCGGGAGACTTGTGTTACTTCTTCACCATCTTATAAATCTGCTCGCCGACTTCGGTTCTGATATTGAGCGAACTAATTTTTCCATTATCACGGGTTGGATAAACTCGGTTCGATAAGAAAGTATAAACAAAATTATACTTTGGCTCAACCCAAACGAATGTTCCCGTAAAACCCGAATGCCCAAAACTCTCAGGCGATGCCGATGTTGGGCCATTTCCTACTTTCGGATTAAAATCTAATTTATCGAAGGCAATTGCACGGCGATTTTTTAATTCTGGAAACTGGTATTTCGTACACTCAGCCAGCACTTCGGGCTTGATAAATTGTGTACCGCCATAATATCCTTTCTGTAAATACATTTGCATCAATTTCGTGAGGTCATTAACGTTTCCGAAAAGCCCAGCATGTCCTGATACACCGTTTAACATTCCTGCACCTTCATCATGTACGTATCCGTGAATAAGGGTTTTTCTGAATAAAGTGTCTTTTTCTGTCGGTACAATTTTATCTTTTGAATAAAAACGTAATGGGTTATAAGTCAGAGAATTAGCTCCAATTTTTTTGTAGGTTTTGTTTAAATAATCTTCCCACGGTATACCCGTCAACGTTGCCATGAAAGTTGGGTAGGTGTAGTAATGTAAATCACTGTAAACATAACCTTGCTCTGGCTTCAAAGATGAATTTTCGATGGCATCGAAGATAACTTTTTGATAGTCTTTGTGCAACCAAAGAGAATCAGCTATTTGTACAGAAAAATCAGCCGATTGTTTGGTAGAAAGTGTATTTGGCTTCCAAACCATTGTTTTTGGTGAAAGACAGTCTTTCCAAAGACTTTTGTCAGTCTTGATGGCTTTTGCAAGTAGAAGATTGTATTTCTTTTTACTCATAAATAGCTTCTTTTTGTACTGGGAAGCATACCTTTCTTTGAAAACTACACTATTTTTAATGGTTTTTACGGAGTCGATGCAGTCAGTCCAAAAAGCAATCCAAGCCTTTAGGCCAGCTTTGTGGGTAAGCATATCACGGAAACGTAGGTTGGCTTTATTGCCGTCGGCAAATTCAGGATAATAGTCTTTGAAAGATTTATCTAAATCAAATTTTCCTTCGCTCATTAATTGCATAACGGCCAAAGCTGAGGTACTTACTTTCGTAACAGATGCAAGGTCGTAGAGGTCAGTTAAATTAACAATTCCTTTCGTACTTGCTTTTGATGAGTTCATGGCTGCGTTTGCATTTGCCTTTTTCACAGCTTCGTCCATTACATCATTTTTATTATCAGCTTTAAATTTAGCATCGGCATTTGCTAAAACTGCTCCATTAGCTGCCTCGAAGGTATGGAACCCAAATGCTTTCTGATAAATTACTCGACCATCTTTAGCCACTTGCATGGTTGCTCCAGGGTAGGCTTTTTCACGAAGTCCGAGGTTGATAACTGAGTCGATTCTTCTGTTAAATTCTACGCCATCAAGACCAACCATTTCTGGAATTCCGTACGCCAAACGCCCGATTGATTTTGTACTTTCCCCCATACCATACTTGTAGGTATTATTAATAGAAACGGGCAGTTTTCCCAAAATCGGAACCGCTCCAAAAATCGCTTGGGCAGCAGCTTCTTCCATGTAATTGGTTAGCTGATAAGCCATTACGATGGCTTTTGATTTTTCTAAATCATCAAATTTATCAAGTGAATAAGGATTTCCGAAGATGGTCGTTATTGCTTTTCCTGTATTTGTGAGTGCTTTTAAAGCTTTTTTATTAGCATCAGTGATGCCATACTTGGCAGCTGGACGAATATTATTGAGGTGTAAATTTACCAAAATCACATCGTAGTTTTTGGTTTGTTCCAAAACCTTATTGATACTCGAATCTGAGGCATTTGGCGGAAGCAAAAAATGGTCGATAGTTGTATAATTATCAGTCATTTTTTGGAAAGCTGTTGGCTGCACAGCGTCAATCGAGACACTGGCGATGCGTTTGGTTAAATCTTTGATAGGTAGGATTTTATCATCATTTTTAACCAACGTAATTGTTGCCTCGGCCAACTGACGATTCAATAAATCTGATTTTGTGGTGTTGAGGTCAGCAATCAAGTTTTTGATGTCGGTTGGGCGATATTTATCTAAACCCACCCACGATTTTGCCATCAAGATTTTACGCACCCGAAAATCAATTTCTTCCATCGAAATTTCTTTGTTTGCGATAGCCGTTTTTATGGCCAAAATCGCACCTTCGGCATCTTCAAAAGTTTCGAGAATATCATTTCCTGCCAAAACTGCTCTTACATTAGCTTCGCCTTTCGAGAAATACTTGATTGCTCCTTGCATATCCATCGCATCAGTGAAAGTTAAACCTTTGAAATTAAGGTCTTTACGCAAAATATCAGTGACGATTCTTTTAGAAAAAGTTGCCGCCAGATTTTTGCTTGTATCCAACACTGGAACACTTAAATGCGAAGTCATAATTCCACTTAAACCATTGTCTATCAGTTTTTTGTAGGGATAAAATTCAACAGCATCTAAACGTTTACGGTCGTGAGGAATCAAGGGTAAATCGAAGTGAGAATCAACGCCAGTGTCGCCATGCCCAGGGAAATGCTTAGCCGAAGTAAGCAAATGTTCGCTGTTCATGCCTTGCATATAGGCAAGAGCTTTGTTGGCAACATCTTCTTGATTTTCGCCAAACGAACGAAAATTAATAACAGGGTTATTAGGATTTATATTGACATCAACCACAGGAGCATAATTGATATGCACGCCAATTCGGCGGCATTGTTTGGCTACTTCGACACCCATATCAAAAAGCAACTTTTCGTTGCCTTGCATGGCTCCAAGTGTCATTTGGTACGGAAAACGCACCGTGCTGTCCAATCGCATGGCCAAACCCCATTCCAAGTCCATACCTATCAGTAATGGAATTTTTGATAAAGCCTGTAACTCATTCACGATGCGAGCTTGCACAGTTGGCGGAGCGGCAAACATCACAATTCCACCGATTCGGTTATCTTTTACCCAACGTTTGAGTTTTTCTACATCGTGCGGTCGGCCAGAAGTATTGCCACGAGGCATGAGTAGTTGCCCGATTTTCTCGTCGAGAGTTAGCGTCGTAAAAACCGAATCCACCCAATGTTTATTATAATTAGTCAAGAAATCAGGTTCTTTTTGGGCAAAACTTGATAAGGTGTTGATAAGTAAGAGGATAAGGAAAAAGACTTTTTTCATTGGTTATGGGTTTGTTGATTACTTTTTTAGAGATTTGTTTTACAATTTCCAACCGAACCCTTTTATTTAAGGATGGCCTATATTTTAGAATAATTAGGCGAAAATGGCAATAAAACTTTAAAAACGTTAGTATATTTGTTAAAAATAAGTAAAATTATGCAAACTCAAGCATTGACAAATCTGCAATTAGAACTTTTAAAGACTTTTACCCGTCAAGTTTCTGACGACGATGTTTTAGCTATTCGCAAAATGCTTGCCCAATATTTTGCCCAAAAAGCTATGAATTTGTCGGATGAGGTTTGGGATAAAAATAATTGGACTGCTGCTGATACGCAACAATTATCTTCTGAACATAATCGCAAAGCTACAAATAAATGAAAGTAGTTATTGATACAAATGTACTTTGGGTTTCAATTTCTCGTCGTTCTTCTTCGCATTGGCTTTTTCAAGCCGTTCTTGAAGGGTCGCTTACCCTTTGTGTAACCACAGAAATATTAGATGAATACGCTGAAATTATGTCTTCAAAATTAGGAGTCGAAGCATCCGAAGCTGTTTTAAGTCTTTTTGATAATTTGCCAAATATTCAATTAATCACTCGTTATTATCGTTGGTTTGCTATTAAGGCTGATGCTGACGATGATAAATTTGTAGATTGTGCTGTTGCTGCCAATGCAATATGTATCATCACAGAAGATAAGCATTTTACGGTTTTAGAAAGACTTGATTTTCCTAAAATTACTGTCATGAATATTTCTAAATTTGAAGATTTCTATCAAAATAAGTAAAATTCTACTTTTAACTCCCCCCCCTACATACAGACAGTACAGGATTCTAAAAGTCGAGAATTATTTTATATTTACCCCGACAATAGACCTAACAATCATAATGAAAAAAAAACTAATACTTTTTATCGGTGTACTCATTTTAGTCGGGCATTCTTTCGCTCAGAAAAAAGCTACTAATGTTTTTCCTGATGGTAGTATTATGTCCAAATGGTTTTCTGACTCAACTAAAATTTCGCTCACTAAACTTGGCAAACAATATGTCATTACCAATTACGGAGCAGTAAATGATAGCACCGTGTTACAAACAACCGCTATTCAGAAAACGATTGATGAAGCCGCCAAAAATGGGGGAGGAGTGGTAATAATTCCGAAGGGAATATTTTTGAGTGGAGCATTATTTTTCAAGCCAAAAACGCATCTTTATCTGTCGGAAGGTGCAGTTTTGAAAGGCTCAGATAATATTGCCGATTACCCAAAAATGCCTTCACGCATGGAAGGGCAAAGTCTTGATTATTTTGTGGCTTTGGTAAATGCGTATAGAGTTGATGGTTTTACGATTTCGGGAAAAGGTAAGATTGATGGCAATGGTTTACGTTATTGGGAGGCTTTTTGGCAAAGACGCAAAGAAAATCCAAATTGTACGAACTTAGAAGTTTCACGCCCACGATTAGTGTTTATTTGGCAGTCGAATAATGTGCAGATTCAAGATGTGAAATTGCATAATGCGGGTTTCTGGACGAGCCATTATTACCAATGTAATTTTGTGAAAATCTTGAATGTCAATTTCCTTTCGCCTTATCAACCCGTAAAAGCACCGAGTACAGATGCCATCGACCTTGATATTTGCTCGAATGTCTTGATAAAAGGTTGCTACATATCAGTCAATGATGATGCCATTGCACTAAAAGGTGGTAAAGGGCCGTGGGCAGATATGATTCCGAGTAATGGCGAAAATACCAATATTGTTATTGAAAATTCCGAATTTGGCTTTTGTCATTCGGCACTAACGTGTGGCAGCGAGGCCATTCACAACAAAAACATTATTATGCGAAATTGCTATGTCAACGAAGCAACAAGGGTTTTATGGCTAAAAATGCGACCAGATACGCCTCAGTTGTATGAATATATTACAGTAGAAAACATTAAAGGTCAAGCTAATAGCCTAATTTACGTGAAGCCGTGGACGCAGTTTTTTGATTTACAAGGCCGTAAAGATATTCCACTTTCTTACTCAGATAATGTTACACTCAAAAACATCGACCTCAAATGCAATGTCTTTTATGATGTAGCCATTACAGAAAACGACCGGCTATCGAATTTTAAATTTGAAAACCTTACGATTCAAGCAAAGAAAACAGCCATTGATAAAACTATCGTGAAAGGCTTTACTTTGAAAAATGTAAAGGTAAATGATGTGATTGTTGAGTAATATTGGCCTTATTTTGTCAATCTAATACTATTTGGTATTTTTTGCTAACCCGATTAAAATCAGTATCTATTATAATCAAATATAATTGCATTCGCATAGATTCAAACAAATTCGGCTGACTAATCACAAGGATTGCTGCTAATTCCCGCTTCAAAGACAGTCCCTTCTTTTACATGAAAACCAGCTTTAAGTAGAATTTCTTTGTCTGATTTATAGCTTACATTACCACTGTATAGTTTATTGGTTGCATCAATAAAGTTTTGGGATTTGAGTGCGATAGTTTTGTTACTTATATCATCATTTTTACTGGCCAAAGCTAATCCTTTTTCACAGGGGTTATTTTTTTTTTTATAGGCATAGCCTCTGATTTCGGTAATATTACCAGCTAAAAAACTAAAATTTAAGGTCAGAGTATTATTGGGCGTCGTACATGGCTCACCACATGGAAAAGAGTATGTACTAAACGAAAAAGTACCGAATGAATATTTATACTCATCGGGGCATGGCGTTATTTTGAAGGTGCAGTCTGAGTTGGCTTGTCTTTCGCCGTACAAAAAAGTAAATCTTTTATCATTCAGGTAAATTCCCATTCCAAAATCATTATTGTTGGTCATTGCTACCCAATTTTCGGTGGCCAAATGCCAGAAATTTTGATTATTCTGACTTGGGCTTCTGATGTTGACAGGTTGGTGGGTATAAGGATTTTGACTATTATAGGTCTGCCATTTTTCGGCAAATTTATAGTTCAAATTAATGAAAACATTAAACGAAGACCCTATATTATCGTTACTTACAAAGTATGGGATGTTTTTTACTTGTTTTACGGTAAAATTAGCTGCAATACCACTCAAACTAATCCAATATTCGTTGTATCCTCCAGCATCTATTTTTTTGTAACCGTCGTTTTCAAGATTTACAAATCCCCATTCCCAGAGTTTTGCTTTTATGTATAGAATTTTGGTGTCGTTATTGAAACTAATAATCTCTGGAACTCCTCCGAGGTGGTCTTCTTTTGAAAATTTTTCATTATAAAAAGATCCTTGCGGCAGTCCGTTCCATTCTCTTGATGCTCCTCCTGCAAGTGGATAAATATCAGTCAGATATTTCGAGTTAGAATAAGGTCTCCAAGTTGATGGATCTGTTGGGTAAATCCTGCTTTCAAAACCTGCTTGTCTTCCAGCATCGTGGTTGTTTATCAAGTTTTCACCGTTAGTTTTTCGCTCAAAATAACTAACAACTCCTCCCATTCTTTTATCAAAACCCACCTTTATAATACCATTGTCAAGAAAAAACCTTAAGCTATCTTCATAGAATACAGTGCTGGTATCTTGTGAAAAACACTGTGTGGTGCAAAAACAAAAACAGAAAAGAAGGCTTTTAACTTTTCTTAGAATCATAATTTTCTTTTTTTCTTTAAGGTACGGCTAAATCAATTTTTTCGAGAGTGTAAAATGAAAAATTTATTAAACGGTCACTCATCAATAGGAGTGATTCGATTTTTGATATATCTATGTCTTCAAACCGCTCCTTCTAATAACATTTTCCTGCCAAACTGCCATATAAAAGTGCCTTGGCATGAGTATTGAACTATTAAATTTCCTCATAAATGTTTTGTTTGTCAGAAAGGTTTAGTATTTTCACTCTGACAATCTGTCAGATAATTAAGCATTTTATTAAAGCCTTGATTATCAATATTTATGAAAAAGTATAATAACGCAACATTTTAATCTAACCGAACCCGTTTTTAAAATTAGATGATAAAGACTCCACTGCTCAAACCAGCGAAATCAATAAAATCAGTTTCAAAATCTACGGTCTAAAAATATAGTGGTGAATGAATAGAGAACTTATCTCAAGACTTGTAATGGCAAGACAAGACGTTGAAAACGTTGAAATGATAGAAATTGCTTCGCCTGAAGAAGTGATGGAAAATGAAGATAATTTGCCAACTGATTTGGCTCTTTTATCTTTACGCAATACTGTTTTGTTTCCTGGTATCGTAATTCCCGTGACTGTCACTCGCCAGAAGTTTATCAAAATGGTAAAAAAAGCTTACCGCACCGACCGCACCGTTGGCGTGGTGGCACAATTACGCCATACACAAAATGAGCCTACGCCCGACGATTTATTCAAAGTTGGAACGATTGCCCATATCTTGAAAATGATTGTGCTGCCCGATGGAAACGTAACGGTTATTATTCAGGGGCGTCGTCGTTTTGAGGTAGAAGAATATACCCAAACAGACCCTCACCTGATGGCCAAAGTGAAGTATATTGCTGAAAGCTTCCCGAATGTACGTAAGAAAGAAACCAAGGCATTGATTCAGAGTTTGAAAGAGGCTTCTTACAAAATTCTGAACCTCAATCCCGATATACCACGTGATGCACAAATGGCTATCAGTAATATTGATAGTCCGAGTTTCTTGACGCACTTTCTTTCATCAAATCTTAATATCGAAATCAGCGAAAAGCAATTGCTTCTCGAAACTTTCGATGGTGGCGAGCAAGCCCACAAGCTACTCGAACACATGATGAAAGAAATTCAAGTGTTGGAAATCAAGCGTGATATTCAAAGCAAAGCAAGCATTGATATTGACCAACAGCAAAAAGAATATTATTTGCGTCAGCAAATCAAGGTTTTACAGGAAGAATTGGGCATGGAGTCGCCCGACCAAGAAGTAGAAAAATTGCGTGCAAAAGGCTCGAAAAAGAAATGGACGAAAGACGCTAACGACCATTTTAATAAAGAATTGAATAAAATTCTACGGATGAACTCAATGTCACCAGAATACGGTGTTTCGTTGAATTATGCCGAAACAATGGTTGATTTGCCTTGGAATGAATACACAAAAGACAATTTTGACCTCAAACGTGCCAAGAAAATTTTAGACGCCGACCACTCTGGCCTCGAAAAAGTAAAAGAGCGTATCATCGAATATTTGGCAGTTTTGAAACTCCGTAACGACATGAAAGCTCCAATTTTGTGTTTGTATGGCCCCCCAGGAGTTGGTAAAACTTCTTTGGGAAAATCAATCGCAAAAGCTTTGGGCAGAAACTACGTCAGAATGGCTCTCGGTGGCTTGCACGACGAAGCCGAAATTCGTGGACACCGCAAAACCTATATCGGTGCAATGCCAGGAAAACTGATTACGAATTTACAAAAGGCAAAATCATCGAATCCTGTTTTTGTACTCGACGAAATTGATAAAGTAAACCGTGATCAACGTGGAGATCCTTCTTCTGCATTGCTTGAAGTACTTGACCCTGAGCAGAATAACGCTTTCAAAGATAATTATTTGGAAGTGGATTATGACCTATCGAAAGTACTTTTCATCGCAACTGCCAATTCGCTTGATACTGTTCAAGGGCCATTGCGAGACAGAATGGAAATCATTGAAATTTCGGGCTATACCGTTGAGGAAAAGATAGAAATTGCTCGTAAACACCTCGTACCTAAGCAATTAGAACAGCACGGAATAAAGCCAAAAGATTTAAAGGTTGATGATAAAGCTATTCAGAAAGTAATCGAAGGCTATACTCGTGAGTCAGGCGTGCGACGTTTAGAACAGCAAATTGGGGGATTGATTCGTAAGATTGCTAAATCTATTGCAATGAACGAAGAATACCCTAAAACTGTAAAAGCTGAACACGTAGAAAAAATGCTCGGTGGCGTAATTTTCGACAGAGATTTATACGAAGGAAACGACGTACCAGGGGTTGTAACGGGTTTGGCTTGGACTTCAGTCGGTGGCGATATTCTTTTCATCGAATCAAGCCTAAGTCGTGGTCGTGGACAACTCACACTTTCGGGACAATTAGGCGATGTAATGAAAGAATCGGCCATGACGGCTCTTTCTTACTTGAAATCACATGCTGATGGTTTAGGAATTGACTACAGAATCTTCCAAAACTACGACCTTCACGTACACGTTCCACAAGGAGCAGTGCCAAAAGATGGTCCTTCGGCAGGTATCACAATGCTTACTTCTATGGCTTCGATGTTTACTCAACGAAAAATAAAGCCCAATACGGCCATGACTGGCGAGATTACTCTTCGTGGAAAAGTATTGCCAGTTGGAGGTATCAAAGAGAAAATATTAGCCGCCAAACGTGCAGGAATAAAAGACATCATTATGTGTTACAAAAACCGTAAAGATGTAGAAGAAGTAGGCGAAGCATATACGGTGGGCTTGACTTTCCACTACGTTGATTATGTAGAAGAAGTGCTTGAAATTGCTCTTTTGCAAGAAAAAGTAGCCAATCCATTGAATTTTATTCTTCCAGAAGAAAAGAAAGAAATGCCAGTAATTGCTCCTTTGGATGTTGTGATGGGTTAAAATAACCCGCAGCGGCGGACTGCCCTCCGCTCCTAAAGGGGAATTACAAAAGGAACTAAAAAATGAAGCCTTCGCTCAAAGCGAAGGCTTCATTCGTAATAATCGTTTCTAAAGGAGGTATTTAATTCTTCTCAGCCCCCTGTACTTTTGAAGCTCCTTTTTGTGGAATACCAGGTTGAGTTATCTCAAAGTTTTCTTTCGTTTTTGCATCAGAAACCATTTTACGAACATCGGCTAAGAGTTTCTTTGCATCATAAATTACACCATCTTTTACCGTATATTTCACGCCACCGACTCTTGTAACTTCGTTTTTGTCATTGACTTTTATAGCTCCTGTGCCGTAAAGTGTTTTAAGGTTTGCCAAAGGATTTTCTTCGGTAATTACAAAATCGGCCAACTTTCCAACTTCAACCGAACCAATTTGGTCAGCCATTCCGAGGGCTTCTGCACCTTTGATTGTTGCCGCACGAATTACTTCAAGTGGGTGAAAACCTGCTTCACGCAATAATTCAAGTTCACGAATGTATGCAAAACCATATAATTGATAAATAAACCCAGAGTCTGAACCAGTTGTTACACGACCTCCTTTATTTTTGTATTCGTTTACGAAACGCATCCAAATACGATAGTTTTCTTTCCAAGCAACTTCTTGTTCCGTTCCCCAATTGAGCCAATACGAACCGTGAGAAATTCTGCTCGGTCCATAAAAACGCCAAACTGCTGGAAGCGTATATTCATCATGCCATTCGGCTCGGCGAGCAAGCATCAATTCACGATTGGCTTCGTAGATATTGAAAGTTGGGTCAAGCGTAAAATCAAGTTTTAATAATTCATCCATTACTTGATTCCATTTAGCTGAACCAGGCTCAGCAGATTGCTTCCAAAGTTTGCCTGCTTCCTCAAAACGATTTTGCTCGTTATTATAATTATAATCGGCAGGATAATTCTGTAAAGTTCGTTCATCAAATAGTGCTTCTGGCAAACCGTACCAATGTTCCATTGAAGTCAAACCTGCTTTAGCTGTTGCCAGCACATTCATTCTAGCAACTTCTAACTGAGCATGGTGGCAAGCCGAACGAAGTCCGATTTTCTTGTTTTCTTCGAGAGCAGCTCTGAAAACCGCAGGTTCCGCCCCAAAAAACTTGATGCCATCTGCTCCTTTGGCTGCATTGTCTCGCACCCATTGGCGAGCTTCTTCTGGCGTAGTGATTGGTTTATCGCTTCCCATACCGAAAGCAGTGTAGGCTTTGATACGTGGAGCGGTAATTTCGTTCTTCTCACTTCTACGTTTTTGGTCGAGTGTCCAGTCAAGGCCATTTCCTGCCGAAGGGTCACGAATGGTCGTGATGCCGTGTCCGAGCCAAAGTTTGAAAACGTATTCGGCTGGTGTTCCCTGCGACTTTCCACCAATGTGGCCATGCATATCAACAAAACCTGGCATGAGATACATGCCTGTACAGTCAAGTTCTTTATCTCCTTCGTTGAGTTTTGGGCGGCTTTTCGGCTCAATCGGTACACCTGGGTAGCCCACTTGCTTGATTTGGGCGATTTTATTTTTTTCAATCACAATATCTACCGGCCCAACGGGCGGAGCTCCAGTGCTATTGATGAGGGTTACGCCTCGAATGATTGTGCGGTTAGCGTATTCGCCCTCAGCACGATTAGGTGCTTTTTCGATTTGGGCAAAAGCCACTGAAGCGATGAATGGAAGAAAAACTTTAATAAAAGGAAGTGTAATTTTTTTTAACATAGTATTTGACGGTTTGCTGGGGTAGGTTTTTAGCAAATTTAATCATCATTTATCAGATTCATAGTTTTTGGCTATTTTTTTCGAGAACTCACCCAAAAGTTACTTTTTCTATCAAATAAGTATATTAGAAAAATACAATAATATTTACGTTTTAGTATTAAATTTCTTTAAATTGCACCATTCTACACAAAGTAGTTTTGATTAAAATCTATGGAAATTATAGGGTTTATATTGGCTTTTGTTATCGGCATAACGTTGGGCTTAGTAGGAGCAGGTGGCTCAATACTGACGATTACGGTTTTGGTGTATATTCTTGGTGTTCCGCCTACAATGTCCACTACTTACTCGCTTTTTATTGTTGGAATTACCTCGTTGGTTGGGTCGATAGATTATTTTAGAAAAGGATTAGTTGATTTACAAAAAGGGCTTTTCTTTTCGTTCCCAGCTTTTATTATGGTGTTTTTGATGCGAAAATTCGTGATGCCGCACATACCCGAAGTGGTGTTTCAGTCAGCAGATTTTACGGTTTCTAAGAATCTGATGGTGATGCTCATTTTTGCACTTTTGATGATTGGAGCGTCTTATTCGATGATAAAAAGTGATAAAAAACCAAGCGAACAAATCGGGCATAAAGTAAGTTACTGGATGATTTTTCTGGAGGGAATTTTAGTCGGAATTCTAACTGGCTTTGTGGGTGCGGGTGGAGGTTTTATGATAATTCCTGCGATGGTGGTTTTTGCAAAATTGCCCATGAAAAAAGCCGTTGGAACATCCCTTCTGATTATTACAATCAATTCGGCGTTTGGTGCAATCGGCGATTTTTCGGCTGGGATAGCTCTCGACTGGTATTTTTTGACGAAATTTGCTGCACTTACCATTGCAGGAATTCTAACAGGGGGCTATTTATCAAAAAAAATAGATGGCGACCAATTAAAACCTGCCTTTGGATGGTTTGTGTTGGTGGTGGGCTGTTGGATTATTGTTAAAGAGTTGGTTTTACGATAGCCAAATAAATGAAAACTTCTCGAAAAGAGAACAAATATGAATAAATTAGAAGCGACCGTTAAATTAAAATGTCCACGTTGTCACGAAGGAGAATTATTTGAAAACAAAAGTCCTTTTTCTTGGCGAAAACTATCAAAAATGCACACAAACTGCTCAGTTTGTGGCTTGAAATATGAGCGAGAAACAGGCTTTTTCTACGGAGCAATGTATATAAGTTCAATCATCAATATGATGTTTTTTGTGATAGCTACAGTTGCTTACTATGCCTATTTTGATGTAAGAGTCGATTGGCGAATTTATATTTGGAGTTATGTACTTTTCACGGTTTTGATAACACCTGTACTCTATCGACTTTCACGCTCAATATGGTTGGAGATTTTCAACGATTACCAACCACAAAAAAAGTAGCCTTTGACTACTTTTTACCTTCATAAGCAATTCCGAATGTCCATCGGAAATCGTTATTTTGTCGGCCAGGCACTACGATACTTTCGTAAGAATTTTCGACCGTACTACGGAAACTGATGTGTTTCGATAATTGGTATTTTAGAATTAGATTACCATTCCATCGGAAATTTTTCTCAGTAATGCTGGGTTGTAAAAAAAGCGTATGCGAAAGACTCAACTTACTATCGTGGAAAGTGTATTCTCCAAAAATACGAGTCGAATTTCGCCAAAGGTTGCGGTCAGGAAACTTTTCATTAACCACAAAATCAGTTTTTTCATAAAGAAACACATTCGTTGCAGAAAGATAAGCGTTTGGTCGTTGAACAATCTTTAACCCAACGCCCGCTGCACCAATAAAACGGTCATTAATTTTTCGGAGATTACTTTTCTCGAACGATGTAAAGGCTAAATAGTAGAATTTTCGTTCGTGTAAAATACTGGTGCGAAAGTCAATGAAAAGTTCTTTTTCGGCCAAAACCTTATTTTGTTGTCCATAAATGTATGATGGACTGCTCGAAAACTTGATAATTTTGCTATTGTTGAAATCAAGAGCCGACGAAAACTGGATCAATGCACGATTGACATTTCCTGATGTATAAGTGCCGTCAGCTGCAATTCGGTATCGAAATTTGGCAGGTGTATCGTCTTTTTCTTCCTCTTCCTCTGCTTCCTCTCCTTCTTCCTCTTCCTCCTCTTCGGAAGTACTGTCAGCAGGCATTACTGTATCGGTTTTTACTGGTTGAAGTGTATCAGATGGGGTATCTTGGGCGTTAGTATTGAAAAATGATAATAAAAGAATAAAAGTAAATAGAGTTAGCTTCATGGGTTCAGGTTTAGAGTTTATGTTTGCATTTAGCCGTTTGTCCGATTCATGGTAGGCATTCGTAATGCTTTGTATTATATTTGGGTAAAATTACATTTCTTTCTAAAAAATCTATTATTTGAAAAAAAGAATTACACAACAAAAGGACGTTCGACTATGAATTTTGCTAAGTATTTGTCAGTAATTGCTATAAGTATGTTGAAGTTTGCGGGTGGGCCATTAACAGGTCTGGCCATCAAATTATCATGGTTTGAAACAGCGATATGTTCGGTTGTGGGAATGATGCTTACGGTCTTTCTGATAGTTTTCTCGGGTGATTTTATCCGAAAAATATTTCGTAAAGATAAACCTACTAAGAAATTTACGAAAATGACTCGTTTTGGGGTTAAAATTCGACAAAAGTTTGGCTTAATTGGTATAGCTTTTCTTACACCACTTTTATTTACTCCCCCTGTTGGTGCGGCATTGAGTGTCGCTTTTCGCTATGATAAAAAAGCGATTTTGTTGCAAATGCTTATCAGTGCTGTTGTTTGGGCAATTGTCCAAACCTTATTTTTTTTCTACGTTAAAGACTTGATATTCAGTTAAATAGTATTTCTCGTAGAACGTCAGATTTAGACCTTCTACGAGAAATTTTAATTGTTTTTACTCACCTTGATAGTTTTGATTACTTCCGTACCTCGGCTAACTTCTAAAACATAATTGCCTGTTGGAATATTGGCGTAACCTAAATCAATGTAGGCAATTTTATCAACAATATTGATATATTCTTTCTTAATAAGCTGTTTTTTACCAACCATCGTGTAGTATGCAAAACTAAGTTTTTCTACATCTTCGGTTTCGGGAATCTTGATATTACAAATTTGTTGAAACGGAATCGGGTAGGCATTCCAATCGCCCATAATATTATCAGATGCATTGGTCGATGCCTTTACATAAAACTGAATTGTTTTTGATGAAATCACAGAATCCTGCTTATATGCTTTGGCACTGAGTGTATAAGTACCAATGGGAAATTTCAAGCCTCGACCTTCCCCAAAAAGATTATAAGGCAGCTTGTCTGAGCCACGCTTAAATTTATACGGACCATTCAGCTCAAAAACCATATTTACTGAATCAAGATTACAGCGAGCAATCACATTAAGTTGGTCAGGGAGGGCATCTAAATAAAGGGTACGTTTATTTGTAATTTGTCCCCAAGGCTCAATCGGCACATCAAAATAATCACCTTTTATAAGCTCAAAATCAATGATTGGCGGAACAATGTCCACAAAAATAGCTGATTCGAGCATTCCCCCCAAATTATCATAAACCCTTACTTTTACTTTATATTTGCCTAAAAATGGAGCTTTTCCGTAAAAATTTAACTCAAAACGGTTAAATTCTATCCACTTCGGAGCGTCGATTACTTCGATATAAGCAATAAAGCCATCAGTATCATAAAACAGATTTTCAGGAATCCTGAACTGAAAATTCTGGTTTACAACAATCTCTTTCGTATATTGACTTACATTTTCTCTCGGAAGTTGGTTAGGAAGGTTGTTGGGTGGTGTAATGACGACTGGTGGAGGAGTGACGATAGGCGTTGTTTCCACAATATCGGGTAAAGGGTTCTCGATTTTCTTATTTTCGGTAATTAAATCTTCTTCCAAAATTACTTTTATTTTCTTTTTGCCATTATCCGACCTTGTTTTCCAGTCATTAATTACTAAATCTTGGCTATCGGTCAACTGTGAAAGACGGTATTTTACTGAATCAGAAAAAGCAACAGGAGCAATAGGACGGCTCAAACCCTTGACGGCTTCTTGTACAGCAGGTAGAATCTTTTCATACTCAGACTGAATGTTTGACTCAATGATCAGCATAATAAACTCGCAATCGTATTCAACAGCTCGTTTACTGTAATTTTTGAGGTTATCAGCCGTTGGAAGATCAAAAAAAGCTACTTCAGTATAAGCTTTTTGGTTGGGTTTGGTATTACTAAAAATTAGATCTCCCTGAAATCCTTCAATGGAAGTCTTTATAAAGTCGGCGTTGTCAGATAGGTTCTTAAAAGCAAAAGTATTACGAAGCAAAGTAAGGTTATCAGCTACGCCACCATACTCACATGCTACCTTATAGGAAGGCTCAACCGATTTGATAGTTTTGATGATTTGGTCATAATAGTTTTTTATCATCAAATGACGAAAAACATACCAATCTTTTCCTCGACGCCCTCTAAACGAATCGTTTATGTTCCACCAATTTACATAAGGTTCAACTTCCAAAAAACTTTTATAATTTGTTCCCCAGTAGGTATTTAATGTGCGAATAGTTGTATATTTTTCTCTTGCCCAATCTTTAAATTTTATCATGGCCCACTTGGAGTGGTCGAAAAGAGCTACGTATTCTCTCTCAGGCCATTGTTGGTTTTGGTATGTAAACCCTAACTCCTGCTGTGGGGTGTTTACCACCGAAATATAAATGATTTTGCCATTTTTTTGTAGGTTTTTGTATCGTTCACAGACTTCCTTCACAAACCCCGTTGCTTTATCGACCGATGGCTGATGGGCAAAACTAAAATGGTTATTATCGTAGTAATTAGTAAGTACTTTTCCTCTAAAATCTTTTACAGCTTCTTCTTCTTCCCAAAAACCCTTCGTAAGACCATAATTTCGGCCTAGATGTATGCGGATCGCTACTTTTATGCCCAAATTATTGACTGCGTGATTAATTTGATTATCGAGTTGGGTAAAATTAGGCTTAGAATTAGGTTGTGGATATACTCGCTCCCAATGTACGGTAAGCATGGTAGCATTGCAGCCAGCCGCTACCAACTTATTCATTACAGGAATGGCGTTGTTGGGGTCAGAATCTAAATTTAAGATACCGTGACATACATATTTTTGAGCATTTGATGTATTTCTGCCAGTCAGGATGAAGGCAAAACAGGATAAAATAACTATTTTCAAACGTCTCATATTGCTTATTTTAATTCGTAGAATTCTTCTAAAATTTCAATTTTCTTGTCAAAGCCCGCTTTTCTTCTTAGAATCTCGTCAAATCTTACGCTTTGTATCTCTTTATTTTTAACCGAACCTGTTTCAAAAAACTGCTTTACGTCGGTTACGCTATCCATTTTTGCATTGATAATCAGACCTTTATTCAATAAAATTGGTACAGTTCGATAAATTATTTTTTCGTTTTTGGTAGCAAGCTCCATATTGAGATGGGGCGGCTGAAAGAACAAATTTAGTAATTTACCGAACCAGTTGTATGTGGTTTTTACTTTAATAACAGAAAGTAGTTTTCGACCAGAAGAGTCAGTTTTTATCTCTGAATTGAGAGCAAATGGTTTGCTCATTTCCCAAACGGTGCTTTGTTGCCTTACTAACCTTAAAGTTTTGGTTTGCTCTTTCTTCTTTAATAATAAACGATTAGGCCAAGTCTTTATTGGTTCATACCGCTGCAAAAGGGCCATTAAAGTTAGGGTTTCATCGCCAACTGCATATTTATTGTCGGTGCTTTCGATGCCATAAATCACATAGTCGGGTGCGGTCGCCGAAAGGTATTTTTCTTGATTCTTTTTGTCTAAATATTCATTATACGCCTGATAAGATTGCATAATCGGGCGAGGATTATAATTGAGTTTATTTAGGTAAATTTCTGAGGTTTCGTTAGGTACTAAATCGATGGTTTTATTGCCAACTATCTCTAAGACCTCTTTCGGGTAAGTAAAGTTGTAGTGTGGTGTATTTTTTTTTGAAATTTCTTTGAAATATTCGGGTAAAATAAAGCTTTTTGTACGCAAATTATCAATTATCGAAATGGAAAATTGGCCGTAAATAGGCTGATAAAAAACAAGATAACTTATCAAATTTAGCGAAACTAATATCCACCCGCTTACTTTAAGCCATCTTTCGCTATTAAAACTGCACATTAGCAAAAATGGCAAACAAGCACTACGTACAAATGACATCAAGTGGCCATCATCGGCACGTACAAAGGCATATTTAATAAGCACAAACGAGCAAACGCCTACGCAACCGAGTATGAAAAAAGAATCAAGAGCAGCGTATGAAAAATCTTTTTTTATGAGTTTTCGTAAGATAAATGTCACAAAAACCAAAATGAATAGCACAAAAATAATGTAAGAAGATGCCACCGCTCGGAGCCTATCAGTAGGAAAAAATGATTGCGATTCATTATACCCTTTGATGATTTCAATACTTGAAAAAAAGTAAGCAATGAGGTCTGCTTTTAGAATAAATGCTAAAAATATTAATAAAATAGTGCTTCCGAAGAGATACAAAAGTAAGTTTTGAAGTGATAGCCTTTTCGAAAAAAAGGTGTAGAATAATAAAATGAAAACAAATCCGAGGGCAATAACTCCATAATTGGCCTTGATATAAAAATTGATTACGCCCATCGTAATTGCATGAATAAGCAACCAATGATTCTGTTTTTTTAGAAACAAAAGACCCGAAAAAATACTCACGTAAAAAAGTAAAAAACTCTGCCATTCACCATAAATGGAAGAAATAAGCAAGAAAAGGCCAAAATGTGCAAGTAATTGATAGAATTTGAGAGGTTTGGGTAGTAAATGATAAAGTAGAAAGCCTATATTTCCGAAGCAGAAAACATCAAAAAGAAAGAATTGAAGGTTGCTTGTTTCGATTGAAATTCGTTGCGTGAGTCGGCCGAGTGGGCCGTAGGTATAAATTATATCTTTACCAAAAATTAAGCCTTTTTGGTAGGCCATTTCTAAAGCTATTCGCCACGAATTATCAATACCCGCACTCGGTATATTTGAAATTTGATAATAAGGAAATAAAAGAACTATTAGCAATAATAAATAAGCAAATTTTAGCCAAAGACTATCAATTTGCCATGTCAAGAATTTCTTCATAGATGATAAAAACCTGCCGTCTTATTAGGGTTACCTGAAAGAACGCAGGAAACGTATTATTTAATTATTTCTTCATGTAATCTCCACGAGAGAAGAATTTTTCTACAAAACAATACACCAAAATAAAGAAGTAGCGGCTACCCATTTCTTTGATTTTGAGTTTCGATTCGCCGTATTTTCGGTTAGTCCAGCTATTTGGCACTACGCTATAAGAATATCCACGAACGATAGTTTTGAGCGGAAGCTCAACCGTCAGATTAAAGTGTGGTGAAAGAAAAGGCTTCAAACCTTCCATTGTTTCACGTTTGTAAAGTTTAAAAGCATTGGTTGTATCGTTATACTTGATACCAATCACCATTTTTATAATAAAATTAGCAACTCGATTGATGATTTTCTTGACTGCTGGATAATCAATTACTTTTCCACCTTTTATCCAACGACTACCAAAAACGGCATCGACGTTTTCAGCAATCATCGTATTGTAGTATTTTACTAAATCTTCTGGGTCATCCGACATATCTGCCATGAAAACTGCTACGCAATCGCCTGAGAAACGTTCCAAACCATAACGTACGGCATATCCAAAACCATTTGGTCCTTTGTTGGTCTCAAAAACCAAAGTTGGCATTTCTTTCTGTAATTCCTGTAAAACGCCCAACGTATTATCTTTTGAGTTATCATTTGTTACCCAAATTTCGTGAGGAATATCGTATTTCTTTAAAGTATTATACAAACTTCTTAGGGTTTCGGAGATACTTTCTTCCTCGTTATAGGCAGGAATTACAACGCTTAGCTTCATTGATTGCGGTTTTCAAAAATTAACAGATTCAAACTTTCATTACCCAAATAATGATGGTAATAAAGGTACAAAAATACATAAAATCTTAGATAGAACGCTAAGATTGGTAGGATTAAAACGTCTGCACCGCAGGTCTGACGTTTCGTAGAGGCGAAAATTGTCAAATCTGCGGTGCATAACTAATGATAGACTTGTGGTGCGTAACCTTCGGTACAAACATTTATACACGCTTACTGATGTTATCGTACATCTGAGTAAGAGTAGTTTTTAAATCATATTTCCAAGCCCATTCTGGGTAGTGATTCTTGAATTTCGTAAGGTCAGAAATATACCAAATATGGTCGCCACTGCGATTGTCATCGGCGTAGCTATAACTCATTTTGTTGCCCGTGATTTCTTCACAAATCGCAATTCCTTCTTGCATTGAGCAGTTCGAGAAGCGTCCACCGCCAGCGTTATATACTTCGCCCGCACGAGGGTTTTGATAGAAATGCCAGAACATATTCACTAAATCCCAGCTATGGATATTATCACGTACTTGTTTTCCTTTGTAACCGAAAATCGTGTAGTGATTGCCTGTAATAGCACATTTCATTAAATAGGCCAAGAAACCGTGCAATTGAGCTCCCGAGTGATTTGGGCCAGTCAGACATCCGCCACGGAAAACCGCAGTTTTCATGCCGAAATATCTACCGTATTCTTGTACCATTACGTCAGCGGCTACTTTCGATGCACCAAAAACTGAGTGCTTCGAGTGGTCGATTGACATCAATTCATCGATACCATTTGCAAAATATGGGTGGTTTTGGTCGATTTCCCAACGAGTTTCTAATTCTACCAACGGTAAGTAATTAGGGGTATCGCCATAAACTTTATTGGTTGAAGTAAAAATAAATACCGCCTCTGGGCAATATTTACGAGTTGATTCAAGCATTACGAGTGTACCGTTGGCATTTACTGTAAAGTCAGTAAATGGCTCACGAGCGGCCCAGTCATGGCTTGGTTGTGCGGCAGTATGAACAACGAGTTTAATATCAGCACCGTATTCTTCAAATATTTTCCCAATTTCTTCTTCCGAACGAATATCAGCTTTATAGTGACGATAATTACTGTATTTTTCTTCCAAACCTTTACGATTCCAGTCGGTAGAAGCTTCTGCTCCGAAGAAATATGAACGAAGATTATTGTCGATACCGATTACTAAATCAAATTTTTCGGCAAAAAAGGCAACTGATTCACTACCAATTAAACCTGCCGAACCTGTAACTAATGCTATGTTCATTTTTGAAGTTTCGTTTTGAATGATGCTTTGGCATCACGAGATATTAAAAAATAAAAAATAGGCATATTACAGTATATGTAGCATCAAAATGCTATGATAAACTGTAAACCGCCTACTGTAAGCTAAATCATTTGAGGTAATTATGCACCTTCGTTAGACTTTCCTAAACCGAAAAATTTTTCTTGAATTGCCTGTGTACGTTTTTCAAGCTCAGGATTAGCTGTATATTTATTTTTTAATTGACGTGCTGCCGAATCTGGACTTACACCGTAAACCCACTCATCGCCTTGACGAACGTCTTTTTGCTCAATAACATTGGTTTTTTGGTAATCGCATGAAGCCAACGAAACCGCTGCTACTGCAAATAATAAAACACTAAACTTTTTCATGTCTGAATGTTGTCGTTAAATTTGCACAAATTTAAGTTTGGTAATTCAATTCGCCAAGAAAAATTGTACTTTTTAAATGAAAGGCCAATAATTATGAGTTATTAGATATGAATTATGAGATAAATATGTTAGAAATTTCATTTAGTTCAAGTTGATTACTCAGTTTTTTCGTTGAAAATATATTTTAAAATTAACATCTATTGATAACAATGTCGATTTTGAGTTGGGAAATATGCAAATAATTCTCAATTCTCAATTCTCAATTCTTAATTGTAAAAAATGATTTATGATGTAACAGTAATCGGTGGAGGTATCGTTGGGCTTGCCACTGCTTTGCGTATAAAAGAGCAAAATCCAAGTTTAAAATTGCTTATCATCGAAAAAGAAGATGTAGTAGCCAAACACCAAACAGGTCATAATAGCGGAGTGATTCACTCGGGGCTTTATTACAAACCAGGTAGTTTGAAAGCTACTAATTGTATTCGTGGCTATGATATGCTACTTGATTTTTGCCAGAAAGAAGACATTAAATATGACCTTTGCGGAAAAATAGTGGTAGCGACTCGCCCAGAACAAATTTCAATTCTGGATGGGCTTTTTGAGCGTGGAAAACAAAATGGCTTAGATGGTTTTAAGATGCTTTCATCGGAGCAGCTGAAAGAATATGAGCCGCACGTAAAAGGCTTGAAGGGTTTCTTTGTGCCACAAACGGGTATCATTGATTATACGGATGTTTGCAAGAAATACTTAGCCAAAACTCAAAAACTGGGCGGTGAAATTGCTTTTAATGAAAAAGTTGAAGGAATTTCTACAAAAAACGGAGTTTCGGTAGTGAAAACTTCAAAGAATACCTATGAAACAAAATTGGTCGTAAATTGTGCGGGTCTTTATTCTGATAAAGTTGGACAAATGACCGACGAACGTGCCAATAACCTCAGAATTACGCCATTCAGAGGTGAATATTTTGAGATAAAACCCGAAAAACAATATCTCGTAAAAAACCTCATTTATCCAGTTCCTGACCCTAACTTCCCATTTTTGGGGGTGCATTTTACTCGCATGATTCACGGTGGCGTAGAAGCAGGGCCAAATGCAGTGTTGGCTTTCCGTAGAGAAGGATACAAAAAATTGGATATTAATTTCAAAGAATTATTTGAAACCCTCGCTTGGCCAGGATTCCAGAAAGTAGCGGCCAAATATTGGCAAACGGGTTTGGGTGAAATGTATCGTTCGTTCTCGAAAGCGGCATTTACGAAGGCTTTACAGGAGTTAATTCCAGAAATTCAGTCAGAAGACCTCATTCCAGGGGGAGCGGGTGTGAGAGCTCAAGCCTGCGACCGTGAAGGGGGGCTGGTAGATGACTTTGCGATTTTCGAGAATCAACAAGCCATCAATGTGTGCAATGCACCATCGCCAGCGGCTACTTCGTCGCTTTCGATTGGCCAAACTGTAAGTGAGTTGGTTTTGAAGAGATTTTAAGGGAAGGCCTATAGTGATATATATTCATTAGCCGTCTGGGTGACCCCGTCTGCTTTAGCTGACGGTCATTATTGAATCAAGAACAAACTCGGCTTCAGTCAAAATTATTTTAAATTTTGGCTGAAGCCGTATATATTTGATACTATTTATTTGTAACCGTCAGCTAAAGCAGACGGCAATGAAGAAATTCTCATTCAACCTCCTCTAAAAAAATGAAAATCTATGATGCCATTGTAATTGGGGCTGGCTATGCTGGCCTAACTGCTACCCGTGAACTCCTCAAAGCCGAAAAAGATGTTCTACTGCTCGAAGCTCGTGATAGAGTTGGGGGGCGAGTTTATACGAAATATTATGACGATGGCAGTTATTTAGATTTAGGAGCCGCTTGGGTTGGGCCTACGCAAGATAAAATCTATGCTTTGGCAAAAGAATTTGGCGTGCAAACCTTTCCGACTTATGACGAAGGAAAAAGTACCTTGCTTTTTAACGGAAAAGTAAAACGCTACAAAGGACTAATTCCTCCATTGCCGATTGGTTCGTTGTTGAGTTTGGATTTTGCTATCAAGCGAATGAATAAACTCTCCAAAACCATTGATTTAGAAAAACCGTGGGAGTCGCCCAATGCAGAATACTACGATTCGATGACGCTGGCCACTTGGATGGACAAGCAGATGTCTTTCAAGACTGCCAAAATCATGTTTAAACTCGCTGCCGAAGCCATTTGGGCCGCCGACCCCAATGAAGTTTCGATGCTTCATGCTCTTTTCTACACGAAATCGGGGCGAGATTTAGATACCTTGATGAATGTAAAAAATGGGGCTCAAGAAGAACGCATTTTGGGCGGAGCATCGCAACCTGCTTTGCGTTTGGCCGAAACTTTCAAAGATAAAATCAGATTAAATTCGGTAGTTAGGAGTATTTCGCAGGAAAACGATATTGTAACCGTCAAAGGTGATGGTTTTGAGTTTTTGGCGAAGAAAGTTGTAGTGGCACTTCCGCCAACTTTGGCTGGACGAATCAATTATTTCCCACTCATGCCAGCCAATCGTGAGCAACTAACGCAACGAATGCCAATGGGAACTGTCTGGAAAACGTATGCGATTTATGATAAACCTTTTTGGCGAGAAGCGGGCTTAAATGGCTTATCGGCTACTAATGAAGGCTACACAACTGTGACTTTTGATAATTCGCCTAAAGATGGAAGCAAAGGAATAATGATGGGTTTTGTGTTGGGAAATCAAGCAAAAGCATTCTCAAACTTACCAGAAGAAGAACGAAAAACTTCGATTTTGGATTCATTTGCTAAGTTTTACGGCGAAAAAGCCCGAAATCCGATTGCTTACATCGACCACAGTTGGGCGGCTGAGGAATTTACTCGTGGGTGTTATGCAGGGCTTATGCCTACGGGAGCGTGGACATCACTCGGAAAGGCACTGCGTGAGCCAGTCGGAAATATTCACTGGGCAGGTACAGAAACTTCTGATGTGTGGAATGGCTACATTGATGGTGCGATTCGCTCGGGCGAACGAGTGGCGAAAGAAATTTTAGGTTAAATAATAAAGCCGTAAAACATTTTTGTCTTACGGCTTTGTTGTTTTTACGGCTTCAAAACCAAAACTTTCTCTGAAACCGCTACGATTTTTGATTTCGTGAAATAGACTGGAAAATACCCGCCCGTTCCCCACAAATTAAATAAATCTCCATAATGCTCAGAACGTGGGTCGCCTGATTGACCAGGGTTATTGATGCCCAAAGTTCTATCCCAGTTTTCGGTATCGACAATTATCTTGAACGATGCTCCGTGTGTTTGGTTGAGGTTATTGCTTGAATTATTAACGGTTTCGCCATAACCACCCCGAGGAATTGGCCCAAGATTGATTTTTGCTTTCAAAGTTGGGTCAGTTACCCAGTCAGAAAGGGCGTGTGTGAGTTTTATATGCTTATTATTGGCTTGGCCATATTGCCATTGGTTTTCATCTTTGCCAAGTCTTGCGGTAATATTATCAATCGCTTGTTTGAAACATGCAATCAATAACGAATCTCGACTGGCTAAGGGATTTGCTCCCAAAAATGGCGGAGGCGTAACGAGCCAATCGGTCAGACGTTTGGTTGGAATTGTCTTCATGTACTTTTGTGCTTTTTCAGGAACTGCCAATTTATGAACTGCCTTTTGTAAAAGACTTTCCCATTCTACATAAACCGTGGCGTTGGTCGATTCTGGACTCAGCTCAAACGTATCCCAGTTTTCGAGTTTTGATTTGAGGCGGCTATACTTTTCATCAATAGGCAATCTTTTTAACATCGGAACTAACACGCGAGCCGTGAGCGAAACGTAGTCGCTTTGAAGCAAGGCAAACTCTTCTAAAGTATGTTTTTTGCCCGAACTCAATACTTCTTCAATACGATTTGCACGCACAGGATTTGCCCAACGCCAACCAATGGCATTTCGATTCGGGAAATTGTTGGGAGTGAGGTTGTTATTGGCCGTAACCACAAAACCTTCAACTGGGTCAAATTTATTGGGTAAAAGTTCGATAGGCAAATAACCACCCCATTCATAACGGCCATCGCCTGGAACTGGCACTAAGCCCGACCAATTTTTACGAATCGGCGAGATACCAACCGCTTGCCAGCCGATATGTCCTTTTTTATCTGCCCAAATCATATTCTCGCCTGGAATTCGGCTAAACGTGCAAGCTTTACGAAATTCTTCCCAATTTCTGGCCTGATTCATGCGTAAACTGGCCAAATATGGAGCACAGCCCACTTCTTGCCAACCCGCCCGAACTGCGTATAAATGATTGTTTTTTGCATCTTCAAAAACAACGGGCCCGTGTCGGGTATATTTCAATTGTACAATTTTAGGGGCTTGTCCTTTGACTTTAATTGTATCCGAAATAACTTTTATTGTTTCCCAAGCACCCTTGTATTTGTATTGATTCGGGTTTTTAGGATTGGTTTCATAAACATACAAATCTTCGTTATCGGTTTCAAAAATGGTCAAACCCCAAGCACCGTATTCGTTATGCCCAATCGAAACTCCTGGTAAAGTTGGTTCGCCGCCACCAATCACATTCCAGTTGGGGGCGTGCAAATGCACCCAATAACGCAACGATGGCGTAGATTGAGCTCGGTGAGGGTCATTGGCCAGCATTGGGTAGCCACTTTCGGTAAGTTTGCCCGAAACTATCCAGTTATTTGAGCCAACATTGTCTTTTTCGTCTTTGTACCAATCCTGAAAATCATCAAGTAAACCTACTTTATTATCTGGTTTCGGAAATTTTAGTGGAGCTCGAAATGCCTCGTAATATTCTAAAATATGCTCGAAAAGCACATCGTTATCAAGCATTTTGTCGAGTTCGAGGTTTGGTTCGTTATCTGAATTTTTTGGGTGAAACCACGATAATTCTCGCATTTTATCTGCTCCTAAAATCTTCACAAGTCGAGCATTATTGACTTCGTCTTCAATGTTGCTCAAAAGCCCTTGATGGCGGCTGATTACCACTTCGGGTGTCCAGAAATCAGGCAATGTATTGAGTAGCTTAAATTCAAAAGGAAGGTCTTCGGGTTTTTGTCGAGCTTCGGCAATGTAGGCGTTTATTCCTGCCACAAAAGCCTCAATGATTTGTTTGCTTCGTGGATGATAATGCTGCAATTCGGCCGTTAGGTTTCCCCGAAACTTAAACAATCTTGTGCCAATATCACGCTTTAGTTCACGCTCGCCCAATAGTTCGGCTACTGTGCCAGTGGCTTGTCTTCGCCACATTTCGAGCTGAAAAAGTCGGTCAGAAGCCGCCACGTAGCCCTGTGTTACAAATAAATCATGCTCATTTTGGGCATAAATATGCGAAACGCCCCATTTATCTTTATAAACCTCGACGGGCTGTTGCAGAATCTTGATATTGATTGTTTGAGCAAAGGCAGAGAAGCTTATCATTGAAATAAGCAGTGTCTTGATGAAGTTTTTCATGTTTTAGGTTTAGTTTGAATCAGTCAAATATAATGAGATTTTATGGAATTTGTGGGCTTAATTTTGGGATTTTCTGGTTAAAACTCCACAAAATAATTATATTTTTCAAGCCTGAAAGGCTTTTAACACGTTAACTAAGGGCAACGTCCTTGGAGAAGAAATCATATAGATATCTGCCTAACGCCCTAAAAGGGCAGAATATTTAGAATTAAACTTGTTTTGCTCTTTCAGGGCTTTTTTTAGTGGAATGGGTAGGCTTTTTTAATAGGGTATCGACCTATTTTAATGTTTGAAGCCCTTTCAGGGAAAAAATACTACTACTTCCATTTTTAATGCGTTTAACCTACTAACTTTATTAAACATTCCTTAACCTAAAAAGTCCTAAGTATTGGCGTTTGTTGCTTATTTTTGAAAATTATTCATTTTACACTTCGTTATGTACAAAAATAACATCCTCATTTTTGCGATTGCTACACTCATAATAGTTAATTTTTTGAGTTGCAAATCTACCAGAAAAGACACCTATACCGCTGTCAATCAATCGTCACTTCGCTATGACGACACCACTCTTTTTGCTGAAAATTCGCCTTATTTGATGCCCTATAACCGTATTATTGATGGGGCTGGCGAATCGGTCAATTTTGGAAATCCTGACCTCGAAAATCACAGCCTTGATTTGGTGATGATTCCGAACTCGGCTTTGGTTGTCGTCGAAGACCGCTATGGCGTGGCTGTTTTTGATAGTAAAACGCACGTTTTGGTCAATCGTTGGAGTTATGATAGAGCCCCGCAGTATAAAAGTAATATGAGTTCTTTTTCGGGAATTAAGGCCGTGACCGTCAAAGATTCTGTTTATATTTTTTGGGGAGCAGGTGGCCGAGAAACTCCCAATTCGTATGTAATGCAAGCCGCTTGGACTGGTAAAGAAATCAAGTTTATCAAGGCTTTTACATTTAAGGCCGAAGCTCCCGCTACGGTGGCTCTGCCCAATGAAGTAGAAATAAAAAACGAAAACGGTGAATGGTTTCTTTATACGGTGCTGAATGGAAATAATCAACTCGTAAAATCGAAGGTAAGTAATGGCGAAGTTGTTTGGTCGAAGCCTACGGGAGTAGCTCCGTTTGGACTGAAAATTGTTGATAATAAGGCTTTTGTGACAAATTGGGCTGGCCCAATAACCAATCCCAGTGATGGAAAAGAAACCGCTGGCGTGCCGTGGGGAAGTGCCTACATAAACCCACAAACAGGAGCGATTTCGAGAGGAACGGTTTCGGTTTTTGATATAAATACTGGTCAGCCAATCAAAGAAATCAATGTTGGTTTACACCCAAATGCCGTTGTTGCGAGCCCTGATAAAAAGTTTGTTTACGTAGCCAATGGAAATAGCGACCATGTTTCGGTGATTGATGCACAAAATTTGCAAGTCATTGATTCGATTTATGTTGGACTTTTTAAAGATAATGAAACCCTAATCGGTAGCACGCCCAATGCTTTGGCTTTGGATGAATCGGGTACGATACTGTATGTAGCCAACGGTATGGACAATGCGATTGCAGTGGTTTCGCTCGGTAAGAATACCAGTAGCCTCGGAACAGGACAAAGTTATGTGAAAGGTTATATTCCAACGCAGGCTTATCCGTCGGGAATAGTGGTTAATGCGGACGAATTGTATGTGACTAATCTCGAAGCCGTAGGGGCAAGAGCCGCCCACAAATTGAAAGACGCCATCAAGGCCGACAAAGCCTATAATTCGCACAAGCAGTTGGCTTCTATTTCATTTATTCCGCTGCCCGATGAAGCAAAACTCAAAGTTTTCACCGAAAAAGTAAAAAACCAAAGTTTATATAAACGTGTAAAATTATCCGAATTATTACCCCGAAAAAACATCGCTCCTCGACCAGTGCCTGAGCGAATCGGAGAGCCTTCGGTATTTAAGCACGTTTTATATATCATCAAAGAAAATCGCACTTACGACCAAGTTTTGGGCGATATGAAAGAGGGCGATGGCATGGCTTCATTGTGTATTTTTGGCGATAGCATCACGCCCAATCAGCACAGTATTGCCCGTGAATATTTGTTGATGGATAATTACCACGTTTCGGGAAAAGCTTCGGCCGAGGGGCATCATTGGGCAAGTGCTGGAATGGTAACTGATTATACCGAAAAGAGCGTGCGAGCGTGGTTTCGTAGTTATCCGCACGTACTATACGATGCCTTGGTTTATAATAAAAAAGGATTGATTTGGAATAATGCCCTCGACCATGGCAAGAGTGTTAGAATCTACGGCGAAGCCTGTACTTGTGAGTTTGATGAAAAAGCATACGATTGGGCAAAATTGTATGAACTTCAGCAAAAAGGTGAGACTTTCCCGTATAAAAATACGACTACTATTTCAAGAGTTCGACCGATTTTAGCGAACGATTTTCCTGGCTGTGATGATGAAAGCATCAGCGACCAAATGCGAGCCGATGCGTTTTTGAAAGAACTAAAAGCCGCCGAAGCCGACCCAAAAGGCACGTTGCCAAATCTGATGATTATGTCGTTGCCAAACGACCACACAACAGGCATGAATCCTAAGTTTCCAACGCCACGAGCAATGGTGGCTGATAATGATTTGGCCGTTGGGCGAATTGTTGAAGCAATTATGAAAAGTCGTTTTGCTGACTCGACTGTAATTTTTATCAGTGAAGACGACTCGCAAGCGGGCTGGGACCACGTGAGTGCCTACCGCACAACTGGCTTTGTGGTGAGTAATTATTCTCGTTTGCAGAAAACTGTACACACGAATTATAACCAAACTTCATTGCTTCGCACGATTGAGCAAATTTTGGGCTTACCTCCGATGAACATCATTGATGCAACTGCTTCACCGATGTTTGATTGTTTCACAGATAAAATTGACCGAAGTTATCAGTTTACGCATAAGAAAAATCTCGTACCGCTCAATGAAATGAACAAACCCGCCAATGTTCAGAAAGGAGCGGCATTGAAATTTACTAATCAGTCAATAAAATTTGCTTTTAATAGAATTGACCGAGGAAACGACAATATGCTGAATCGAATTCTTTGGTATTCGGCAAAAGGCACAAAGCCATATCCAGCAAAAATGTCGGGCAGCGAAGAAGAAGAGGACGAAGATGATGATTGATTTTTCCGTTGTTATATTCCCTTGCTCATCGGGCAGGGGAATGTTCTCAATTCAAATGCAATCCCAGAACTAATCCCCACATCAGTACAAAACTTATCAATAGTGAAATATTGACCAACGTTCCCGGAATCCGTGTATCGTAGTTAAGTTCGTCGGCAAAGGGTAAGATTGTCATGCCCGAAGGAAGCATCACACAAATAATTAAGACTGCATAAAGCAGGGTTTCGTGCGAAAAGCTAAAGTAAATTCCCAACACAAACAGTATTCCGACTGCGTATCTGATAATCAACACTTTCGAGATGGCAATTACTTGTTTTTTGTTCAGTTCAAAACTCAAATAAATACCCATCAAAAGCAAGACTAATGCTTTATTTGCTTGGGCGAGAGTACCCAAAAAATCAAAAACTAAGGTAGGCATTTCGACCTGAGAAACATTGATTATCAAACCAATAAATAAACCTAAAACGGGTGGTAAACTGAAAATCTTCTTGATTAAAGTGCCAAATTCGGGTAGTCCTTTGTGGTTAGACGAAAAATAACTTCCGATTGGATAAACCACGCCAAAAGTCATAATTGTATTTCCAATATCAAACATCACGGCATAAACCATTGCCTCTTTCCCGAAAAGGCCTTCGATGAGCGGAAAGCCAAAAAGACCAACGTTTAGTCCACCCGCACCCATTGTCAGAACACCACGCAAATCATTCGGATATTTGGCAAACCAAACCCACGCAATGGCAATCATAATTGAGCAGAATACGATACAAAATAGCGGAAGTAGTAAAAGCGAAGAATCAAGTTTTACACGAGCCGTCGAGAAAATCATCAAAGCAGGAAAAGTGGTGTGCATCAAAAACTTCGAGATGGTTTTTCCTTCTTTTTCTGTAATGAAATTGTATTTTTTTATAAAAAATCCTAAACCAATAATAGATAAGGTAAGTATAAAAACGCTGTTAGTTTGACTCATTATGTTGTAATATTTACTACTATTTTACTTTCATTTCCTGTGGCGGCCAGCTCTAAAGCACTTTGAAGGTTTTCTAAAGATGCATAGCTCGATATAATAAAACTTGGACGAATGATTTTTGAGCGAATCAGCTGTATGGCTCTGCCAAAATCAAAAGGGTGGTCGTAGATGATGGAAGGTACAATCTGGATACCTTCACGGGCGATTTTCAGAGGGGTGAAAGTAGCTAAATTTCCCGAAAGCCCGACCAAAACAACCTCTGAGCCACGAGGTGCCGCTGCCGTAGCCAACGAGGCTGTATGAGCAGAACCCGCACACTCAAACACCGCCGAAACATTGTTGTTTACCCAGTTTTCTTCTAAAAATTTGGCTTGAGTATCCAAAGTTCCCCCATTGGAAGTTAGGGGGCTTGCTCCTAAGTCAGTAGCGATTTTTAATTTTGTAGCATTGAGTTCACTCACAAAAACCCGATAACCCAACGAAAGTGCCAAATGCGTCAGCAGCAGCCCAATTGCTCCCAACCCAATGACTGCAATCGTATCGCCAGGTTTGGTTTTTGTGCTAAAAAGAGCATGAACCGCAACAGCAGTTGGCTCAAGCACTACCGCATCTTCATCGCTGATTTCGTTGGGAATTTTCCATGCAAAATCCGCAGGCAGTGTGATATATTCGGCAAAACAACCTGCTTCCGTTAGTCCGATGACTCGCTTATTGCTGCAAATATTTCCTCGTCCACTCATGCAATACTGGCATTTTCGGCACGGAATGTTGGGTTCAATGGCTACTCTTTCTCCAAGGCTGCGATTGTTTACACCTTCTCCGATTTTGTCAATAAACCCTAAGCCTTCGTGACCAATAATGGTTGGTTTATCTAAAAGTCGATGCCCTAAAAACAAATGCACATCAGAGCCACATATACCCACTTTCGATAAACGCACCCGCACTTCACCGAATTTTGGCTCGGGAATTTCGATGTTTTCTATCAAAATTTCTTTGGGTTTATTTAAAAATGCACTACGCATGAAAATCTATGATTAGAATGAGGTTTAGTTTTTGAAATGTTTGGTTATCAATCAAATACAAGCAGAAAAACCACAACTACAATTAAATAAGCCGCAAAGAAAATATATTTTATTCAGAAAATAGCTTATTTATTTGAAATGAAGCATTTTTGCGGTTCGATTCTAATTCAAACCTATGACCTATTTAGACCTACAAAACCGCTTCAAAAATCTCATTGACAATAGCCCGATGAGTACTTTTCAAATAATAATCGTGGCTATTTGCTTTGTCCTAAACATGAACGATGGCATTGATGTGCTGGTGGTGTCGTTTTCTGGCTCAGATATTACAAAGGAATGGGGGCTATCGAAAACCGAAATGGGCTATGTCTTTAGTGCGGGTTTGGCAGGTATGATGGCAGGAGCATTTTTGCTCGCTCCGTTGGGCGATAAACTTGGCCGTCGCAAGGTTTTTCTTATTTCTTTGAGCTTCATTACGAGCGGAATGTTGTTGGTGTTTTTCTGCACGAGTTATACACAATTATTACTCTTACGTTTCCTGACTGGCTTGGGAATTGGTGGAATTTTGCCAACGATGGCCGCCACGGCTTCGGAGTTTTCAAATAATAAAAACCGAGATTTCAACGTCGGACTGGTGCAGGCTGGCTGGCCAGTTGGGGCAATTTTTACGGGCTTTTTCTGTGCCTACGCCATTCCTGAATTTGGTTGGCGGTTCGCCTTTTTGTTTGCGGGCGGTATTTCGCTGCTGATGCTTATCGGAGTGTTTGTTTACATGACCGATTCGTTGGAGTTTTTGGCAAAAAAACAGCCCGAAAATGCACAACAAACAATCAATGATTTGCTCACAAAAATGGGGCATGATGGTATAGAAACATTACCACAAAAACCAACTGAACAAACAGCCGCCCCGATAAAAGAATTATTCGAGTCAGCCTACCGAAATTCTACTTTTAAGGTTTGGGTGGCTATTTTCTTCGGTTTCTTGACGCTCTACACGCTCATGAGTTGGGTGCCAAACATTGCCAAAGAAGCTGGTTTACCTTTTGAAATGGCCACTTACGTAGGTATTGCACTCAACGCAGGAGCGGCTATCGGCACGGCTTCGATGGGTTGGGTAGCAGGCCGATTGGGTTTGAAAAAGACGGTCTTGAGCTTTATGCTTTTGGCTTTTGCCGTGATGCTGATTTACGGCAATTTTACGCTCAATACGGCCATGATATTCGTAATGATTTTCTTCATCGGAATCTTCGTGCAAGGCGGTTTCAATGGTATGTACCCCACAATTTCGAGGGTTTATCCAACCGAAATTCGCACGACTGGCGTTGGTTTTTCGATAGGCGTGGGGCGAATGGGGGCTATTCTTGGGCCAACACTTTTTGGGGTTTTGTCTGATGCTGGCCTGAGTATTCAGATGCTTTTTAGCCTTTTTTCGCTGCCGCTTTTGGTAACTGGACTTGCTGTGTATAGCTTGAAATCAAAGAATTTGAGTTGAAAAGGGCATTGGAAATAATTATTAACCAAGAGCAATATCATTACAAAAAATGTATTCGTAAATTAGGGTCTTTAAACTAATATTCAATCCTACGAATCAATTTTAATCATGAAAAAACTATCATTGTTGTTGTGTTTGTTGTTGTCGGTCAGTTTGGCTTTTTCGCAGAAAAAAGAAAAAGGTTGGGTTTCGCTTTTTGATGGCAAATCGTTTGACGGCTGGAAAATAAACGAAGACCACCCCGCTACCTTTTCTATCGAAGACGGAACAATAAAAGTAGCGGGCGAACGAGCTCACCTATTCTACGAAGGCAAAGTTGGCAACCACGATTTCAAGAATTTTGAGTTTAAATTAAAAGCTAAAACGCTACCTGGCTCAAATTCTGGTATATTTATTCATACGGCCTATCAGGCAAAAGGCTGGCCCGAAAAAGGCTACGAAGTACAAGTAAACCAAACCCATACCGACTGGCGTAAAACGGGCAGCTTGTATGGCATAAATGATGTAAAAGAAAATTTTGCGAAAGACAACGAGTGGTACGAATACCATATCATTGTGCAAGACAAGCACATCATCATAAAAATTGATGATAAAGTAGCAGTTGATTATACCGAGCCTGACACCCTCCCCGAAAACCGTGGACTAAAAAGATTAAGTTCGGGTACGGTTGCCCTACAAGGACACGACCCCAAAAGTATCGCCTATTTTAAAGATATTAAGATTAAGATTTTGAAGTAGGTTTATTGAGTTTATGAAAACGATTTCAGTATATTTCTCATTTAGTTGAAATATTCATTACGTTCGGCTGATTTTGAACTCAGTCGTAAGTGTTAGCCGTTTTTATTTTTCATTGCCGTCTGCTTTAGCTGACGGATACTGAATATAAAATCATTATCGGCTTTAGCCAAAATCAATCCTTATTCTTTGGCTAAAGCCGATTTGTTTTGAGTTAATAGTATCCGTCAGTTAAAATTGACGGCAATGAATTTTGACCAAGACTCAATCCCTGTTCGACTAAATGTTTTATATCCGTCATGGAATGATTAGTCGTTGTGAAATGCGTTCAGTTCTACTGCCACAGTGGAACTGCGGCTCAAAACGCAACTATAAAAATAAGTTTTATAAGATGCCGTTCTAAGAACGGCTTACACATCGACTGAATGAAAATTCAGCCGAACGGGGGGCATATTAGATTTATTCACATAGTTTCTTGCAATAATCAAATTGCCCTTTGAAATTACTTTCGATATGTCTTATGATGGTTTCACATACTTCAATATAATCGTCGTCATTGATTGGTAATTGTTCGCTCCTCCAACCTCCATGTGATAAATCGTTAATCAATGTGTATGATTTTGTGTCATTTGGAATGTTTACTTTAATGTAATTTGCAATACTTTCGATTGATACTTCAATATTCTGAAACTTTGTAAGTGTTTCAATTATATGACGAATTGAGTTTGCTGTTGTATGATTTACCATTTCGCCTTTTCTTGCAATACTGTAAATATCCATCAAATGATTTATATATGGGACAGTTAAATTATTATTAAAGTCTTTTAATTCTCCTTTCTTTAATAGTAGTTTTTTATCAATAATATTGTTTGAAGTAAGCACACGCATAAAATCATTATTATGAGTAAAGATTATAATTCTTTCCCTTTTTAATTTGTCAATGATTTGATTAATATCTCTAATAACACCACAAAGTGTATATACATGAGAGAAATCCATACTTGAAATAGGGTCGTCAACTATAAAAAATAAATCTTCATAGTCCTCATCACTTTTAATTTTAAGGTGAGTATCACCAATGTAATATGCGAAAGCGACAATATTTTTTTCTCCCTCACTAAGTATATCTTTTGCTTGGTTTTTCTCAAGAATATTTCTTTTAAAAACTAAGCTAAAAGTTTCCTCATCTAAAGTATATTTGTCTGAAAAAAAGTAGTTTAAAACAGTTTTAATTGTGGTAGCTACTTTTCTACGTTTACTGACCTTTTGCTGTTCTTTTTTTCTTTTGATACTGTCATTTAATACTCTCCATTTTTCACGAAGCTCTAATATATACGTAATATTCTTTTGATGTTTATCAATTAGGTAGTTATATGCACCTTTGCAGATTTCCTTTCGAGTTGCTCTGCTTTCTTCATTGATTCTATTTTTTTTGAGGTTAATATTCCCAATTTCTTCATTGTTCTTATCAATTGTATTATTGAGCAATTCTTGGTGTCTTATGATATTATCAATGAGAGATTGTTCTATGATTATTGATTGACTAATATTTTTAAGTTTTTCTTCGATTTTGTTAATTACTAATTGAAGACTTTGAATTAATGGGTCAATAGTTAAAAAGTTAAGTTCGATACTTTCGCTTGATGGAATATATTTTGATTTAAACTCATTAAATGAAACTATTCGTTTTGAGTTATTATTTTCAATCTTTTTTAGGGATTCAATATTTTTGGATAAAGTTGATAAATAATCATTCAAAGTTCTAATCGTTCTCGCTTCGGTATCTGTTAGAAATTTTGTGTAATTATCAATTAAGTTTAAAGCATTAGCATTTAATACTTGCTCACAAAAAGGACAAGAGGATTTATCAGATTCAATTAGCTGTATGCCCGTTTCAACAAATATTTGCTTACTCTTTACCTTTTGTTTAAAATCATCGGCTAATTTACTCAAGGAGTATTCTTTGAGTAGATTTTCCTGTATTTGATTCAATATAGTTAAGTCAATATTGATTTTTTCGATAAAGTGTATATCTTCTAAATTTTCAGGTACAGACTTTATCTTATTATAATCTTCAATTAGCTCTTCTGTTGATTTATTTACATTAAATTTTTCTTTTTTTACACTATTGAATATATTTTGCGTTTCAAGTAATTGGTACTCATTGAGTCTTTTTATATTTTGGATATTGCTTATTTTATTTTGAACGTATTGGCTAATTTCTGCTTCTATTTGCTCAGATAATTCTTTTCCCTCTTTTTCAATTTTAGCAAGTTCACTTTCATCTTCATTTAGGTCAATATTGACTTTTCCAAGAATAAATCCTTCGATATTACTATCCTTATCATAGTTTAATGTTTGAATATTTTGTTCTACATAGTCTTGATTGAATGTATGATATAAGTAATTTGTTTTTGGAATGTGTGGGATTTGTCCTTTGGTGATAGAAATAGTAAATTTATCCTTTATGTCACCTTGCTTGTCCGTAATACTAAATGAGAATTTTCCAAAACTTTTCCCAAAAGTTAAAAATTTGTCAGTTGGACTTTTTCCCTCACTATCTAATATTAGCTCATCTTGATTTTCTGTCAATCTAAAAAGCCTACTAAGGAAAGTTTTTCCACTGCCATTATTGGCAAAAACTCCCATTTTAAGAGAATTTGAGTTAATTACTCTTGTTAAATTTTCAATTGGGGCTATATTTTGACAGATAATCTCTGTTTTTATTTTATCCTCTTTTATTTTATTTTCAGCCATATAATTTTTCAATCAGAAATAAAGGATTGTCTGTTATTGTCTCAAATATACCGCATATTAAACCAGCAACCGATGTATTAACACAAAATTCTCCCTTTATTTATTATTCGGCACAACCAACTCATAATTTGTACTTCTACCGCCAGCGGCTTCTTTTTGTAGTACTTCTTTCTTTATCAAATCTTGTATATCTCTTAGAGCGGTATCGGGTGAGCATTTGGCAATTTTTGCCCATTTTGAAGAAGTAAGTTTACCTTCAAAATTATCCATTAACTTGTTGATTATCAGTTTTTGGCGGTCGTTGAATATAGTGTTTCGGTGCATCTCCCAAAAACGTGCCTTAGATAAAACCTTTTCAAGAACCATATCGGTATCGAGCAATGCTTGGGTCAGACATTCCATAAACCAAAGCAACCAACCCGTAATGTTTGAAGTGCCTTTTTGTGTTTTTTCGAGTATGGCGTAGTAGTCGTTTCGCTGTTTCCGTATCTGTGCCGACATACTAAAAAATCGCTGCGAACTACCATCTGCTTTTGATAATTGCATATCGGTAATGGCTCTCGCAATGCGGCCGTTTCCATCATCAAACGGGTGAATCGTCAGAAACCACAAATGTGCAATACCTGCTTTTAGCACAGGGTCGAGGCTTTGCTTGTCATTGAACCAATCAATAAATCGGCTCATTTCTTGGGGCAATAGTGCCGCATCGGGTGCTTGAAAATGCACTTTTTCCTTGCCCAAAGCTCCCGAAACTACCTGCATTTCTCCTGTTCGCCACGCCGCTACCTCAATGGCATACATGCCACTTCTGCCAGTAGGAAACAATGCAGCGTGCCAATCGAAGAGTCGTTTTTCGCTAAGAGCCGTTTGATTATTTTGGGTAGCATCGAGCATCATTTCTACCATTCCATCTACGTTCCTATCAGAAGCCACCAAGCCCGCAATGTCCATTCCGAGTTTTCGAGCCAACGACGAACGTACCTGTTCGGGGTTGAGAAATTCCCCTTCAATTTCTGAAGATTTCAGTACATCAAGCGAGAGCGTTTCTAAAAGAGCCTCTTGGCGTAAAGCAAAACCCAAAATTTCCATTTTGCCAATAAGTTTGCCTTGTAGGTTTCTGACCTTGCCGAGCGATACCGACAAAGCGGTATCGTCCCACGTAAAGTTTGTCCAATTTTCTCGCTGATGTATATAAAAACCCATAGTAAAAATCATTTATGCGGTGAATATAAGTATTAATCTCCGCATAATTTGCGGAGATTAGAAAAATTATTCTCCGCAAAACCTTTTGGGCGGTATAATAGCCCCAAATAAAGTATCTTTCAGAAATAAATAAATCGCCCAATACTTACGTTAATGCAAAAGCCAATAAATCTTTGGTATTGGCATTAGTTTTTTGGAATAAATAGTAAATTTGTTTACGCATTAATCCTTTCTTAGCTATTACTTTATGAAATACATCCTTCCACTTACCATTAACAACCGCCGCACCAATTACCTTGATTTAAAAGGAAGATTTTCTGAAAGTAACGAGTCTTTTATCATCGAATTACCCTTAGAAAACAACGCTTTTACGCTGTTTTCGATTGATAAAAGCAAATTGATGCAGACCCTCGTAACCAACGAAAGTGATGTTTTATTGGCCAATTTGCAGTTGAATGTGTCGTTTGATGCCACAATGCCACAATTGCACATTCATTTATCGACGTCGAGCAAACCCGCTGCGTTTCAAGCTAACACCGACGAAGAGGATGATTGGAAAAATCCAACAAAACCGCAACCAACGGTTGTTCAGACTACTTTTCAGCAAAATTCTTATCTCTTGGGCGACATTGAGTTTTCGGTCATTGATAACACCAATGACTTTAAAATCATCGGTCATTACATCGACCATATTCCCGAAGAACCGATTCAGCAAAATTATATCAACTGCCATTTTTCGTACGAAAGCAATGGCAAAACTTACCAAAATAGGCTGCATTTTCATTTGGCCCATGCGAGCTGTTTCCACCATTTTGGGCTTGATTTTGGTTCGGAGGCATCGCAACTTAAAGTTAGTAATTATCAATTCATTAACCGCCGATATACCAAGAAAAGTCCTTCTAAAAGTTTGTTTAAATTGGTCAAGGATTTCAAAGGCCTAACCGAAGACGACCAGAATTTTATTCAATTCGAGAAAAACACCGACTTCATCAAGTCGATTTTCTTTTTGAAGAAAAAACTGCATGATTTTCACGAAAGAAAAGATAGATTTATCAAAAATGAAGATGAATTAAAGTTTTTGGTACAGAAAAACGAACTCAACTCAAATCTGACCAATAATTTTCATCAGCTTTCAAACCTCAAATTGGCCCACAAACACGGCGATATTTTGAAGTTCATGGATTTTCAGTCAATCCTCAACGATAAAGTGCGTTCGCTGAGTTTAGACGACCTCAAAAATCAGGCGTATTCTACGATTCTGAAATCTTTTATTGAGGCAACTCTGCACAACGTGCTGGACGATGAAAGCGAAAATACCTTCATTCGTTTCACGGTTCTCGTGCCAAATATTTACAGTATCCACGAGGTAGCCAACACAAAAGAGGTTATCAACGAGATTTTTAAAGACTTGCAGCAGCACGCCTACGCCCACAAAATAAAGGCGTGGGAAGTGGTGACAATTTCGGAAAGTGATGCGGCATTTTTGGGTTATTTCAGCAAAGGGCTCAACGAAATCAGTGCCAATAAATACTACATTATTGTTGATTGCGGCAAAGGCACAACCGATTTTTCGATTATCCAAACGGGGTCGAATAATTCACGCAAAATCAAATCTTTGTATCGCAATGGTTTTGCAGGGGCGGGCAACTTGATAAGCTACGCTTTCTTCGAGTCGATTTTGCATTTTATTCTCAGAAACTCGCTCAATCCTGCGGCTACGAAGGCGTTTTTCTTGGAATCGCTCGAAAAGGCCGAAAAAGGACAAATGAATCAGCTTTTCGAGAAAATCGAATCGCTTAAATTTCAGTATAGCAAACGTCCAATCGAAAACCAAGAGGCGGTCGAACGAGCGTGGAATACGGCCGCTCAAAGTGGTGATGTAACGCTCCGAACATTTGCCAATAACGAATTTACGGCCACCATCGCCAACCTCAATTTGCTCTTGCAGAAAGTCGATGGTTTTTATGATTGGGGCGGTTATGTTGAAAATGCGTGTGAGGTGATTGCATCCAACATCGTTGAAAACATGAGAGGCGTGGTGACAAACATCGAAAAAGGCATTGAATGTGAGGGGATTTTATTGACGGGTCGAGGATTTTTGTTTGCTCCGCTGTTGGGAAAACTCAAAGAGAAAATGACGAAAGACTTAGGTTTTTCGGGCGATTTGATAAAAATGCCAACCGAAGCCAGCCAATTAAAGGCCATTTGTTTAGATGGAATTTTTGCGAGCGGCTACATCGTGCATCCCGAATTGGTTGGTTTCCCGATTCAAATTTCTACTCGCAAACAAGAGAAAGCTCCAACGCCAACCAAGGCCAAAATGCCAGCTTTTTTTGATTTCTTGCTGCGTCTGAGCAATATGCATGATAATTATGATGAGTCGAAAAACTCGTATCGTATCAATGATTTAGATTCGTTGAAATTCTTAATCGGAAACACCCTTTATACTGTTGCTGATACTAATTTTCATGATAAAAAATGGCTCGAAACACCACCCGATTTGATTTTCACGAAAGAGGGTTTTTATGTCAGAAATATTTCAAAAAGCAACCAGATAAAAGGCTATTCGGGACTCGAACAAAACTCTGAGATAGATACCGTTACGTTGCAATATTTGATTCCTTCGTTGTTTCCTGCTAAAATTGATATCGAATACATTCAATCATTGAAAGGAAACCAACCACCAGCTGATGATAATTTATTGAATTTGATTAGTTTATTGCCTGATTGAAGGTGAAAGGATTCTGAAAAATGTAGAGATAATTTCTATTTCATTGCCGTCTGCTTTAGCTGACGGATAGCATTGCTCTAAAACCGAAACGGCTTTAGCCAAAATCGAAGCTAAGTTTTGGCTAAAGCCATATTGTAGTACAATTTCAGAACCGCCAACTAAAGCAGACGGCAATGAATTTATGTTCTAAAAATTAAATTTTGATATTTACAAAAAATACAACTGTCTGAACGATAGCCTGTGTTATGTACAGAAAAATGATACAAACGCATTTAAAATAGCCCAAAATATGCTCAAATACACGCTTGCAGTATTGCTTTTTGTTTTACCGAAGGTAGCTTGGTGTTTAGCCGATACCCTCAAAATTGCCAATACGGGAAACCTCTCCGAACGCACCATTGGCTTTAAACTACAAGTCAACTCTAACCTAAAAGATGGCTGTACGTTTACAATTTCAAGCCAAGAAGACAGCATAACGGTTTCTCTTTTTGGGAAAGCCATCAAAAACGACACTTTGTTTTTGATGCAAGATACCAGCCAAGAAGCCCGTAATCGTATTTATGGCTTGTTGGGCTGCGAAGAAGCCGATTTGAAAACCAAATATTATACGCCCGACCCACGCTTTGGTAATGACGTAATCAACCATTTAATAAATCGTATTTTTAGTTTGCCCAATCATCAATCTTCTTTGGTAATTTTGCCCATTACGGTTACCGATGAGCCATTGGCTTCGTCGAGTGGTTTTTTCACCAAAGAAATTCTCTGGGGCATTCTCGGCATTTTAGTTTTGACAATCGGTTTACTAACTTATTTATATCTCATGGCAAAAAAGAAAACAACTTCAACCAGCAACGACCCACTAAAAGATAAGATTAATGAAATAAAAAGCGAGTTGGGGATGCGGGGCAATTATTCCGATGTATCGGCTCTTGATGCTTTACTGAATAAATACTACGATTCAATAAAACTGGGAAAAGATTACGAAGAACTAAGCCGAGAATTAGAAAGTACGAAACAAAGCCACCAACGAGCTTTGCAGGAAATTGAGACTCAAAACAGCCAAGAAAGAGAATATTTGGCCGCCATTTTGAATGAATACATTAGGCCGTTTATTGTACATTTTAAAGACGATACCGACTACCCAGCCAACCGAGAAACTCAACAAACACTCGTTGAGAATTTGCTGCCTTTGGCGTTTCATTTTATGAGTTTTGTGAAGCACAAAAACGGTGTAAGCAATGAGCAAGATATGCTCAATCTGCAACAATTCCGAAACCCACAAACGCATTCGTTGCTCAAAACCATTGATTTTTCGGCCAATACAACCAATACCGATAATAAATTGGTGCTTCATATCATTGATGTGCTGAAACAGTACGAAGTCAATGAACTAAAAAATGTGAATATCAATGGGTATATGATTAAAAACGATTCGTCAAAATGACCAAATCCAAAATTATAATTTCGTCGTTGCTGTTGATTGGTTTGGTGGTGGTTCTGTACTTTTTTCTGAATTTATTTTCGCTGTTTTTGTGTAGCGTCATTGTGCTTTCGTTGTTGTTTTTTCTCGGAATTATCAGTTCGGAGCGAATCATCGACGGGCCAGAGTTTCAGAAAAGATTTCCAAGCTTAAACAAACAAGAACTCAATGAAAAACGCTTTGCAACCTACAAGTTTTTCGCTACTTTTCTGGGCGTTACACTACTGACTTTAACCTTTTTGGCATCGGTTTATGTGCTACGAAAATACCAACAACCCAGCGAATCGAAGCCGTATTTCAATAATGCCGATTACCACGCCGTATCGAATACGGGTGTGGCTTTTACTCAATCGCTCACGCTTTCGACCAATGCCAACCAACCTTCGGTTGATGGGCTTTGGAGCAACGAAAATGGTACTTTCAAAGCCAAACAGGTCGGTAGTGGGCAATTTCAATTGAGTTTCGACCATTATTTCGAGCCTGTTTTTAGTAAAAAATCGGGTGAGGCAACTTTCTCGCTCATCAATAGCCTTTTCCGAAAACCAATCAATACGAACTTCACCATCAGCAATGATAGCGTGCGTGTGCATTGTACGAGCATTAAGACTGTTGATGAAGCTCCGTTGTGGAAAAGACTACTCGACAAACACCAAATCAGAAATGTTTATAGCCTTACGATTCGCTGCGATGCCAAAAGTATTTTAAGGCAGCTGAATCTTAATTCATCGTTTGAAGACGAAGTCGAAGTGACCGATGTAGCTCTCGAAAAAGGGAAAAAACTATACGCAATTTTGATTGAAAATGAGGGGTTTGTATCGAAAAAAGCCCAGTCGAAGCAAGTTTTGGAGCGAATCTTACAAAACGTCGGTGATGCGTATTTACTGAAAAATCCGAACACCGAAAATAGCCTCACGTTTTTTCCGACGAATGATTTTTTTGAGAATGCTTATTCTTTAACGGTTGATGGTTCGGAGGTTTCGCCTACGCTCCAATCAACCGCTATGATTGATGCTGATAGTAGATTTTTTATCGGTTTCTATAATATTCGTAAACAATATTTTTTTAGTGCGATTGATAAAAATAAGTATCCGAATAGCACAAAAAATGTGGCTTTGATGTTCGATTTTCCACAGCTTTTTGCCTTATCGGCTCAAAAAGATGCGGTTGAAATCGGTACAAAGCAAGTCCGTTTTCTGAATAATCATTACACGCAGCTACTCAATTCTTCGTCGTTGAAAGAAGGCTTTTTGTTTCACGAAAATCTCCGAAATGCTCAATCGAATCTTTTTTCGGGAACGATGCTTTACACCCTTAATCAGGCAGGAGTAAGGTTTTCGGGCGAAATGACTGATAACTTTCAGAATGACCAAAAGGCCTTGGTTTTCAAGGAAAACTTTACGCTCAGCTCACAAGACAAAAACCACGAATGGCTTTTTCATGTCCGTGATTTTTCAGAAAATGGTTTTTCGCTTCATAGCAATCTGATGTATCTGTCGCTGTTGTTTTTGTTGTTGGTCTTTACCTTGCTTTTCAACGCAGGTACAAAACTCGAACGCATCGAGCCGATTATTTTCACGGTTATTTATGCCTTGTTAGTTTACCGTTTTATTTTGCTTTGGCGAGTAGCTACTTTCCCGCCACTCGAAAACATCAGTAAATACGAACTCGAAAATACCCTCATTCAGTTTGATTTTACGCTCGGAAGTTTCACGCTTCCCGTACCGCTTACGTTTTTGGTGCCAGCTTTATTTATTGTTTTTCTGAATGTCTATCGTTGGAAAAAAACGGCGTTCCAGCAATTATTGCACCGTGCCGAACCGAAACAATATTTGTATTTGCATTTGGGCTTGTTGGTAGTTTGTGGATTATTACTAAAAATTGCCAATTTCGATATCATCGTTCGTATTTTTGGCATTTTTGTTCCGTTGGTTTCTTACTTGTTTTTCTCGGTGAAAATTAACCAGCAAACAGATTTCTTACCGCAGGATGAGCCACATTTTCGGAATAAAATCTTGCGTTTTACGCATCAGTTTTTCAATTATTTGGCCGAAAACCAGGAGTTTTACCTGACTTTGGCCACTTTTGTGTTTTTTGCTATTTTCGATAGAGGTTTTGGCGTGTTGTTTTTGTTGTTTCTTTTACTCAAAAATATCTTCGTTAGTTTTCTCCGTAAACCCTATTCGGCACATGCGGGCAGCCGTTGGTCGATGTTTTGGCAACCCAATAATTATTGGATTTACGGCATCCTTTCGTTGCTCATTTATTTGCTCTTTATTGGCTATAAACCGCTGTTTCATAAGCTCTTAATTCACCGAAACATCATTCTGATTACTGTCATTGCTTGTTCAACGCTTTATTTGTACCTGACCAAGTCGAAGAAAAATCAGCCTAAGATTTTGGGTATTGGGCTGGCTTTAGTTTTGGTGTTTGCGGTTCCGTTTTCCAGAAATTTTATTGATAAAATCATCGACGACCAAATCAAAAACGTAGCCCAAAGAGCCTCATTAATTTATCAGCCGATTGATGATTTGATTGCCGAAAGCGATTATAGTTCGTTTAAAGAACGAAAGATCATTGAAACCGCCGAGGGGCAATGGTTTATCAATAGTTACCTCAATAAAACCGAAAATGATTCAAAACGCATTGATTTTAAGCCACATTTCAATCGTGGGGTCAATTATTCGACCCAAACCCGTGATGTGGTTTTGCCACGCTACGTAATTGCTGAGTTTGGTTCGTTGATAGTTTATTTGTTGCTTATGCTTTTAGCCATTCCGATGCTCGTGCATCTGATGGGCTATCAATTATATCAGCAAGATTCAAACAATAAAGTTAGGTTTGCCCCGCAATCTTACGGCGGAAGCATCGCCTTGATTTTTGTTTTTACCTTGGGCTTTTTTGTGTGGTTGGCTTCTACGAATCGCTTTGTGTTTTTTGGGCAGGATTTTCCGTTTTTGAGCCTTACCAGTAAGCTGAGTTTGCTGCTGCCGCTGACGCTGTTTTTTATTCCATTGCTCAATCAACCCATCGAACGCAAAATCAAAACCATTGCCCCGACCTACGATTTTACTCGTTATGGCATATTTTTCGGAACGGTGGCCATATTTCTCTTAGTGAGTGGGCGGTCGAATAATCTGCGAGAAGAAAACTTTCAGATTACATTGGACAAAACCGAAACCGCCATTAACAAAAATCTCAATGGCTTATTCAATGATATTCAGGATACGCTCCGAACGAGTAATAATGGAGCATTAAACAAAGAGAATATGATTCCGCAAGATTTATCAAAAATCCTGTCGATTTTGGTGAAATCTGATGAATTTAAGGCTTTATATGATACCTCGGACACGTATTCGCAGAGTATTTTTGATATTCTGCGTAAAAATCCTGCCTACGCTTTTAGGCAAGATAGCCCGATTTACATTCGCTACGATAGCGACCGTTATCAGTCGGTTTATAACAAGCATTTGTATCTCGAATTACCTCCGTATCAAGATAAAACCGCTTGGAAAGGTAATTTGTATCAAGAAAGTGCAGATTCTACTATTTATCCGATTCTCAAAATTCATAACCGAACGCTTAATACCACGAAGTTTCCATTTTTTGCGGGGTCGGAGGGCGGCACGCTCAAAGTTGCCGTATTGCCGCCCACTTGGTTTGTGGGTATTTCGGAGCCAATTGTGTTGCTCAATTTGCAGAACGATGTAAAACGCAAAACCTCAGCGATTGATATAGTTTCGAGCCAAAAAGAAGAAGTTCTGAGCCAAGATATTAGCGGATTTGTGAATAAATTCGACATCGACGAACTCGCCCAAGTAACCGAAGGTAAAAACCATTTCTTGGTATCGTTTTCAAAAAACAATAATTATGCTTTCATGAATAATTATTGGGTTAATGGGAAGCAGCGAATGGTTTATCCGATGGCCGAGAAATTATTTTGGGCCTATAATTATACAAATGCTCTTAAATCAGCCTATAACGTTGATAGTTTGTTGAAAACAAACGCCACGATTTCGCTCGATTATGAACTGAATAAGCAAGTACACGATACGGTTTTGTATAGTTTCCGTAATAAGTTTAAGAATGTACCTAATTTTAAGTTTGCGGTAATGGCCGCCGATGGTGACGGAAAAATTAGGTTGATGCAGGATTATGTGAAAAACCGAAAACTAATTGACCCCAACAATGCTCTTGCGATTGACGAAATGAACCAAAAGTATTTTTTCTTTAGCAATAACAAAAACGAGCGTGACCAATGGGGAAATACTAATTTGTTGCATTTGGCTTACGGGCCTGGTTCTTCGATAAAACCATTAGTTTTTGCTTCGATTGCATCGCAACTCAATGCTGGGTGGGAAAATTTGATTTTGCAACCAGCCCAAGCCAGTGTGTTTTCGGTACAAAAAGGCGACACGAAAGAGTCGGCAGGGCAATATGCAGGCTATGTGCTTCCGAAACGCAAAGGCTGGATTGACGAACACGGTGAGCATTGGGGAAGTATCGGTGCGGTGCAATATTTACAAACATCAAGTAATTTTTATCATTCGGCATTGTTATTTTTGGGTTCGTATCACCGAGACGATTTCAAGAAAAACAACCAATACAAAATCGAAAATGCTCTTACAAGCAATCTAAACGATCCAAACAATCAGTTTCCTGCACTCGAAGTGGGTGGCGTGTCTTATCGTTTGAAATCTTTCAAAGAAAAAGCATGGCCTCGAAGCTCGAAAGATGAAAAAACGTATTTCGGTAACGAAAAATCGCTTTTGGCTCTCGGAATAGATAAGAATCTGGGTCTAATCGTAGAAGATATTGATAAAACCGACCGAAATATCAAAGGAAAGGGTAGGGTAGATTATGCCGATTCGATGGTGTACGATAAACTTCGAGTACAACAATTAGGTGGATTTTTGTGGAGTTTTCCTGAGCAGTCGTATTTCATTCAAGCCGAACGCAAACACCCGAATGCACTTACGAATTTTTTCAATGGTTTGAAAAACCCAACCTTGGGCGGAACACCGTATAATGTGACACCCATGAAAATGACCGAGATGTTTGGTAAGATGATTAGTCAAAATAAAGATTACAACCTGCACCTCACGAACCGTGATTTTGGAAAATCGACTTGGAAAATTGACAGCACGTGGCAGAATGGAGGCTTCGTTGATTTTATGCAAAAAAATGTACTTGAAGGCATGAAACAAGTCTTGCTCGGCGGTGGTACGGCATCGGGTTTATTTGGTGGCACAAATGTTTACCGAAATTATTATTGCTACGCCAAAACAGGAACAATCAAAGAAGGAAAACAGAACGATTCGAAGCGTTTGGCTTTAATAATTTCGCAGAATGCTTTAACCCAGAGTTTTGGTCAGCCCAATAAGTTTTACGTGGTATATTTTACAGCCAACGAAGCCGACAACCAAGAATGGGCGGTTTATCGAGCCATTATTAATCAAATTATCGACTCCGACTCCTTTAAAAATTACATGAAATAGGATGAAAAATATGCCCAAAATCTATGCCTTTTTAGGTGTAATTATACTTGTATTAGGAATTTACGTTTGGAATTTATCAATCAAACCCAAACCTTTTGAATTACGAAAGCCTGACAAAACCGATGAGCTTTCCGAGCGAAATATCATAAAGATTCGAGTAGATAGTCTGACCAAAATCATTGATTTGGCTTACGAAGATGATGCCACGGTTTCGATGGCAGATGATGATAGATTTCAAGTTAAACTGCGAAATCAAGGCAATAGTATTACAAATTTTTATAACGATAACCCAAGATTGCTGGAAACCGACGATGACAGGTTTTCGATAAAACATGAGAAAAATACAGTCGAGGCAAGTTTTAAAATCGAAACAGCGGGGCAAGTAAAATACGCTTTCGTACCGACTGATGTGGTTTATAAATTATCCGAATTAGCCTATAATAAATGAGTAATTATATGTCAAATATTAATCAAAACAACTTTATTGAATTTCTTAAATTTCTGGAAAGAAAACATCCACAAATTAGGTTTTCGAGCGATAAACTGGATGCTCTAAAAAGGATTGATAATCAGCAGATTGGTCAATATCTTTCATTAGTTTATGAAAAATTTTCATTAGATGGAAGTTCAGAGGAAAGAACTTTTATAGCTCTGAAAAGTGAGGAAGAATTCAGAAAAAATACCGAATACATAACGCCAGATTTAATTGAGGAAATACCGAGAATTGGGCCCACAATTCCTGTGTATAATTTGGAGCGAAACTATCCTGAGCCTACACCCAAAGTTGAGGTAGAGCGTGTGACACCTACCTATAATGTAGAGCAAAAACCACTTGAACCAACACTAAACCCTAAGCCCAGTTTTGATGTAGAGCGTAAACCAACTCCCCCGTCGAACAATACACCTCCACCAAGAGCAGTTTCAGTCGATAATTATTCTGCACCCAATCACACAACTCGAAATGTTCTCTTGATTGCGTTGTTGGGAGTGTTAGCTTACGTAGGTTATGAGTTTTATGAATACCAAAAACTCGGAACTGTCTATGCTCTAAGTAATGAGTTGATTATCAGGGATTCATCAAAAAAAGATGGAAAGTTTTTGGGCAGTGCCGACCTCTTTGGCAAAAATATGGATAAAAATAACGTAGAAGTACCAACGACCTCGGAGTTAAAATTGTATTCAAACGACCTCCAAGGCGGTTATTATAAGGTAATTGTGAGCGATACCCCGTTTTTTAGCTTCTTGTTCAATAACGACGAAGGTTATGTTTATTCAAAGTATTTTACGACCGACAAGAAAAAGCAGGATTCATACAAAGCAATTTTTGAGCCAATCAAAGAAGATTATTATGAGTTAAAGCATCTCGAATTTGCCTACCGAACCATGATTGTTAATGCCATCGAAAATACTCCTTCGATGAAAGGATTGGTGCTGAAAGAATCGTGTGATATACAACCCGTAACGGCTAAAAAAATGCCGCTACGCATTGGGCAAGAGCAAAACAAAGACCGAACTGTTTTTCATGCACTTGTGCAGCTATCCGATGGGAATTATTATTCAATCATAGCCAATGGATTTTATAATGTATCGCAAGTAAATCAGATTTACTTAGATGGCGAACCCATGACAAGTCCTGGCAAATTTCTAAACAAAGGAAAATATTTTGAATGGGAAAGTTGTGATAAAAGTATGACAGCCAGAAGCAACGGACAACCATTCGATGCATTTACGTCAGATATTGAAACCGAAGAAACATCTGAGGAGGCTGGGTTTTAAAGGTAAATATATGGTTTATAAAAAAAGCACCCTTTTGAGGTGCTTTTTGCATTTTTTGGAGGTCCCGAGCGGATTCGAGAATGTGTTGATAATCAGTGTTTTAGCTTAGGGAAATGATTTGGGTATCATTATGGGTAGCAAAAAAGTAATTTTTTTTAATTACAGTCATATTACTCTAAATCAAAATTTCACAATTGCTTAGTTTTTCTTTAGCCCATTCGGGAATCTCAATGCTGATGGGTTGACCGTCTTTGTAGGCGTATTGGCTATTATATCGGAGGTCTAAAACCCGTAAATTTGTCAAATTTTCAACTGCTTTTGGGAAAGCCGTGAGTCTGTTTGAAGATAAGTCTAAGACTTTCAGATGTTGCAACTTGGCAATGCTTGGATTTAGGGCTTTCAGATTATTTACCGATAGACATAATTCTTCAACATTTTCAAATACCTCAATTCCTTTATTTAGTGTTTCAAATTTGCAATTGTGCATATTGATGCTCTTGATTTGCTTAGGATTCGGGTGGTCACTTGGAAAAGCAATACCTGTACTTACCGACGACAAAATGATTTCATCGGGGCGTTGTTTTTTCCAATTATGATAACCAATACCTTTATGAAAATCGAAATGGTCGCCAGTAGTCAGAGCATTGAGAGCCGCAATACGTTCTTTACTTCCCAATGCAAAATTAGCTAATACAAACGCCAATCCTTTTTGGTAATATTTATAAAGCAGCATGGCAAAAGAAAATACCTGTTCTTTGCCGATGGTGGCGGCCATCTTTTGTAGTTTTTCTCTGAGGTCTTTTTCTTTTGTCTGGGAAATATTGATAAACGTTTGCTTATCTTTTAATACGCCAACCCATTCAACTTGGGCTTGTACTTCCAAAATTTTTCTTGCTTCTGCTCTAACTTTTGCATCATTGAAGGTTTTACATAATAACAGTAACTCTTCGGAAATTGTAGCTGGAATACCTCCTGTTTTGAGCATTTCTAAGCCAATTTGTACACTGCTTAAATCATTGCTTCCCAAAAGCTGCTTAATTCCTTCGGCCATTTGGGTATCGCCCGCTATTTCTTCTTGAACCAAAAACTTTTCTTCTTGTCCTACATTTTTTATGATTTGATAAAGCTGATATTCGAGCAGAAAAGGTGTTTCTTGTTGTTGATAATGCAAAACCGATTCAGAGGGTTTCTGCCCGATAATGAGATGCGTAACCGATGCGTTTAGTGTAGTTGAAACTTTAATATTGAGCGTGTCTAATTTTTCTTTGATGGTAGTTTTCTTTTCGGTAAAATTTCCATCTAAAAAACAAACACTACCCGCTACTAATGTATCAAGTCCTTGTTTATTTAGAGGCGTTTCGATTAAAAATTTGGTGATATTTTGATTTAATAATTTATACGGAATAGGAAGCCCTTGAAAATAGCGATAGAGCGGCCAATCGGTTGGTAGTATGAATTTTGCTTGGTTTTGGAATTGGTAGAAAAACCATTCTTTGTCAGTTCTATCCATGCCACTTTTACCAATGGCACTCATAAAAGCAGGAATATCTTTTGTTGGCAAAGCCTTAAATTCAAACCACTCTTTATGGTAGGCAGGAAAGATTTTTCCTTTATCCAGCATAAATAGCTTATCACTTATAGGGTTACCATATACCTGTACTGTTTGTACTTTAGGAATTGTATAAATAAAGGATAAATCTTCTAACTGATTATTACTCAAATAAAGAGTTTGTAAGTTCTTGAAATTCCCCCAGTTTTTAGGTATATTCTTTAAAGTTGTTTGACAAATTGAAATTTTTGTAAGATGTTCTAAATTTACAAACCAATCGGGTAACGTTTTTAGATTACCTCTAATAATATTAAGTCCTTGTAAATTTTTGCATTTTTCTAAATCTGTTGGTAAAGTATTTAAATTATCCAAACTTAATATTTTTAAGTTAGAAATTCCCATTATTTCAATGGGCTGAGGCCTATGGTGATGAATCCAAAGTTGATTTAAGTTTGTGAATAAAGAAAAATCAAAGTTTTGGTCTAACTGATTATTGTCAGATAACCTTAAAAAGCTTAGTTCTTTAGGTAAAAGTTTATTCAGTTCTATTTTCTTGATTTTTGTTGAAACCAAAGCCAAATATCTAAGATTTGAACATTGGCTTAAATCAAACATATTTTCAATAGGGGCTTCAATCATTAAGGACTTTAGATTTTTGAAATGAGTAAAGTCCCACTGTAGGATTTTAAAGGATGAAGGCGTGTCGTTAGGTGATAAAACCAACGGAACCTCTTTGAAACTGTTTATTGATAGCTCTAAATTTTCTAATTTTTTAAACCTATTACAGTTTTGTGGGAGGTTATTTAAATTACCATTTTTAATGGAAAAGCTATGTAAATTTTCGTTACACTTATCAAGAATTGATTCAAGTTTTTCGAGATTACAGAGTGGGTCGCTTATAGTTAAATGAAAAGTCTGTTGTAAATAAGTATAGTCTATTTGATTGATGTTTTCGATAGTCATAGCATAATTGTTTATTCAATAATTTTAAAAGCATTAGTGAGGTGAATAGTAGTATAATGTTTATTAAGTATCTCGTATTGCTGTTGTGTTATTTCGCCATATTGACAGTGAAAGTTTTCATTTAATTGAGGAAATCGCACTGCAATTTCGCAGATAATTTCAATGGAAAGTTTAGAATGATTATAAAAACTATTAACCATTATTCCTTTGGCGTTTATAAGGTTTAGCTCTTCGGGAAGCTGTTTGATGGTTTCAAAATTTTGTTCGGTGATGGTTATCGTAAATGGCTTGTCTCTCGAAAAAGTCCAATCATTTCTTAATCTTTCTTCTGTAATGCTATTTCGGTAAGATTGATACGCCAAAACACCTTCCCAATAGTTTAACTGAGGATGATTGAATAAATGATAACTCAATTCTCCTTTCATTGAAGCCCATCCTCTGCGGTCTTTTACGTATTCATAGACATCGGCTGGAGCAAATCTTTTGAAGAGTTTTCGAGCTTCTTTTCTGACTTCTAAATTGGGGTGGCAACCTTCTGTAACTAACAGATAATTTAAAATACGATTACTTACACCACCGCCAGCCAGCATTTGCAATGCCAATTGATGATTGGCTTCGTCTTCTGAGAGAAACAGTTGAACTATTTGAGTAGTTAAATCTTTGTGTTCTTCTTGTAACAGGAAAAAGTCTTCGGGACTATTCAGAAAATCGGTGAGATACTCCGATAAAACTAATTCTTTCTCAGAAGTAACAATTTTAACGGCTTCTTCGATGGATAAACCATAGCCAATAGATATGTGTGTGATAGTTTCGTTGATAGTATTACTTACTTCAAGGTTTTTACTATTTAACTGCTCTTTTACTTGCGGTTTGGTTAGGCCGTGTGGTCTTCCAGATAGGTAAAAGTATGAATTTGAGTTGATGGTTTGTTTCAGCGTATTGGGCAAATAATGACGTAATTCGACAAAATTCTCGGTGATAATGCCAAAAACTATCATTCTTTGGATGTCATTCAGCTTAAAATTCTTTAAAGCATAAAACTTCTCACAGACCTCATTATAGGGTTCAGTTCTATAACCTAATACTTCAGGAAGCTTTACATGAGGCAATAGTGCAATCTCCAATCTTGGATTTCTATCATTTGGACTGTATATGAATTGACTTTCTTCTAATTGTGTGAGTAGCCCTAACTCTAATGGCATTCTGACCGATGTTGAGCCAATAGTAAGTTTTTTTAAGGTTTTAATCTCACTTAATTCTCTAAAAAAATCAGGTAGGTATTCTGGGTTTTTCAATTCTCCAAAATACAGTGATAATGTTTCTAAATAGGTTAGTTGAGCTATGCCTTTAACAATAAATCCATTATCATATAAAGAACCATAAGTGAAGTGTTTGAGTTGTTTTAGTTTAAACAAATGGCCGCTACTAATACCAATAAAAATACCATAAATAGCTTCAATTTGTGGGTTTTTGGCAATAAAAATATCAAAATTTTGCGTGGTAACATTAGTGCTTATTTCTTTAAACGCAGCTAAATGATTGAGGTGCTGAAAATCAAGCCCAACACTATGAGCAATTAAAGATTTTAAGTTTTGAAGTTGATTCCAGAAACTTGGAATCTCAAATTTTACATTGTTATCAGCCTTCAAAGTTAAGTTTTGCAGGTTAATTAAATGACCAATGTTTTCTAAATTACTGGGGTATGATGAAACCTCTAAGCTTTCGATTTGTTTCAGAAGGTGAATGTTTTTTAAATCAACATTACCATAAATATACACACTTTTTAGGTACTGTAACTTTGATAAATTCTCAAAAACTCCAAGGAAATCGCCTTTGAAATTCCAAGCATCAAGATGAATGTAATTCAAGTTTGTTAAAGAACTCAGAAAACCGCTCTTCTGCTCAATGATTTCTGCTGATGCTCTTACATTTTCAAAATTGAACACTGGTAACTTTTCAACCAACGCTAAGGTTTCTTTGTCTTTTGGCTGAATTATCAATGAATTGAGCCTTTCTGGAAGATGAAAACTTAGTTTTTCGGGCGAAGTTTTCGGGTCAATGCTAAAAGTTAAATATTGGAGATTGCTCAGTGTCTCGAAACCTTTGGGAGTAGAGCGAAGTTTGTTTCCTGCTAAACTTAATACCTGTAAATGTTTAAGTTGAGTAATGTTTTCGGGAAGTGATGAAATGCCACTGCTGATAAATTCTAAAAATCGAATATTGGGTATATTGTCTAAAAGCGTTGGCAAAAGACTCATTGCTGACTTCACTTTTAGCTGTAAACCTACCAGTTTGGGCATTTTTAAGACACAATCTGGGATTTTATCAAGCCGAGTATCACTGGCGTTTAGCCACGCTAAATTCGGTAATTCGCTCAAATAATCGGGTAAAGTTTCGGTACTTCGTCCACTGATAAACAAGCCTTTCAAGGTTTTTAGATGAACGATTGACTCAGTAATCTGAGCTGCCGAAAGTACAAGGTAAGTTACTTTGTTTAGTTTTATCAGTTCGTCATAAACAGTTTCTAAAACATGTGGCATCCCTTCTATATCCAAAAAATTGATGGTGATTGGTTGCTCTGAATCTGCTTTCTGAATTTTTTTGACAATCAACGGAATATTTGAATGTTTGAAACTCTCTCGTAGTCCATTTGTATTAAGCCTGAAATATGAGTTATCACTATTATAATTAGTTAGATAGACGGTTAAATATTGCCCGAGACTAATAGTGTCATCAATTTTGAGTTGTTGCGTCAGAATCATCGAAATTACATACGTTTAAGTAATAACTGAGCTATTGAAGGGTCGGCCATGATAGATTTTAGAGCAATGTTTCCACTCGAAACCAAATCTTGAGCCATTGTTAGTCGAATATCGTTTGGAATAAAATCTATTTTGATAAACGACTTAATGTTTTCTATTTGTTTTTTATCGGGCGAAATCTTATTTACCGTCAGATAATTGACTAACCTTGTGCAGAGCGTAGCAATAATATCGACTCTGATTGGTTCTTTCAGCACAATACTTTTGAAAGGCTCTAAAACCTCACGATTAAAATTATTGGCATTACATATTTCTTCGGGTTTAATGAGTTGCCCCAGATTGTTGTTCACAAAAGATATAAATGCCGTAACTGTGTTTTCATCTAAACAAGAGTCGGCAAGCATTCTTACCAAACTTGTTTTTTCATAAAGGTCATCAATCGGACGAATGGTTTCAAAGAATTGCACCAATGTTCGGGGAGTTGTACGATTCCCTTCAACGATTTCGGGGTACAGAAGCACAAAATTGATACCTCGTGGGTCAATACCCGCTTTTTCTGCCCATTTTGCCCATTCTTTTACATCAAATTCCATCGAAATATGCAGCATTCGGGTAAGCATGGCATCATCCATTGGCGTAACCGAATAATCGCCACCATCGGGGTTGGCAGTGAGCACAATGTGCCATTTGAGTGGAAGTTTCCAACTGATAAGTTCAAAATTTTGAAGCAATTGCATGATTCCTCTCAAAATCCTTTCATCGGCACGGTTTACATCATCAATCAATAAAATACCTGGGCCTTCTTGCGTTGGCACCCACGAAGGTGCTTTAAAGACTGTTTTATCGCCTTCAACGCTTGGCATACCTACCAAATCGCCCATTTCTTCAAACTGAGCAGGAGCAATGTATGAAAACTGAAAGCCTCTTTCATTGGCAATGGCTTCTACAATTTCGGTTTTTCCGATTCCGTGCCTTCCCCAAATACAGATAGGGGTCTTTTTTCTGCCTTTTGCCTCTAAATCGGTGTTGGTTTCTATGACATGGTTTACAAACTCAATCACTTCATCGGCTTTGGTTTTTGTGCCGTAAAAAACATAGTTGGTGTGCATATTCTAAGCTTTTGTTGTTTTTGTCATTTTTATTTTTCGCCCTGGCAAATCTGTCCAGTAGCTTGCTTTGTCGTCGATTCCTTTGCTACTGATAAGCCACAAAATGGGTTTTCTATTTTTTATGGTTGGGGCTGGGCCATATCCATCAGTAAAATAAATGATGGCATCGGCAAGGTATTTTTCGTTGGCATATTGTATCGGAGCATCAAAAGCTGTACCACCTCTTCCATGAATTTCGTTGGGTGGCAATCCTTTATAAAAATATTGATGATGGATGTGTGTGTCGCACTCAACAATCAGTATTTCTGCTTTTTGTCGCCAAATATGATATAGTTCGCCAAAAAACTCACCTAAATCTTCTTGGTCAATGCTTCCCGAAGTATCAATGGCAACCAATAGCTTTTGTCGGCTTTTTATTTTTATGCCAGGTGTTGTGCCATATCTTTTTGAGGGTCGTCTGATGGTATTCTGTATGTAGGTACGAATGCTACTTCCAGCAAAAATACGAAGTTGTCTTCGCCAGTCGATGGTGGGTTCTAAGGAAGAAATAAAATTGCTCAGGTATTCTTGCAAACCCAATGGGAGATTTCCGATGCCTTTATTTCCAATTCGTTTTATGGCGTTGGTTAGTACATCATCTACAACACTTTCTATGATTTTACGCTCCGATTCGGTTAGTTTTTCAAATTCTTTCTCCCATAAATCGTGCATTTCTAATGACCACTGTTTATTGGTCATTAAGTCATTGAGTCGAGCCGAGATAGCTTGTCCGCTATCAAGGTTTTTTTGCCATGCTTGCAGAAGTTTTTCGTAATAATAACCAACGTCTTTGTTTTTCTCTAACCTAAGTTCGGCAAACTGCTCTAAAAGCACAGCACCTTCGGGAAGTTGATTTCTTTCTATAAATTGATTGACCACAATATCGGCCGCAATATTGTAAATGCGTTTATTTGGAAATTTTTTACTGGTAATGATATGTTTGAAGACGATGTGCAAAATTTCATGTTTAAGCACACCATATTTGAATTCGGGAGTATTCAGTACTTCAGTCCAAAAGTCGGGATTAATATACAACTTAACCATTTTATTGGCAGTTGTTCCCACAGCCATTGTTTCGACCTTCGTTGAAACCTCTTTTAATAGCCCAGTGAAAAAATGCCCATAAAAGGCTTCTTTAAGAATAAGTTGGATGGTAGTTTTAGAGACTTGCTCAAGAATTAGTTGACTCATTGAACTTAGTTAAACCCGCTTTTAGAAAGTTTTGACGATAAAGCTACAAGATAAAAAATTGGATTTAGATTTCAATATCAAGTATTGAGCTTATTTGCTAATTAGAACACCCTTCGATACTTCCCGAAAACACCTTTCCAGATTCAACTTTAAAGCCAGCAGTTAGCAGTTAGCAAGATACTTTTTCCAGCTTTAAAACTTACTTTTTCTGATGGTAAAATTACTGCATTAGAGGTAATCTGATTAGAAACAGTAAAAACAGTGTTTGAAGGAGTAATATCAATCGTATTCACGGTATTATTTTCTTGACAAACACCATCAACAATTTTTACAAACCAATAATCTTCGGCATAATAGGTTTCAGGAGCAATTAAAGGTACGGTTTTATCTCCCGAAATAGTTGAATTAGAAAATCCGAAAAGTAGGATGTTATCACCATCGAGATAGGCACATCTTAGCTCGTCATTTACATCTCCGCCGTAGCGAGCATCCCAAATTAAATTTCCAGAGGGATTAAGCTTCACAACCCAATAGTCAAAAGCTTTACTGCCATTCATAAATGAAGCATTACTTCTTAACGTTTGGGTTTTATCTCCTCCGATACCAGAATTAGACTGCCCAGCTACAATAATATCTCCGTTATTTTTGATTAATAAATCAAAAGGCATGTCATCATCATAGCCACCATAGCGTTTATCCCATATTAAATTTCCTGCACTATTGACTCTTATTACCCAGAAGTCTTTTGAGTCAGACCATGAGTTTTGAGTCTTGTTTCCACTGATATTTGAATTGGATTCTCCTGCAATGATAATGTCTCCATTAGTTGCAATTTTACCGACAGGCCAATATTCATCAGCACTGCCACCAAAACGCTTTTCCCATATAATCTGGCCAGAGCCATTTATTTTTATTAGCCATAAATCACCAGTTCCATTACCACTATTGGGTTGGCTTACCTCTCCACTGGCAGCAGAATAGGTTGTCCCCAGTAAATAATATTCGTCCAAATTATCAACTTTTAGTATTTTATGCGATTCCTCATAGCTATTTCCTCCTATTCTTTTTTGCCAAATTATATTACCATTTCCATCAATTTTCAAGTACCATAAATCAGTTGAGCCGCCTCTTGAATTTTCAGTAATATTGCCACTCGCAGGCGAATAAGTGTAACCGAAAAGAATAAAATTCCCATCTTGAGTTGTTACGGCTGATGTTAAAACATCATCTTGAGAACCACCATAGGCTCTATCCCAAATTTTATCACCATTTGAGCTAATTTTTACTACCCAGAAGTCCCGCAAACCTACTTTTGATGTTTTATCAAAACCAATATCTGAGTTCCCATGTCCAATTAATAAGATGCTACCATCAGGGTTTTCGATGAATTTCAGTGCAGCATCAGTTCTATTCCCGCCGAGAGTTTTATCCCACACTTTTTGGAAATTACTATTTAGCTTTAGTATCCAGAAATCATCATCACCTCTATTGCTTTGGGTTTTATCGTTTGAAATACCTGAATTTGACCATCCTGTTACGATATATCCTCCATCATTTGTTTTTGAAACGAAAAAAGGTTTATCCCGACTGTTACCCCCAAAACGAAGGTCTAAAGTTTTTTGTGGAGATTGAGCATAGACCTGTATTGAAAATAGTATGATGATTAGATGAATTAATCTCTTTTGCATTTTGCCCTTTTTAATATTTCACAAATATATTTTTTAGTTTTAAAATTAACTCCCTCTCCAAATCACCCAAACTCGCATCCGAAAATATTTCAACATCTACCGCACCAATGCTTACCATAGGATTTTGCCCTAATGAATCGCTAATTGTGAAGTGAGCAGCATTATCGCCTCTTGTGGCGGGGTAAATCAGTAAAACATTTTGTACGCCACGTCTAAAAGCGTAAGCCAGCATTTGGTACATATCTGCTTGTGAGATGCCTTGTTTTGAATCTGTATTGTGTTGTCTTATTTTATACTTTGTATCAATAATCATTTTTGGATTTTTGAGTACAATATCGGTCTTCATTTTGAAAACTCGCTCATTAGTTAAAAATGCCTCTTTCTGAGGCTCTGGCTTTGTTTCGGGTAAGTGTTTTTCAATGAAACCGAAAATAAAATCCTCAAAAATTACTTCCATTGGTAGTAATAAGCAAAAATTACTATTCAAACTATCATTCGTACTGATGGAAGTCGATTCTAAAAACATCCGACACATTTCGAGTATCACGCTTAACTCTTGGTACAACGGATTCAGCTTTACCAAATCGCAATCTGACGCTTGGCAATATTCATCCGACACATCATCCAAAAGAAAGAGTATAGAATTGAGTTTTTCTTGGTTGATTGTGCTGGAACTAACCGAGAGTAGCAGTCGAGTTACATATTTTATGACTCTATTGAATTGATTATCAAACAAAAAAGGCTCATAAGTACAGTATAAATAGTGGTATCTTCCTCTCGATAGATTATTCTTAATGTATTCGTTCATGGCCAACCTTCCTCTCAGAAAGCTACTTTTTTCGCTTACTTCTTGGTAGGCTTGATAAGGCTGATTGTTTAGTGTTTCTTCAGTTTGGTTAGCAAATATATAAATAAATGCTTCGAGCCAATCATCAATAAACTGTTTATCAAGAGGTAATTGTGAAAATGGAAGTCGAATGCGTTTACTATAACTGAGCCAATAAAATAAATGCTTCAGTATTGAATCGTGGCTTTTTTCTTTACAGATTTTTGGATAAATATTTATTCGTTGGCCCTCATACTGAATGAAGCCAACGTAGTTTCTGGCTCTGATGTGTGGGCCATCGAATGAGATAAATTGCTGTTTGTTTCGACCCAAAATAGCCTGTTCTTCTTCGCTGAACTCTTGTTCGGTTTCGTCAACGATATAGCGAAAACGATTACGACTTTTCCATACTTCACTCAGATATGACTTGAAGCCATCGACATCGGTTGCTGGAAGTGGTTGGTATTTATCAAACTCAAAGAGATTAATTGCTTGCATTTTTCTCAGAGATGATTAATTGATAGTTTTCTTCCACGACTTCATATTTATTCGTTATAGATGTTTTATTTAGCACTTCAATGGCTTCATTGATTATCCTCTTGACATCATCTGTCGAGCGTGGATTATAAAAATATTCATTGAGCAATGGTATAACTTTTGTATTCATTGCCGACTTGAAATCGAATGCTTGATTTCCTTTACTCATAAAATAAGCGTGACCAATCATAAAATCAACGCCTTTTTTCTGTTTAATGGCATTATTGAGGGTTTCAAAAAAAGCTTGGTATTCGCTCACAACCTTTTCTTTATTTGGGAATAGACCAACGAACTCAAATCGTCGTCTTAGGGCAATATCAAGCAAGGCGATTGATTTATCAGCCGTATTCATTGTGCCAATAATATGTAGGTTTTTCGGTACGGTAAACTTAGTTTTACCATCGGGCATACGAACTTCCATCTCATTTTCATTGCCCCAGCGTTTGTCGTCTTCAATTAAGGTTATGAGTTCACCAAAAACTCTTGAGATATTGGCTCGGTTGATTTCATCAATCACTAAAACGTAGTTTTTAAGAGTGACTTTGCCGACTTTTTTAGCCTTTGAGTGAGCTATATTTTTAAGTATTTCAATGATTGGATAATAATAAACACCTAAACCTTGTAGATTATATCCTCTATTGCCAGTAAATAAATCTTCTAATGTTCTTAAACTCAGGGTGTGGGCAGTCCCACCGCTCTGTTTTCTGAAATTTAGGTTTTTGTCATTGATGGTAGTAATGTTGAATTCAAACCCATCTCGTTTCATTTTTACCGTAATTTCTTGGTTTTCCTCAACTAATGGGCGAATAAACTCTTCAAATACTTCTCCAAATTCGGGTTCGATAGATACAGTTTCTTCGCTTGATTGTTTTAGATTTGTCAAAGCTCGCTGACAAATTTCAAAGAATACGCCTCGGTGTTCGCTAAAACCTAATCCTTCACCACGAAGGTCAGGTTTGAGTCCCATCACAAAATCTTCGTAGCTATAATTTTGGTGAAATGTGATAAAATCAAGCTGGCGGTCTTCTTCTTTGGCAAGCTCTGACTTAAACCATGTTTTGGCCGTAGTGTAGTTTTCGTCAGTTACTTTTATGCCTTTTGCTATCTCATAGGCACGAGCAACAGTTGAGTAGGTTTTTCCAGTGCCAGGAGGGCCGTAAAGAATTTGGTTGAGTGCCATAGGTTGTAAAGGTTGGATTTCGACCATTTTTAATAATGTATTGTATTGGTCTTGGGTTGCAACGAAATTAGTTCCACGAAGACCAACGTTCAAGTTCTTGAAAACTTGATTTGACTTTATATTTTGCCATAGGATAGGGCTGCTGGTCAGATTGTGGGTGACTTTAATGCCAGCTCTTAGTCCTTCTTTCGGTATGGTTTTCCATAATTCACGGTCTTTTTGAGTTTCTTCAAATTCAGGTTCTGAGGTTATTTCTGCAAGAGCGTAGCAACCAGCATCTTTGCCCGAAAGCCATAATATTACTTTATCTTTTGGCTTGATTTTTTCTTTGTGTGCTGTGATTGTCCAATATTTTAGTAAATCATTGTTTACAGCCTTCTCAAAATCATAATCAGCAGGATTGCATTGAAATAGCCAATAGTTGGTAGTAGGATTCTCAAAAGCTAATTGAAATAACTTATTACGATAGTCTGTATCGAAAATAGCTTTTTCAAAAGTTTTTATATTTGCTCTTCTATCATGCGAGACTTGAGTGCGGTCTAATTCAGTTTTTGATGCTTCATAGATTCCATCAAAAAAAGGTTTAATATTTTCAATATTTTCAGTGACGTTGTAATAGGCTGATACTGCTCCATTATTTTCTTTGAAAACATCTTGTTCTATTATACTAATATCACTAACTGGCTCTTTTTGAATAAAATGCCAAGGGTTAGTATTTTTGAGAGAGAAATTGAAGCAATATCGGTGGCCTACTATTATGCTAAGTCTTCTAAAATCTCGACAAGTAAATGAAAGCCTTTTATCGTCTTGAGATACTCCTAAGCGTTGAATTAGTATTGTAGCAAAGTCAAAATACCCCTGTGTGTTTTTTTGTCCGACCTTCTTCAAAAGATTTACAAATGTCTCTTCTTCGGAAAAATTTTTAACCTGCTTAATCTTCTCTAAATTGGAGTTAAATTCCTCGTCACTAAAAAAGAAGGTATCTTTTAAGTTTGAGTTTGTAATTTTACTATCAATGATAGGTTTTATCTCGTTAAGAAAAGTAAATAGGTTCTGCTGCCAATCGGTGGTTTTAAAATACATGAAGTATTTTCGGTCTTTTTCTATCTCTTTGACCTCGAGTATGCCGAGTGCTTCAATCGCTTGTTTTATTTCATTATGCAGAGCTACGTAGTTATCGCCTTTATCTGTTGGGTAAACGATTTCAATGTAATTATTGATAATTTTTTGCTCTTTTAAGCTAACTACAAAACCAATTGTTTTTGTCTTATTATTACCATCTCCCAATTTATAAAAGCCAACAAAAATATAATCGCCTTGACCATGAAACCAGTAGCCTTCATTTAGTCTATTTCCTCTATTGATTAATCTTGTGGCAAACCTAAACGATGGATTTGATTCTTTATATTCCAGTAAAAATTGCAGTATTTCTTCGTTGAGTCGTGTATGTAATTCTTGTAAATGATTATCCATAAGTTATGCTTTTTTAGCCAGATAGCCAATTCTTATTTTCCGTCTTGCGAAAAGGACAACGGTTTTAGTTGACTCATTCGTAAATGATTTATTTGTACTTTGTTTCTAAAAACAATAATATTTCTTTCTAAATCTACAAATAAAAACAATTGCTAAGTATTTGATTATAAGCTGTTTAATGGAGTTTTATTTGTAGTTTATTTGTAGTTTACTTTAAATTTATTTGTAGTTTACTTGAAATATACTTGAAATATACTTGAGTTTTATCTATTAACATTCATTTTCCAAATAGCTGTTTTCTTGGAGTTTCCTTCGTTTATAATTTCTCCTTTATCTCTTAAATTGGCAATTAGATTCGTGATTTTATTAATTTTTTGTTGTTGGTTTAAAATATCTGGTAATTTATCAAGCAGAAGTTCATCGAGTTGCTTTCGAGTGGCTTGATTAAATTTCTTGATGTATTCTCTTATCAAATTACGGTAGTACTCATCATCAAACCCCTTATTTTTGATATAGTCCGCCTGTCGATTTGTTACTCTTGCAATAGATGCCGAAACATAGATATTTGAGCCACGTCCTTCGATTAGTTTTTCTTTACGGAGTAAATCCGTAGCATCTTTTGTGATTGTTTGCTTTTTTTGAACTTTATCTAATAATACAACGGTACTTAAAGGCAGACCTTTGTTTTCAATCAATAACTTAGAGTAGTTTGTGTCAATTTCTTGTCCGTAAATAGCTAAAACTACATTTTCTGACGTAGATTCCGCATAATCGGGCAAAGGGAAGAAACGCTTTCGTTGTTCCAAAAGCATGGTATAGATACCATATCCCATCGTATCTATCATGCCTAAATTTTGCATTGCTTTCACCAAAAAAGGATTTCGGTATCTATCGGGTGTCTTTTCTCCAAAAAAATACTCTTCGGGGTTTCCTAAATAAAACCCACCTGCGTTTCTAAACAGTAATTTTTCTGCTTTTTCGGTCAGAATTATACGTGAGTTTAAAGCATAGTCTTGATGAGCAATAGCATTGTGTAAAGCTTCTAAAATAACTCTTGATTCATATTTATTAACCGTAGTGGCCAGTAACTCGTTATTCGGGAAAAACTTGTACTGATAATTTCGGATTCTCTGTAAAATCTTTGTTGTATTGAGCAATAGGGGAGAACCAAAATGCTCATAAGCTTTCTCTTCAGTATCTAATTTCCATGTTATCTCACAAATTGAAGGTAAAAGGTAATGAACAGATTCTTGCTTGCCGAGCAATAGAATAGCAGTGTTCGTAATTTTTCCGTTAATAGAGATTTTAGCCTTATCTAAAAACTTTGCCGTCTCCCAGTTTTCAATTTCGTTGTAGAAACTCTCATTTATATTTTTTTCTTTAAATTTTTCCCGTGCTACTATCAATGCTTGTGGGTCTAAATCTTCGATAGAGGCTGTTTCGATGGTCTTGGCAGACCAATCCGTTAAGGAGTTATATATTTTACGGACATACTCAGGGTGGTTGCGTAGGTCGGTTTTCTGACTATTGATTCTGATAAATGGCTTTTTCTGAAAATTGGTTGGTTCATTTTTGGCCATAGGAATTCTGACCACAACCACAGGAAATCCTTGATAGATTGTCTCAAAAAACTCGAAGTTGATTTTTGGGTGGATAAAATTGCGTAACCAAAGTTCAAAGTCTTGATTTCCAACTTTGTAACTACTCATTTTTAGGTTCGTACCCACTACTTTTTTAGTACCATCTTCTATACCCAGCACCAAATAACCAAAATCTCGATTGTTTATGGCTGCTCCATTTGATAGTGCAGATATATACTCACCTACACCTTCGGGCGTGATGCTCGCATTACTTACAGCAATATTGGTTTTATACTCCAACCACGCCTTTTCCTCAGACTCTTGGAGTAAACTATCAATTAAGGTATGTAAATCTTTTTCTTGCATCCCTCTTCAATTTATATCTTTTTCCTCCATCTCAATTTACTTTTCTTTTCAGCATTTTATTACTTAAAATACTAAAGTATCATTTTTAATAATAAATCAGCTAATTATTGCTATGATTTATTGGCGGGTGGGTTCTCACTTATTAGAAATACCGAATAATAAAAATGCCTTTGTTTTTAAAGGTTAAATAAAAAACGTTATCTAATTTCACAAAAACAAATGTACAATTTTATGGCAACGAGAAAAAAACAATTTACTTTCACGCTAAGCAGCAAAGACCTAATATCAATAGTTTCTGCCCTACATCCAGATAAAGATAAGGAAGAAAAGCTTCCTGAGCATTTACTGATTTTTTTGGGAGAGAGCATGACTCCAAAAGAAAAAGATGATTTTATTGTTTTGAGTGTTAAAACGATTATTTGTGATATGGGGGGCATACTATTCCCTCCCTTACAACTACCAAATAAGACAAAAATGAGTCGTTTTAATTTTGGTGATGGAGAAAATCTAATAATATCTAATGAGTTTACGGGTATTGCACGAGTTTTTAAATCAAATGCTACTATCTCTCGTGATGACGTGGAAGCATGTGAATTAGTGGGAGATTGTATTGAGTTAGTAAAAAAGAATTCGTAAAATCAAATCTAAAAACTAATGAAGAATTTTATAATTTTCTCAGCAATATTTTTCTTTTTTTCTTGTGGTTTATATGCCCAAACTCCTGATTCTTTAAAAAATGAAGATGACAAAAAAGGTTTTTTTAAAAGTGTAAAGATTAGGAAATCATTTGAAAGTTTAGACGCAAAAAAAGACCCAGCGGTAATAAGCTTCACACATCCAGTGGACGGAAAATCATCATACTTGATAGATGCTGGTTTAGGATTTGATGTTTTTAATAAAAAAAATAACCCTATTTCATTTAATACAGAATATCATAGAAATACGCTGGTTTCAAAAGAGGTAAATAATTTTCAAATTGGTTTAAGGAAAGAATGGGTAAAAACTAAGATAGTTACGGTTGAAAATGGGAAAAAGCGTAGCTTTTACTTTGATGTGAACGCAAAGTATAGTACAAATCCATTAACCAAATCTAAAGGAGGAGTCTTAACTGGTCAAATATCTGAAATATATAATGCGATTAGAACAAGGGATGGAAAACCCAAATTTTGGAATCCTAATAAACCTATTCATACAAATCTTTTGAGTATATACTATACTCCCATCTTAGGATTTGAATATCAAAATACAGTTAAGTCTGATTCAGCAGACTTGAAGGGTAGTGTACTGAGAGGAATTGCAGAACTTAATTTAAGTATTTCTCCACTTGCTAAAGATAAAATAAGTGGTAATGGTTTTGAAGTTTTTGCAAATTATACTTTCCGACAAAATGTTATAAATACGACAAATGTATCAGAAAAATATTCTACGAATTTATCAACAGGTATAAATATTAGATTAACAAAGGATGAAAAAGCAAAACTGAGCCTCAGTTATAACCGAGGCTCGAATCCTGTCGAACAATTAGCTTTTCAAGAATATTATCTGATTGCACTAAAGATTAAATTGTAGCCTCCTCCACCGCAAAAGCCCCATGAAGCAAGGCTTTGAGCAATTGCTCGGTGGCTTGTTGGTTGGCTTCTATGTTGGCTTTTAGTTCTTTGGTCTTTGCTAATTGTCTTTCTATTTCGGCTACTATTCGCTGCTGCTCGGATAGGGGTGGAAGGGGGATTGGAAAAGAGCGTATTCTACCTAAATTAAAATTACCTGCTGCCCCTTGACTTGAAATATTACCTTTTGCATATCTAATGCCAAATTTTGAATTAATTACATAAGTCAAGTATTTTGAATCAACATAGTTTTTGAAAGGCTGTATTAACCCTAAACTAACATAAAAACAAAACTCAATTTCACGGTCGATAACAGCGGCTTCACCTATACCAGCTCCAACCCTTGCAATTAGTATATCACCCTTTTCGGGTTTTCTATTTTTGATATAATCTTGGTATGCTTCTTCCGAAACGTACTTATGTTCTTCTGGCATAAAACGAAAGGGCTTGATATTTTGGGCTGATAAAAATGTTCGCCCAGAAGTTGTATAATTGGGAGTTTGGTGAGTTCCATCAGTAATATTATAGCAAATATCATCAAGTTTGCACCATGCCCATGTTTCAGGTATTTCAAAAATTAACTCCTCCAATACCTCCGCATTTTGTAATTTGCCTTGCTTGATTTTTTTGTCTTTAATTAACTCATCTTTTTCTGCTTTTATTCGCTCCAATAATTGGCTGGCTGGCTCATCGGTGGGGTCTTGTGGTACTAATTTCCCTTGCACCGCTTCTTGTAAAATAGCTTGGTTTAGGTTTTCTATGAGGGTGAGTTGGTGGTTAATATTTGTAAAAATTGGGCTATTTTCTAATTTGTTCACAAAATCTAAAAACTTTTGTTGTTTTTCAATATCTAAATTAGGTATTTCAACCAATTCACATAATTGAGAGGGAGTAAGATACTTTCTATTGGTTGTTCCACTCGACAGATGCGTAATATTTTCATGAAAAAATTTAATACGAAATAGTTTTTCAAGAAAATCAGGTAAAATTTTATCGGTATTTATTTTTGCTAAACACATATTACTTGAAGCCAAACTACCTACGTGTTCATTTTTTGTAATTCCAAATGCACCATTTTTGGTATCAACTTTACACCACATCAAACAATTTGAATCAATAAATTGGTATTGCTTCATTACCATATTTTTTCCGAATTCTTTTCTACGATTCAAAATGCCCTTTCCATAAGATTGCACTCCAGCAATCGTATATTCAACCTCATCTTGTATTTGAATTTTTTTAGTTTGAACGAATGATATTACATCCCCTAATTTTAAAACTTTATCTGACATATTATTTAACTCTTAGTTCGTTCAATAATTCAATAGATTCTCTAAATGATTTTTCAAGTTTTTCAATAATCGCTTTTCTATCATATACCACTTCCTCAACCACTTTATTAGGGTTTTTAATATCCAAATCATAGTTTCGCTCCACGATGGTATCAATCGAAACCTTCCAAGCTACCTCGCTTTCTTGGCGGTTGTGCCACCATTGTTTGATTGGCTCAAACTCCTCAACTTTTATGGGTTTGGTCTTGCTATATGCTTTTTGTCCTTCGGGTAAGGTGTGTTCGTAGTACCAAATCTCTTTGGTTGGCGTACCTTTTTCAAAGAATAGTAAATTGGTGTTTACGGTGGCGTAAGGAGCAAAAACGCTTTGTGGTAGCCTTATGATGGTGTGTAGGTTACAATCTTTCAGTAGTTTTTCTCGTACACGCTGTTTTATGCCCTCGCCCGTGAGGCTGCCATCGGGTAGCACAATGCCTGCACGTCCGCCAGTTTTGAGCAAATGAATCATCAGAATCAAAAACAAATCGGCACTTTCTTTCGTACGAAAATTCTGCGGAAAATTCGACTCATTGCCATTGGCTACAATGCCACCAAACGGAGGATTTGCCAAGATAACGTTTACACGGTCTTTTTCGGTAAAATTGCTGAGTGGCTGGTCGAGTGCATCGCCAAAACGAATGTTTGGCACTTCAATATCGTGCAAAATCAGGTTGGTAGTTGCCAACAAAAACGGTAATGGCTTATATTCCCAACCCGCAATATTTTCGGCAATGCTTCGGTGCTGCTCAACGTTGTTGGCTTGGGTTTTCAGATGCTCAATGGCACAAGTCAGATACCCACCCGTACCGCAAGCAGGGTCAAGAATCCGCTCACCAAGTTTGGGGTTGATGATGTCGGTAATAAACTGCGTAATGGCACGGGGCGTATAAAATTCGCCACTTTTACCCGCACTTTGTAGTTCTTTCAAGATACCCTCATAAAGCTCGCCAAAAGCGTGGCGGTCTTTGGCAATATTAAAATCTATCTCGTTGAGCTTGTTTAGCACCTTGCGGATATTCGTGCCGCTTTTCATGTAGTTGTTGTTGCCCTCAAAAACCTCACGCACTATCAAAGCCCGACGGTTGCCAGTCGAAACATCAATATTACGCAAAGCAGGAAACAACTCACGGTCAATAAAGCTGAGGAGTTCGTCGCCCGTGATACCTTCGTCGTTGGCAGCCCATTCTTCCCAATGAAAATGGGCTGGAATTGGGCTTTTGTAATTATCGTCAATGAGTTCGAGTTCTTTGTCTTTATCCGAGAAAATCTTAAAGAAAAGCATCCATCCGAGCTGCTCAATTCGTTGGGCATCACCGTTAAGGCCAGTGTCTTGCCACATTATATCACGGATACTTTTTATTGTGCCTGAAATGTTGGTCATTTTGTGTTAGTTATTCTGATATTTTGATTTGTGGTAAAATTTCGTTGAGTTTTGAAATGATTTCAAGATTATCAATCTCAAAAGGTGAATTATGATTTTTATAGATAATAAATCCTCGCTTCGACTTTTCAATTATATTTTTGTTTTGAGTAATATAGCCTATTGATTCTAAAAACGAATGTTTATTATCCACTTTATTTCCTCTAACAAAAACTTCAATACTGACATGATGTAAAGTGAAAGAGCAATCTAAGGCAACATTTATAATATCATTCCCGCTTTTTAAATAAAACTCTTGTACTAAAACTGACTTATCAAATATCCATAGATTTTTCTCATCAGAAGTAAGCACTTGTTCTTTTATCTTTTTAATTTTTTCATAAACCTCATACCATACATCATCATAAGCCTTTTTTACTTTCTCAATATTCTCTTCATTTTCGGTTACAAATCTGACCAACTCAGGTGGAAGCGTCATACTCTTATTAAGGTTTTCGATGCTTGTCATAAAATCAATAAAATATGCTAAATATTTAGTTTCAGCGTTTTGTATATAATCTCCAAGATTAAACTTAACCTTGGTAAAAAACTCATTATAGGTTATTGATTTAAAGCCTTTTTCTGCATCTTCATTTAAACATTCTTTATCGCTTTTTAATGTTTCAGGTAAATTTTGGGCTATTATTTTCTCAGGAGCAAGTAAAACATATAAAGGTCTAAGTTTAGAGTATTTTGCTTTTATATAGCTTTGATAGTAAGATAATTGATTCGTAAGATGATGATAAATTTTATTTTCTATAATTATCACATAGTCATCCGTTTGAATTAATAAATCTATTCTTTTAGCATCATCAGTTCTTACTTCTCTATTTACATTTCCTCGTTCTGTTTTAATTATTTGCTCAGCTAAATCACCTTTATCAATAGCCTGAAGAAGCGACTTTAAGAGTAAATTTTTTAGTCCATGTGGTTGTGATGTGTCAAAATAGAACCTTAGAATATTACTACAAACATTTTCATAGTGTGGATATTCGGTAATTTCTAAAAACGTTGGATTCTGCTCAATAATTGGTGGTAATTCATTGAATTTTACCATTAAATCATTGAGAGTAGTTTGTAATTGGTTGTGGTATGTGTCGGTCATGCAGTTTTATAAATTTCGTTTTCTAATTCCTTAATTGCTTGTAAATATTTGCTTTTGCCGCCAAAAGTGGTGATAATCTCGTAAGCTGAACCAAATTGGCTTAGTGGCTGTACTTTCAGAATATCAATATTTTCTAAATTCTCAATACCTTCTTCTCCGTATTTCTCTAAAAGCGTTTCGAGAATCTTGCGGGCTTGTTCTCCATATTTCGTAAAATAATTGCGTTTTTTTACACTCTCTACTCGGTCTTTACGGCTCAACGGAGGCTTCTCAAATGCGACATGACAAATAAGGTCGAATAAATCAAAATCTTTGTTTACGGCTTCTTTCAATGAGTCAATCAAAATGCCCTGCTCTTCGAGTTCGGCAATGATGGCATCTTTTCGGTCAGTGGCATTCCATTTATTCAAAAACTCATCTAATGAATTATACCTTGCCTGAATAATATCTTTGGTATAATCTTTCAGGCTTTTAGTAATTGGCTTGCCGTCGTTATCGAAATACATTTCACGTTCAACCAGTAGCGTAACCTCCACACCATTCACAAAGACTTTAGTACGTTTGCTGGGTGCAGCCGAAAAGAAATCTTTTGTTTTATACGTCTCTTTTGTTTCGTTTACAGCGTTTTCGAGTGCTGCCGTTTCCTCTGCATCATATTCACTCGAAATAGGAGCTTCTAAATCGTTTTCCTCCGCTACAATTTCCTCAAAATCGGTTTCTTCGGTAATTTCCTTTATCCGAATCGGCTCACCATCAAAGTTTTTATCGGCAAAAAGCTCGGTAGCATTTCTAAAATCCATGATAGTAAAGTACCGCTTGCCAAATTCTTCGTTGATACGAGTACCACGCCCAATGATTTGCTTAAACTTGGTCATTGAGCCAATATTGGCATCTAACACAATGAGTTTGCAGGTTTGGGCATCAACGCCAGTAGTCATTAGCTCTGATGTTGTCGCAATTACAGGATAATTTTCTTCGGGATTAATAAAATTATCTAATTCTCGTTTACCCTCGTCGTTATCGCCCGTAATACGCACTACGTATTTATCATTTGCTCGGCAAAGGTCAGGGTTTTGGTTTACAATCTCCGACCTCATTCTTTCAGCGTGTTCAATATCCTCACAAAAGATAATAGTTTTGTCAAAACGGTTGGTTGCTTTCAAGAAATCGCTGATACGTTTCGCTACTTTTCGGGTTCGTTCTTCAATAACCAAGTTGCGGTCAAAGTCTTTGAGGTTATAAACCCTGTCTTCTATCAGATTGCCCTGCTTGTCGAGTTTGTCTTTTTCGGGTCGCCACTGTTCAGCACCCGAATTCATGCCAAACTGCATTTTAAGGACTTTATACGGAGCTAAGAAACCATCATCAATGCCTTGTTTGAGTGAGTACGTGTAAACAGGGTCTTTAAAATACTCAATATTGCTCGTCTCTTTGGTTTCTTTAGGTGTGGCCGTCAAACCTATTTGTGTGGCATTGCTGAAATACGCCAAAATCTCACGCCAAGCACTATCTTCTTTAGCACTACCACGATGGCACTCATCAACTATTATGAGGTCGAAAAATTCGGGTGAAAATTGCTTGTAGATATTTTTATCATCTTCGTTGCCCGATAAACCTTGATAGAGTGCTAAATAGATTTCGTAGCTCTTATCTACCTGACGATGTTCTACAACCGTCATTTTATCTTTAAAGTGCTTAAAATCTCCTTTACGGGTTTGGTCAATTAATGAAGTACGGTCGGCTAAAAATAAAATGCGTTTCTTTACGCCAGCCTTCCACAAAATATAAGCTATTTGAAACGCTGTATAGGTTTTGCCAGTACCAGTAGCCATAATCAACAAAATACGATTATTGCCCTTTGCAATGGCTTGTACGGTACGATTAATAGCTATTTGTTGATAGTAACGAGGTTTTCGACCGCTACCATCGGAGTAATATTTCTGTAAAGCTACCTTTTCAGTAATTGGTGTATCAAGCCCTTTGAAAGTTTTGTATTTCAGCCAAATTTCTTCGGGACTCGGAAATTCATCTAAGCCAATTTCTATCTCTATATTTTCGTCCTTAGCGGTCTTGTCATGGAAAATAAACCCATCACCGTTTGTACTAAAAACGCATGGTATATCAAGCATTCGAGCGTATTCTAAACCTTGCTGCATTCCTGCACCAATGGAATGATTATTGTCTTTTGCCTCAATGATTGCAACAGGATTGTCTTTGTAGTAGAGAATATAGTCAGCTCGTTTGTTCTTTGCTCGTGTAGTGAGTGAGCCTTTAACTAAGATTTTCCCTGCGGTAATGTTTACCTCTTCTAAATAATGTGTGAGTTTTTGCCAACCTGCTTTTTCGATGGCAGGTGAAATGTATTTTGTGCAGATGTCACGTTCGGATAGGCTTTTTTTATTGAACATGGCCTTGAGGTTTTGCTTAGGTAAGCTAACTGTGTTTCAGATTACAATTCTAACAAAGAAAGTTGACATAAACAAAGGAATTAAAACCAAACGCAAAAAGCACCCTTTTGAGGTGCTTTTTTGTTATTTTGGAGGTCCCGAGCGGATTCGAACCGCTGTAGAAGCTTTTGCAGAGCTCTGCCTAGCCACTCGGCCACAGGACCATTTTTATTTACGAATTACGATTTTGGATTTACGATTGCTCATATACTGCCTCGAATTCGGATTGCAAAAGTACAAGACTCGTGCCAAACTCCCAAAGATTTTCTGAAAAAAAATACAAATTTTCTCTAATAATAAAATTCTAAAAGGTTTGCCTTTTTCTAAGTATTTGATAAACAATAGTTTACAGAGTAATTCTCAATTCTCAATTCATAATTCTTAATTTTCATGCAACCCTCTCGACAAGTTTTTGCATCTTGCTATTGAACACACTATTTTATGGCTAAACTTTTATCACTTTTCTCGAACGAATACGACCTCGCAAGGGCCGTACAGCGGCAAGACCCCAAAGCACAGACCAAACTTTATGAGAAGTTTTCGTCGAAAATGCTGGCGGTCTGCACTCGCTACGTGGGTGATAAAATGGAAGCAGAAGATGTGATGATTGATGGTTTTATGCGAGTTTTCGATAAAATCGACCAGTTTACGTTCCAAGGGAGTTTTGAAGGCTGGATTCGTAAAATCATGGTAAACGAAGCCTTGATGTATGTCAGAAGCAAAAAAATGATAGTCGTTGACCTCGAATATGCTATCGAAGAACCCAACGAATCATCGTTTAGCACTGACCTCGAAGCGTCTGATTTGATAAAACTCATTGAAGAATTGCCCGTTGGTTATCGAACAGTTTTTAATCTCTATGCCATTGAAGGTTATAACCACATCGAAATCGGCGAAATGCTCGGAATTTCGGAAGGTACATCAAAGTCGCAGTTAAGCCGAGCAAGAGCAATGTTGCAGGCAAAATTATTGAAATTAGAAAACAAAGCTTTTGGATAATTTGGTTACTCGTTGATTGGCTACTTTTTATTGGCAATAAAACTAATAACCAGTAACCGATAACCAAGAACTAAATTTGAAGAAAAATGAACATCATAATAAAAATGAAAAAACATCCGATTGATGACCTTTTTGCCAAAAAAATGGCAGAACATCGACAAGAGCCTTCTCAAAAAGCTTTTGAGAAGTTTCAGGCACGTTTACAAGAAAAACAACAAAAACCGAAGGTAGGCTTTTTCTTGGGTAATCGTAATTGGACTTACTATGCCGCTGCGGCAGGTATCGCTATTGCACTTTCGGTTGGATTTTTGATTCAAAATGATTTTTCTATTAATCCAACAGTTGCAAGAGCCGATGTTCCATCTCATGATGCTCCATCTCATGATGTTCCAGCTCAGAAGAAAAAAGTTATTGAGAGTTTACCAGAAGTGATTAATAATCAGTCAAATTCATCGGTAGAAAACATTGCTCAGTCAGTTACAAAAAATACAACTAAGCAAAACTTACCAACGGTCGAAAAGCAAATTCAGCCTGTTGTGACGAGTACGCCCGAAAACACCATTGCAAATCTAAACCCTACAACTCAGCAAGTACAACATAAAATCGTTGATGATTCGCCCGAAGAGCAAATAAGCGTGGCTACTAATGCATCAATTTTCGAAAATCCAGTAGTCGAAACTACTAAGTCAGCCGAACATGCATCTCAAGGAGTTTTCAAAACAGATGTTGGCGAGTCGGTGGTGGTGGTTCTTGAGCCTGCCACTCCCGAAGCTGATGTAATACCTTCAATCAGTCAAGATTCTAATATTTCTTTGGCCGAAGCCAAACGTATGGGAGAGGAAAAAGAAGAGAAAGAGAAATCATTCATCGCAAAACTTTATGGAGAATATAAAAATTTTAAATACGGTGAAAAAGTTGATTTGAAAAAACTCGGCGTAAAAGATGTCTTGGCTCGTGTGGATGATAGCGTAATTAAAGAAGATATCACCGATGTACGTGATTTCGTACAAAGAAAAGTAAGTAGATTACAACGTAAAGAATAAATTGAAGTTTGTCCGAACTATCAGTATTAGACGAAAAAAATAGAATACAACAATGAAAAAACTGCACTTAGCCTTATTGCTGATAATCAGTACATTATCAGTAAAAGCCAATTTTAAATCAGATACAACCATAGTCGAATTTACCGACAAAGGCGTAAAAAAACGAGTAACAGTCTATACTTCAAGCAAGCGAGATTTTGATTTGCCAAAAACACTCGACCTCGAAAACGTTTTGAAAAGCGTAGGGGTTGATTCTTTGGAAAGAAAAAAAGCAATCATTCTGGCTGGAACTGACGGCTCAAAGCAAGATACTATCTTGGTGGTTGCTCGTGATGGGCGAGATATTAAAATCGTTTTGAGAGCTCCAAAAGAAATGATTGCTCGTGACACACTTCGCAATGATAAAGAAGACCATTGGAGTCGTGAAAATAGAGTTTATAAGGAAGAAGACCAGGACGATTATTCTGATGATGATAAACGTGAAGTAAAGAAGAAAAAATCGGGTTCAGGAAGATTCTTTTCACGCAGTGATTTTGGCTTGTATGTAGGCCTAAACAATTGGGCGAAAGGCTCAACGATTGGTTCCGAGTTAAATACTTGGGGTTCGAGATATGTGGCACTTTCATTTCAAAGAAACGTTACATTGATCAACGGAAAACAAGTAGATTTAGCCCTTACTTACGGCCCTGAAGTAGCTTGGAATAATTTTATGTTTGAAGAAAATAACATTGTCGAAATGTCAGGTAAACAAGTTGTTTTCAAAGATTTTGGGCAAAATTTATCGAAAAGTAAATTGGTTGTACCGATGTTGAACCTTCCTATGATGCTTAATTTTGGTTTTGAAGAAGCTAAATTTAGAATTGGTTTGGGCGGATATGTAGGCTACCGAATTGGTGGATATAGCAAGTTAAAATATGAAGGTGGAAAGAAAGAAAAACTAAAAGGGAGCTACGGTTTAGAAGATTTTCGATATGGTCTTACCGCAGAATTAGGTAAAAAGAAAGGTGCTACTTTTTTTGTAAGATACGATATGAATGAGTTGTTCAAATCAGACCAAATCAATGCTAAAGGCTTACAAGCATGGAGTATCGGCCTTAGATTATAGAATGTTTTGGAAAATGAAATTTGTAGAAATGGTGCTACCTGAATTTAACAGATAGCACCATTTTTTTACCTAAAGGCGGTAGAATTTCTTGAACCCACTTAGCGTCTGAATTTCGCATTTTTTCAGCAGTTTCTGGTTCATCGGGAATATTCGCCTTTTCTCCTGGTGCAATATTTACCAAAGCCTTAGTTTTTACACTACCCTGCGACATATCAACTCGAATCTGGTACTTATGCTCATATTTGATAGTATCAGAAACATTTGTATTATCCAAAATATACTCACCAGTGGCCGAAGTAACCGTACTTCCTACCTGTACCCCGCCATTTTCCATGTCGTGAAGTGTAATAGTTAAGCCAGCTTGGTACTTCCTGAGCCGAGAAGCTATAATTGCCACTGATGTCTGTTTGCTTTGTAACTGTCGAAAACGTTGATCTATATACGCTTGCTTACAGTAATATTTCGGATACCGAGTTCGTGAGGCGGTGTTTGAAAACCATCATTATTGAAATCTTTGAATACTGTTCCCGAAAGTTGGGCAAAAGCATTTAAAATTGAAAGCAGCCAACAACCCACACTTAAACACAAGTATTTCATACAATAGAGCGTGTTTCATAGGTTTAATTCTTGTTTGTACGATTTTAATAATCCAGCAGGATAAAATTTTACAAGGAAAGCAAAAAGTTTTATGGCACTTAAAAACCATTTGTTAGGGTATATTTGCAAAGCCTATACCATAAGTAGTAACATTGGTATTTTTTTCGCTACTGTTTGATAAGTTTTTAGATAGAAAAACTGTGAAAAAACAATAAAACTTTTGATGTAAAGCTCTGAAGGTCAGAAAGTTGTACCATTAGGCTTTGGTTGGATGAATAGAAGCTCAAAAAAATATTTGAAAAAAAATGAAAAAAAAAGTGCCTAACTATTTGACAAAATAAAAAAAGGATATAATTTTGCACTCCAATTCAGCGACAAAGTAATTAAGAAAGTCAACGAAAAGGGTAAAGAAATAACAAGGGGGTGTACCAGAGTGGCCAAATGGGGCAGACTGTAAATCTGCTAGCTTACGCTTACGGTGGTTCGAATCCATCCGCCCCCACTCTTTAATTTAGTGTGATATAAGCGAAAGTAGCTCATTTGGTAGAGCGGTAGCCTTCCAAGCTTCAGGTGGCGGGTTCGAGCCCCGTCTTTCGCTCAAAGTGTTAAGTAGTCAGCATAATCGATAGTATCGATTCGGTCGTAGCTAATTTGATTCTGATCTTAAACTCTTAGTAAGTAAACAGTTAGCAGTTATTAATCGTTTGATTGATTACTGCTTTACTTGTAGCTGCTCACTGAAAAGCCTTTGTAGCTCAGTGGTAGAGCACTTCCTTGGTAA